>JAABUV010003151.1_pt1 | contig 21321 bp, 29 predicted proteins | sample 5559971 | NCBI WGS metagenome assembly JAABUV01 (sample SAMN10711881, study PRJNA513362) | rock metagenome | isolation source: Antarctica rocks | place: Antarctica: Victoria Land, Knobhead nord | collected 2015-12-19
CGGCCGCGGCCAGGCCGTCGGCGCTCGCCGCGGCCAGGGACGCGTCCAGCGCCGCCGGCATCATGAACATGTCGCCGTCCATCTGCGCGGACGCCAGGCACATGAGCTGGAAGATGCAGAGTTACGCTTTGCACTGATCCTAGCCATGCTGCAGTGTCTGGTCGATTGCAGGCTGTCCCGTACATAGAAAGTACGCCAGTGCTGCTAGCAACTCAACGTGGCAGATGTTCATGCCAGCAACGGTCCATCCTGCACACCACACCGTGCAGCAGACCATGCACAGCGGTTGCGCCAAATGGAAGAGGCCGGCAAGTACGGTCAAACCTCATGGCGCGCCTGCTCGCCCCACGGTGCGCCTGGTCGCCCCACGGCGCGCATGCCAAACATGCAGCGGGCCGCACCATGAGGCTCTGGTCGTCTGCTTGGTTGCCGGCCAGCAGGAAGGCGACGTCGTAGTCCTGAGCGAGCAGGCGCATGTCCAGGCCGCCGTTCTCCGGCAGCGTGATCGCCTGGCGCCTGCGCGGTCGCAGCCACGCCTCTGAAGGCGTGCCTGAGTCCTCAGGGCATGCCAAAAGCTGGCCGGCATAGAGCGTGCAGCGCAGGGGTGGTCAGCACGTGCCCGGCGTGCCGGCCGGGCGGCGCACCGCGACGTGGCGCGCCCCTTGCTCAGCAGCGTGCTCTCGCCGGTCTTGGCCGCCGCTTGCACCTTCCTCTGCAGCGCGCACAGCACATCCTTAAGGAGCTGTTGTGCATTCTTCTTCGGTGCACATGCGCGGCCTGGCACCGTGTATGTTGCAATTGCATGTAGCACTGCTGCATACAATCAGGAGCTTGGCAGCCGCCGCCGCGGCATGCTTGGCCACCGTTGCGGCTGGCCAGACAGGGGTGGTAAGCGAGCTTAGTGCGGACACATGGCCCTGCAGGAGCCGCCGGCATGCCCATAGGGCTGCGGGCGCTTCCAGGTTATCCAGTGCGCGGTCCGTGTCAGCATGCACAAACGCACCATCATCTCCTTGCAGTCGTCGAGCAGGAAGGCCTGCTGCCTGGAGTAGATGATAACAACTCCGCCTGGCGCCGCAGCGCGCTGCTGTCAGCACCGTGCGCCAGCGCTGCGTGCGCGGCCTGGGCGGCCGTGCATGCGGCGCATGCAGGCGCATGCGGTGCCGCACCGACGAGGATGCCCTGCAGCCGCAGCGCATGCGGCACCTCCGGGTCCATGATCTTGTCGCTGCGCGGCTCAAAGCATGTCAGCTGCATGCCAGCTGCCTGTGCCATGCAGGAGTTCAACAAGGACACCGTGTGGGGAGGCGAGGCTCACCAGGTCTCTGCCACATTCACGCCCATGACCTTGCTGCGGTTGAGCTTCTTGCCGTGCGCCGCCACCCTGCAGGCCATGCAGGCCATGCAGCTCTCACAGGACATGGATTCCTCAAGATACAAAACGAGGCAGGCGAGCTGCGCGCAGTGTGAGCTCCGCACCAGACTGCACCCAGGGCTGTCTTCTTGCCCAGCAGCTCTATGCTGTAGAACATCCTGGCAGCTCTGCCGCAAGTCCTGCGGTGGGGTCACGCGCGGTTGCTGGCGCACCTCTTGCGCGCACAGAAGTATGCTCAGACAACATATTTCATTTAAGGCTTGCAGACTGGCTGGCAGTGCGCTGAGCCTCGTTTTGTGGCAGCGCGCACGCTGTTGTGCTTGTCAAACACAGGCGGTGGTGCAGGCTTCACAGGCTGCTGCAGGACGACGCTTATGTTGCGCGTAGCAACCAGGGCAGCCGGGAAGCAAGCACGCGTTGGCTATGCACAGAGCCTTGCACTCTCGCACAGTGGTGCCTGGAGAGGCCTGATAGGCGGAGCAGTGCTGCTGCTGTGAGGCTTTATGAGTCGTCCGAGGCCCAGGCGCGCACCTCTTGCCTCTGCGTTGCACGATCAGCTGCGCCGAGCGTGCGAGATGACCTGCGTCCAGGCAGTAGCGCAGTTTGCTGATGCTTTGTGCACAGGCGGGGCCTGAACTGTGCGATAGTGGCGCTCTGATGCCTCGAGCACGCCAGAAGAGTAATAGGGCGGACGCCAGGCTCTAGGGTCGACAGCTTGGAAGCCACTGATTGCGATGGAGATGCAATCTGCGCTAGCTCCATGCAGACACTCACCGGACAATCAGATTACATGCATGCGTGGCCCAGCAGCTCGAGCTGTCCACAGTGCCGACACGGGTGGTGGGTCAGCAGTCGCCCACTAAGCTTCACTGCTTGCAGAGAGGTCCGTGTGCTGCTACATTGCAGCGCACTCCTGCGGCCACCGGTAGCCCGCTGGCTTGCCGGGTACGCTGCTACCCGGAGGCCCAGGCAGCGGCAGCGGCACGGCAGGCAGCGGCTGGCGACCTGCGCACTGTCTGCGCAAGCATCCAGCTGGTGCATCACGGCTGCGACCGTCTACTGCGCACCGTTCTTTGCAGCAGTGCGTCGTCCAGCCATAATACCGTATGCCAATAGTGTTGTGCGTCGTATAGATGAACTTGGCAAACGTGTCTGTGCTATTGCCTGTCTACGTTTCTGCACGTTTGGCATGACTTTGCTGCAGGCACTAATACCACGCTACACAGGCCTTGCTTGCGCCGCGGCACGCGGTCACGAGGCGACTATTACGTTCAGAGCTGATTTGCGCGCCACTGGCGCTCGTGTACCTCTACTTGCTGCTTCACTCTTGGGAGCCAGATACGCTGCGGCTTATCTTACCTGGCAGCCTGGCTGAGGGGCTCACTGGTGACGCACCCCTCTCTCACCGCGTGCTGCAGCTCTCTAGTGGTGCCCAGTGCCTGGCTGGGGACTTGTGAGTGTATGTAAACGTCCCTGCTCTGCTTCCAGCGCAGGTGCGTATGCTTGGGAGTGCGTTGCTGCTTGTGGTATACCTACCGGCTGACGGTCACTGCCTGTGAAGCTTGGATAGGCCTGCCCAGGTGGGCGCACACGCGCCGCCCAGCCCGTGCGTGAGCGGCTCCCAGCCCGCTTGTGTGCCGGCGCACAGGGGGCTTCAGGCCGCAGTTCCTCCCCAGCTTGGCTGGCATCTCGATCCTGTTCTCGCGCGTGGTCACTGCAGCCTCGCTCTGGGTGCACATCCTGGCCATTAACCTGTTTGCAGCGCGCGCCGCCTACCTGCAAGGTGAGGCGGGCCCCACCAGCTCCTGCACTGCAGCACAGCGGACGTCTGCTTGCCGCAGTGAGTTTGTTACATGAGGTAGCAAACACAGATACCAGAGTAGACACAAGCGATGCCTGCAGTGTGTCTGTGCAACGAACCCCGCTGAACTTCCTGGCAGCATGCTAATCAGCCTGGCTTTGAAGAGGTATGAGTTTGTGAGCCTGGCGCAAAGGGGTACCCGTGCGCAAGCAGGCCTGGAGCGCGGCTTCCCCGTGCGGCACACGGTGCTGCTTTGCGCGGTGTGCGGGCCAGCTGGGCTGCTGAGCCACCTGCTTACCAGCGCGCTTTGCAACGCACGCGGTGCCGTGGCTCAGCAGGACCCCCAGGACCGTGCGCCGGTGACTGCTCACGGCGCTGCCTGATACTACTTTTACTGCTCCTGGCGGTGCGGTGGACAGACAGTGACTGCGAGGTTCATGCCGTTATGCAGTTGGTTGCTTGTGCATTGTTTGCTACAGGTGCGTTGCGCACCATAAGGTGAGCGAGGAAAGGCCGCTCGATTACATGACAGCATGCATACGCGTGATGGGCATCGCCGCTTCATGCTTGATGATCCCCTGTGACTCACTCAGTGCGCAGCTGGGAGACGGGCATTAGCATGCTTGCATACTGGCACCCTACATCCTTGACCTACAGAAGCAGGCTCTCGTACATGCACGCTGTCGCCACCTCTCTCTGCACGACAGGCGCGTATCGAGCGGCAATTCGTGCGACTTGGTTGGCACAAGAGACCTGGAGGTGGATCACAGAGTGAGGCCACCAGCAGCCGCACGTCGCAGCACAAGAATCGCGTGCGCCCAGCAGATAGCAGGGCGCCTGGCGTCCCTCCGTAAACACTCTTTCACGTGCCCAGCGCGATGCAAGCTGCCGCACAGAAGCATTACGTCATACTTTATGTTGTCCAACGTTTGCACTGACAGTCTGCCTGCTTGATGTGTTGCCAGCGGTCTGGCTGCAGGCAGACGTGCTGGACACTGGACAGTGCAAACCTTGGACAACATAAAGTATGACGTAACGTTACAGTGCGGCAGCTTGCAGCGCTGGGCACGTGATAGAGTTTTCACGAGGGACTCGAGGCGCCCTGCTATCTGCTGGGCTTACCCGGCTTCTTGTGCTGCGATGTGCGAATGTTGGTGGCCTCACTCTGTGATCCAATTCTAGGTCTCTTGCGCCAACCAAGCCGCATGAGCTACCGCTCGATACGCGCCTGTCGTGCAGAGAGAGATGGCTGGAGATATGCAGCGTACAAGTAGGAGAGCCTGCTTCTATAGGTCTAGGGTGTAGGGTGCCAGTATGCAAGCATGCCCGGTCTCCCAGCTGCATGCATTTTGCTGCTGTAAGCGGCAGCCCTCAGCTGTCGCTGTATTCGGCCACGATCAATACACAAGTATCAAGGGTGCGGCTGCCGCATCCGCTCCAGACCGTTCTCCTTGCGGCCAGACTGACGGCGCCAGGTGCAGTCCGGTGTCGTGCCGGACCCCAGCCTTCTTGCCTTACTAGGTCCGAGGCGATTGCTGTGCGGCAGGACTCCGGTGTATATCCAGAGTGCTTACACTCAGTCCAGGCAACGCTAATAGCTGGAGTAGGAACATGCTTCCTGGCAGGGTTGCATTTATATAAATCACAATCTAGCCCCAACACATCCCTATGGTTGTTACAACCCGTTGTAACATCCCCGGATGTTGTCGTATAACACGCAACGGTAGGTGTTAGCGCGAATGGCGCGGTGCAGGATGGCGTCATGGGCCATGCGGTACCCTAAGGCATGCTAGAATTCCACACTGGAGTAGGTATATGGGACGTATGCGAGGTGTTGACATCAACGATGTTTCTCAAGGCTTAGTGGCTTCCATGTCGTCACGCTTTGCCGACATGCGAGGGAGCAAGGCCAGCCCTCACGCGCATCTGCAACAGACGTGCGCCCATCTCACAGCTTACACCAGCATGATGCCACGCACAATAAAGGTGTGCAGCACATGCGTTCACCTGCAAGGTCAGGTGGGGACATGCTTCCTCTGAAATGAGGGTTCTTCAAGCGCGCACCGCAAAGTCCAAGAACCTGGCTTGCGCAGCACTTCAAGCCCTGTTGCGCCCGCCAAGCCCTGCTTGCTCATGCCGTGGCTCCCCTGCCGATTTACCTGGCGCACCCAGAGCGCGCGCACGTCCCGCGCAACACGCTGCAGCCAAGCTCATGCGCTCCACCAGCCCTGGTCGCTGTCAGCGCTGCCCGCGCCGCGCGGCCGTCCCTGCTGCGCCTGGCGGCCCCTGCCGCCGCGCTGCGCGCCGCGCTGCGCGCGCGCGCGGCGCTCGGCCTCGCGCCTCTGGGGCGTCCATATGTCCAGCTCCCGCTCGCTGCCCTCCCGCGCCTCGCGCGGCTGCCGGGACCAGTCGTCCCGGCCTCCTGGCGCGGCCTCCTGCTGCCCGCCGCGCTCCTGGCGCGCCCAGGCGCCCTCGCCGCCTTCCCTGGCCCTGGGCTGCGTGGCCAGCCGCTGGCGCCGTGCAGCGGCGCCGGGCGGGCGCCCTGCCGCTGCGCGCGCCGCAGCGCACATCGCGGGGCAGCGCGACCTCACATGCTTTGCAGCGCCACCTGAACAACAGCGCACTGAAGTGCTGAAGTGGTCCATACCAGCGCGTGATCACTGTGTGGCTGCGCCCAGGCTGCGGCGGCGAGCGACCTGGCGAGCCTGGGCTCGACGGTCATTGGGACGTACGGCTACATGGCGCCAGGCGCGCGCCTGCTCGCCCAGCAGGTTGCGCGCGTCCGGCGGCGAGCTTGCTGCCGACAGGCCGGGCCGACTCGCCTGTGGCGCATGCGACGCGGAGAGCGGCGTGCGTTTCGTGCCTGATCCTGCGTGTCCAGCGCTTTGTTGCCGGGCGCGGCGCGTGCGGGCCTGGTGGTCACCATGCAGCACCTGCGCGCGCAGAGCAGTTCCGCGGCGCCGCGCAGCCGGCCAGCGACCTGTACGGCCTGGGCGGCACGCTGCTGTACCTGCTCTCAGGCGCGCCCGCGGGCCGCCTGCGGGCACCTCGCAGCGCCCTGGAGGGCCTCCCTGCAGCGCCGCGGAGCCCCTGCTGCACGGCGGCGGGGAGCCCGAGCGCATGCACTTGCCTGCAGATCAACCCTAAACCTATCCCACTGAGGCCAGCAGGCCCTGATCAAAGCGCGGCTGCTGCGGCAGGCCGCCCGCCGAGCGAGTTCCCGCAGGACCGCCTGCGCCTCGACTTCCGCGGCAGCATCCAGGTGCGCGCGCGCGGCGCACGGCTGGGGTTAGGGTTAGGGTGCGCGCTCCTTCGCAGACTGCCTGGTGGCGCCGTTCCTGGGCGTCGGAGCAGCGCGTCCAGCTCGCTGGAAAGCAGACGCCCGCCCGCGCACCGCCGCGCACGTCGCAGAGCGCACCGGCGCAGCGGGTGCGCTGTGCGAGTGCGAGGGTCTGGTGCGGCGTGGGCAGGCGTCCGAGCGGCTGGCGGCGCTGCTGGAGGGCCTGCTGGAGCCGCTGGTCGAGGAGCGGCTGTCGGCGGCGGAGGCGCTTGCGCTGCTGCGCGGCGAGGGCGCGCTCGCGGCCGCCAGGCGCGGCGCCGGGGCTGACGGGCAGGCGCAGGGCTCTGAAACCTGTGAGATTGTCGCCTGTGGCCGTCGCAACGCCGCGCGCGCCTGCGCTTGCGGCGATGCTGGGGCCGGTTGCTGCGCGTGCCGGCGCTGCCAGACTGCTCTGCGCGGCGAGCCGCGGGGGATGGTACTGGCCGTGACGCCGAGCGTGGCCCGCGGCGCTGGGCCGGGGTGCGGCGGTTGCATGCGTCCCTGCGCACCGGCGCCCGGACGCCGGCCGGGGCAGAGACCGCACCCTGCAATGCAAGCCCCATCAATGTGTATGAGCGCGGCTGTGCGCGCGTGGCAGGGCCGACCGGCAGCTGCCGGGCGCGCGCGCTAAGGTAACGACCTCCGGCAGCGTGCTGGAGGTGGCCATCCCGCGCGCGCCGCTGCTGTCCGGCGGCAACGCAGGCATGGCCTCGTTCGCGGTCGTCTGGAACGGCACGATCGCGGGCGCGCCGCCCCCGTTAACCGACGGTCTCTTCCCCCGCTGCTTGCACGCGGTTCGGTGCATGTCCCTTTCTGAGATCGCGCCCTCCCTGACGCGCCTGCTGCTCGCGACCGCTCGCGGCGGCGGCCCCATGCTGACCTGCAGGTGTCCGCCCCCCTGCTGGCGCCGGTGGTCGGGTGGCATGATGTGGCAGACTGCGCGCTGCTGTGCTGAGGAGGAGAGGAGCAGCGCATGACCAGTGGGTCATTGAACAGGCTCTGCAGGAAGGCTCTCGCTGCACTCGCGCTCAGCGGGAGTACGGCGCGCGCGCGCAGTGTGGACAGCGAGCGCGCTGGCCGCGGGCAGCATCTTTGCGGCCGCCTTCAGCCTGCCCTTCTGGGTCGCCGGTGCGCCGCGCCCGCCATGCGCTTTGCGCCGCATTGCGCGGCGGTCTGGTGTTGGAGCAGCGCTGGAGAGCGCTCAGTCTGAGCAAGGGGCGCCCGGGCGCACGGGCGGCGCGGGCCATTTGACGCGCTAAGCACGCTCCGCCGCCATCACACGGCAGCCCTGCGCCGGTGAGGCCTGCGGTCCGCTGGCGCAGGCAGATCACCTGCTGGCGTGCCGACTGCGGCGGCCGGCGCGCAGGCGCGCAGGTGGCGCGCGACGCCTTTGGCGGCGCGCTGAGCGCGGAGCGGTTGACCATTAGCTCGCAGACGTGGTCGCTGGCGCGGGACGGCCTGGGCGGTGCGCGGCGCCCACCGCCACGGCCCCGGGGCCCCCGGCGCTGAGGCCTCAGGACCCTAAGTTATCCTGCCAGCGCCCAAGCGCGCTGCGTCTGCAGCCGCTGCCCGCCGCATGCGCCGGGTGGCTCTGGGCAGCCAGTGCGGCCTGATGGGGCGTCGCCAGCCTCCCTGGATGAACCCCGGCGTGCACACGCCCTCCCAGCGCCCGGCCCATGCTGCGTGCACGGGCAGGCCATGCAGCCTAGGCCTGATATGCGGCACAAGACCCCGTCGCGCGTCGCAGAATGCTGCTCTGCCACGCCGCAGCGCAGTGGACTGTACGAATCATGCAGGCACATCAGCATCTGACGACCCGCGCGGCGCGCAGGCGCGCGCGCCGGCGGCGCGCCGGCCGCGGAGGGCCGCACACGCGACCTGCGCGGCGCGGCCGTGGTCACCACCGGCTACGTGAACGGCGCGCCGCGCACGCAGCTGGAGCTGCTGCATGGCCTCGACCGCGTGGCCCTGGGCGGCGGTGCGGCCCGGGCCACCTCGCGCGCGGCCAGGCCACGCGGCCTCTGCTTTGCCAGAGGCGTGTAGGCTTGCGTAGAGCGTTTTGTGGCAAGCGCCCCTCAGCGGACGCCCGGTCCTGGCTGCGGTCACTGCTGGTATTGTCCTGTCTGCTTCATCTGCAGCGTGTGGGCGGCCCTGTCCGCCTCACGGACAGATGCACACGGCGCGCCGCGCGCAGGCCTGAGCACCGCCGAGCAGCTGCACCTGGCCGAGCGCATCAACGCGCACGTGTCGCGCCTCACCGGCCAGGCGCCCCCGGCGCTGCCATCGGCGGCCGAGCTGGACGCGCAGGCCGCCCGCGCCGACGCGGACCTCGACTTTGGGGACGGGCCGCGCGGGCGCCGGCGCTTTGGGACGTTCTCGCGGCGGCGCGGCGCCTGGGGCGACAGCGACGGCTTCGACGATGACTGACCAGCGAGCGGGGCGCCTGTTCCATAGCAACTGTGTATATCTTGGCAAGACAGGCAACCAGTAAGGCATCACTGTCATTTCATGTGATCGTGAGCGGGCCTGTGTGCCCCCCTCTTGGTGCAAGTGAGCCATCTGGCGTTGGCCATGCGTATGGAACAGTGAGCAACCAACCTGCACGCTTTCTTCCAACCACGGTATCGCCTCTTTATAGCCCTTGCATGCAGCTTCCGCTTGGGCCCCTGCGCCTGTGAGCCGCTGTGCATTGACACCCCATGGTCGTGCAACGCGCGCTCCTCACCCACCCAAACAACAAGTGCCCAGAAAACAAGTAGCGCGCATGCTGCCGCCGCCATGTGGCGCCGGACAGCATGCGCGCGCGCTCAGCTCCCACGCTCCAATCTGCGTGCCCGCCTAGACACGAGTCAGCGCGCTGCCTGGCGACGAGCCCGGCAAAGTGATGACCTGTCCACGCACTAACGCGCTTGCGCCCCTCACACAAGCACGCCCCTCAGCCCCTGCCGCTGCCCATATGGCACAATGGTTTGGTTGCGTCTGCTCGCACGCTTCAGCCCACGCAGGCGTAGCCACAACACCTCTATACCGCCTGCATGCTCGCCCGAAAAGCAGTCCCGAGACGGCTGTGGCCAAGCAGCGCTGCCACGCGGCACACTGCGCGGCTGCATGCACGTCCAAAACTGCAGCATGCTGTGACAACGCTTCAAATTCGCCCCCTCATCCCGCCAGCTGCAAATCCAGCAGCGCCTGCTGGGCCAACGCAAACACATCACGGGGGTCCTGCTGATCCTGCACTCCTCTCACGTGCTGGCACACACCACAGGGTGCAGCCGGCGCACTCCAACACTGGCTCGCTCCGCTTCACGACAAGCCCCGGCCCCAGCACCAGGAGCGCATTTGGCAACATGCACTCTACAGTGCTAGCGCGTCAAGTGCACGCGACCGTGCGCGCACAAGAGCGCACTCGGCGGGCAGCAGGCGCCCCGCGCCCACACCGCGCGCACCGCAGGCCCAAGGATACTCGCACACGCACACAGTAACGCTCATCCCTGGGTAGCCTGGTAGGGGCCGCTCCCAGTGGGGCTGTCTACGGGCATGCCACGCTCCAACCGCGCCCTCGCAGCTGCGCCTCCCAAAGGGAAGACCGCATGCATGCCGAGCGCCGTGCGCCGCAGGTGCGGGCGCGACAGTGCACGCCAACAAATTGCTTACAGACTGAACAACTGTGGCCTCCGTGATCGGCATGTGCGCGGTCCTGGTGCGCGAAGCGTGCACTCCCAGCCGCCGGGTCAGGGCCGGACGCCGCTGCATTTCTATTTTTATCAGCGCTGTGCTACTGATACACCGAGACTGCAGGCGCGGCGCTGCAGCTCGGGCAGCCCCTGACGCGAGAGCGGGCGCAGTTCGCGCGCCGCTGTCACACCCCGTGACAGCGCGCACAGCCTCCCGCGCAGCAATTGCTGCGGTGCCGCGCTGCTGTCGGACAGAGGCACGAGCATCAAACTGCCCGCGCATGTTCGCACCGCTGCCGCTCCATGGACCTTAAGGTTCCGCGGCCCACCATGCATCCGCAGCAGGGGCACCTCCCACAAGCCAGGTAGTAAGCCGGGTGGCTGCTGCAGCCTGCCCCTCCTCCGCAGCCGCAAAGAGCACCGATCTGGCGCAGCTCGGCCGGCCGCCGGCGCGGCCGGCGCCTCAGACGGCCTCCGGCGTGGCGGGCGCCGGCGGCGCGGCGGCCGCGCTCCCGCCCTTCTTCTTGGGCTTGCTGGGCAGCGCGGGGATGCCCTTGGGCGCCTCGCGCGCCGCCGGCGCGTCCTCGGCCGGCCGCCCGTTCGCCGCGGGCTTCTCCGCGACCTTCTCCTCCGGCTCCTGCGCGCAGGCAGGGGCGCGGCGTGGGCCTGCAGGCAAGCCGCTCCTGCTGCTATGCTGCGCTTACACAAGCCCTTCTCTCTGCCGCGTTGACAGCATATACGCCCCGAGTCCATGCCCAGCTCTCAGCGCAGGCTCCTGCGCGACCACCCCCCGCTACCTCCGCTCGCCCTCTTGTGCGCAGCCGGCGCGAGGCGCTTGAGCATGTCCTCCTAGGGGCAGGGCAGTATCAGGGTCGGGGCGCGCCTCCAGCGGCGGCAGCTCCAGGTGCTCGGCCTGCGTGTGGTTGGCCAGCGCCTGGCGGATGTCCGGCTCGGGGCAGCCGGCCGCGCGGAATTTGGCCACCGCCGCGTCCAGCGCGGGCCGCCAGGGCCGCCCGACCGCCGCGCGCATCTGGCTCGCCTCGTACAGCAGGTTGCCCCACATGACCACCACGTTGGCCCAGGGGTTGACCTCGTCCGGGTCCGCCGGCGCGCCCTCCTGCGGTTAGGTCAGGGTTGGCGACGCGCAAGCGAGCCATGTTCTTGCTCTTCGCTCGACCCTCAGTCTCTTACCCGTCGCTCGACCCCGGACCCTCTCGCCCATCGCTTGACCCTGGGCAAGCCCGCCGGCCCTGCCCGCCGTGCCGCAGGCGGCTGCGGCCACTGCGTCAGAGACCAGGGGGAGGTGACCAGGCGCGGTCGGGGTGCGGCCTGACACGCAGGTGCCCGAGGATGCCCAATCTCTTTGAGGCAAAGCCGGATGCTTCACGGGAGCGAGCAGGCGCGCTCGCGCGCGGAGCTTGGGGGGGGCACCTGCATCGGCTTCATGGGCTTGCCTCGGTCGGCCTCCGGGATGAGCGCCTCGGCCTCCTCGAAGCGCTTCCAAGCCAGGTCGAAGTAGGCCTCTGCTGCGTCCATGTCCTTTGGCTGCGCGCGTGCCGCCCTGACCTTCAGGATCAATTGCCCTGGACATGCTGGAGCGGCAGCAGTGGAAGCCTACATGGCGGCTAATATGATGCAAAAGTGTTAGGCACGGACACTCCAATGAAAGCCGGCCAAGCTCGCCCGGCAACAGGCCATGGCAGACCCCTGAAACACATGAAAGCAGCGCCATGCTGGCTGCATGACCATGCACAGGTAGTAATCCTGTTTCGCGTCGATGGCCCGGCCAGGCGGCGCCGCGCACCGCGAGCTTGGCGAGCGCTGTCTTCAGCAGCTCGCGCTGCGCGGCGTTGGCGGTCGCCTGCCGCTCCTCGGCGCTCGCGGCGTCAGGCGCCGCAGCGGCGCCGCCCCCCGCGCTCACCAGCTCCTTGCCCGCCGCCTCGCCGGCCTTGCTGCTCACGCCCGCCTCCGCATCCGCGTCGCCCTCCGCGCCCGCGCCCGCGCCCGCGCCCGCCTCCGCGCTCTCGGCAGGCGCCCTGCCGCATGCAAACACAGCCGCATTTGCAACGATGCAGAGGCACATGACGGCGACGGCCCAGCGATATTGAGCGCTGATCGCTCAAAACACTGGTGCGCTGGCTGCCTCTCCAAACGGCTAAACGCGCCGCAGGCGCGCGTCGCGGCAAAGCAGACACGTCCGCTGCCCCGCCCTCGCGTCGACGCAACGCAGTGAACCCGGGGCCGCACGGGGGCGCGGGCACGATGAGCCCGGCAGCCAGCTTGCCGCGCTCAAACGCCAGGTTGGCCTCGCTCGCGGCGCCGTCCACAAAGTCCGGCTTGATGCGCGCCGCCTCCGCAAAGCGCCCGGCCGCCTTCTCAAAGTCGGGCTCGGCGGCCGCGGCGATGTCCGGCGTCGCCGCGCCGCCCGCGGCCGCGCGGTCCGCCAGGCGCTTGCCCAGGCACACGTGCACGTTGCCCCACTGCAGCATGCCTGCGCGCCGCGCGCCGCCCGTAACACACAGGCGGGGCCTGATCCCAACCCTGCAACCCTACCAGCGAGCACTGCAAACAGCCGTTGGGATCAGGGGAGGCGCCGCCTCACAAACACCCCCAAACACAAAGTTGGTTGCTGGCTATGGAGCGCCAAGCGCGTGAGCACAGCGCGCCGCGACGCCGGGCGGCCATGCGCGAGCGCTCGCTGCGACGCGCAGTGGTTTCACGGCGCAGGATGCAAGGCGGGCGCGGCGCGCGCGCGCGCGCGGGTGGGCGCGCGCCGTGCGCCGACACCTCCTGGAACTTGTCGGCGGCCGCCTGGAAGAGCGCCGGCGCGCGCTCGTCCTGCACCGCCGAGTCCATCGCCGCCTGCGCGCACGCGCGCGTTGGGGCCCCGTCGGCGCCGCGTTCGGGTCAGGCCTGGGTCAGGCCTGGTCGGCTCGAGGCGAGCGCGGGCGCGCCTGCGCAGGCCCTCCCCGGTGGCGCCTGTCTGCGCCGCATGCCGGGTGCTGCGCGGCTTCCCGGGCGCGCCGCGTGCGGCCGCAGGCGCGCGCGGCCGTCACACGCCGGGCATAGAGCAAGGCTTATAATTAGGGCTAGGCCACAGGCACGCGCGGCCGGCGCGTGCCGAATATAGGGCACATTTGGGGTTAGGCCGCACAGCGCGCGCGGGGGCCGCGCCTGCAGCCGCTCCCAGCCGATCTGCGTCAGGTCCAGGTGGCGCTCGGGCTCCACGTTGAGCACCTCGCGGAACAGCTGCGCAAAGTCCATGAGCCAGGGGTCCAGCTCGTAGTGCTCGGCCGGCGCCGGCTCGGCCGCCGCCGCCGTTGCCGCCTCCTGTGCAGGAGGCGGCGCGCGCCTCAGCGCAGAAGCCCTCAGCCCCTCCGCATGGGGCTGCTTGAGCATGCTCAGCCATAACGCTGGCAGCGGAGCTGTGCAAGAGCTGTGCTCCAACATGAGGCCCAGCGGCCCCAAACAATCGCGATCGAGCTTGCCCCCGCGCGCCTGCTCCACAACCAGTCACCCCACGCGCGCGCCAGAGCCGCAGCGGCGCGGCATGGCCGCTTGTGTCAGGCTGGAAACAGAGGCGTGCTCGCGCCAACAGTTTTAGTGTGCCTGCAGGCGCCGCACTGACACGCGCCTGAGCGCCACGCCACAGCCGCGCAGGCACCCCGCGCTAGTCACGCAGATCGGGAGGCGTGTTAGAAAGGGCTGGGGCGCCACCTTACGCTGCGCGGCAGCCGCCTGCGCCTCCAGATGCCGCCGCATCTCCATGAAGTGCGCCAGCTGCGCCGCCTCGTCCTCCGGCACCGGCGGCACGTCGGCCTGCGTGGCAGCGCGCGGCGCGGCTTTAGGGCGCCGCATGCCATCGGTGCGCGCTAGCGGCTGCGCAACGAAGTTGACGGCGGCGACGACCACAGGCATGGCGCTCACACCCGCTGCCGAACAATCACCAAATGGTCATGATGACATGACATGCACTCGCGACCGCATGCAAGCACCGGCCCGTTCGCTTCCCGACAAGGCGCCCGCACGCCGCTGCCCGGCGCGCGCGCGCGCCTCGCTGGCGACCGGGATGAGCTTGAGCCGCAGCGGCGTCGCGGTGATGAGGTGCTGCAGCGGCAGCGCGCGCGCGGCGCCCGGCGGCGCGCCGCGCTCGGCCGCCTCCACCACCTCCGCCATCGCCTGCTGCAGGTCCTGCTTCTCCGTCACGGTCACCAGGTCGCCCTCCCTGCGCGCGCGGCACCTCGCAGTTGCCGCCCGAGCACGCAGTACCCAGCCGCACATGCCGCGAGCTCTGCACGCCCGCCGCGACACCAGGCACGCCACCCTGTGCGCAAAGAACAACAGCAAGCTAGCTCCTCTCTGCACACGTGCTTAGAGCCGCACGTCTTAGTCATCCAGCACGGTCAGCCAGCGTACTAGTGCTCATACCCCACCTGTGCCTCGTCGCCGCCACGCCATAGCCTCTGCTGCCTTTCGTCACAGGCACAAACGCCAGCTCGTGACCAGCACCGTGGCTGCCAGCAGGCGCTTAAGCAGACCCGCGCGCATGTCACCGCCGCCGGGCGGCCGACGCCCATGCGGGTGCGCGGCCGCGGCGGGCTGGGCCGGCGCGCCTGTCCAGGTACTTGATGACGAACGGCGGCGCGCCGGGGAACTTGGCGCGCGCCTGCTGCAGCAGCTCCGCATAGCCCATGGAGCTAACCAGGTGCACCACGCGCATCTCGTCCTCCAGCTCGCATTTGGCCTGCTCGCTCGGTAGGGTTAGGGTCAGGGTGCCTTGCATCAGGTAATTCCAAGGAGGGCCACCCCGCGCATCTCATCCTCCAGCTCGCACTTGGCCTGCGCGCTCGGTAAGGTTAGGGTCAGGGTGCCTTGCGCCAGGCGCATCTGGGCAGGGCCGCCGCGGTGCACCACGCGCATCCAAATTTCCAGCTTGCGCTCCCGCCCGCGCATGGACCGGGCCTCACACTGGTAATTCGAAAGAGGGCATGTTGCGGCATGCATCTCGCGCTGAGACAAGGGCTTGTCAGCACTACCATGACAGAGAGCAGAGGCGATGCATGCCCCGCCGTCCAGAACCCCTCCCCCCTGAGGGCCGCCTGGGGGCAGCTGTGCCTCTGCAAGCGGGGCGCGGCTGCAGGGCGGGCGCCGGCCGGCCGCACCGTGAAGACGAGCATGGCCTGGCGCTGCTTCCCCGCGGGCCCCTTGCGCGCGCCGCCGTTGGCCACGAGCGGCCCCGCCTGGCGCTTGCCCGCCACGATGTCCCGCAGCCGCTTCTCCGTCTCCTGCGCCGCGCGCGGCGCGCGCTCAGGCGGCTCTGGCCCTCTGCCTGGCGCATGTGCACGCTCTGCTGGGGGCAGCTGTGCTGCATGGATGAGGCACAAGACGAGGAGTGTGCGCTCTGCACGTTCGCGTGGCCCGGCCAGAGCGTTCATGGCCAGAGGCGCGGCGAGGGGGGTCGCGCCTGCGTGTCCGGGTTGGCGGTCTCCGCCTTGTTCGCCTTCTGGATGTCCGACAGCGCCTGCTTGTAGTGCCCCATCTGCTCGTACGCCTTGGCGCGCCGCACGAGCGCCTTGTGATACGCCGGCGCCGCCTCCAGCGCCGACGAGCACTCGTTCACGGCCTCCTTGTTTCTGCGGAGCAGCGGGAGGGCTCAGCAGGCCTGACAGCGGTGCAGCGGGGCGGGTGTGGGACGCCGCGGCTGAGCGTGCCGGCGCATGCATACAAAGCGCGAGAAGGACAGCTCAGGCCCTAGCGCGCAGCGGGCTGGGATTGCTGGCAGGGCGGCGCGCCGCTGGAACATGAGGTAGCAGGCGGCCTTGTTCGCGTGCAGCAGCGCGCGCTCCTCCTTGCCCTCTGGCGCAGCCCGCTTCAATGCCCGGTCATAGGCATCGAGAGCCTTCTGGTACTCCTTCCGCCCGAACAGGCGGTCGCCCTCGTCCTTCAGCTTCGACAGCTCCAGCGCGCCCTGCGCCTCGGAACCGCTACTCAGCTCGACTCGGCCGACATGCCCGTGACACCTTGGCCACGACTGCTGCCCGGCTCGGTACGAACAATAGACAGCTCCAAAGCTCTTGCGAGCCTCTGCAATTGCTCGGCGCCGCGCTTGCTGTGCCAGGCAAGCAGGGCAAGCTCTGAGCGCACGCTGCCACACCAAGCGCTGGCAGTGACGCGTGACACTGCCAATACACTCAGTGAAGGCATGGGGCTGGAAGTGCTTATCAGCGCGTCTGCACAGGCGACCGTAATACCCGTTCGCGCAGGCACCAGGCCTGAGCTAGCTAATGGAGCGTGCCAGCCCGGGCATTGCCCGACCCAGGAGGGGCTGCACCTCGTCAACCGGAGGTACGGGCTTTGGACTCGTGGACGTCCCCCGCGCGCCCGCCTTGGCCTTGCCCATTGCAACCCCGCGCCCCACTTGCAGGTACCCGCCTCCAAATACAGCACCACAGCAGCCACTCCACACAACACACTAACAAGCGCTGGAGCTCTCTTGGCGGCCCTCCCTGGCCACACTATTGATGAGACAGCAGGCGCTGTGGTGGCGGAGATAAAGGCTACCCCAGAGGTTTTCCTCTGACCGAGTCAGGCAGGAGAGGACAAACTAAGCTCTAGGCAAAGAACTGGCCTGTCAACAATTGCCCCTTTACATGTCGTGACTAGCTAGAAACACAGGCATGGCGTGCGGGCATGTGCATGCCGCCGTGCGCGGGCGCCTATTGCAAGCAGACGCAAGGCTCACTGCGCCCTTGACGTCTGGTGTATATCAGCCCGTGCGCACTGAGCTCAGGTGCCCGCTGCACAATGTACATAGGCGGTTGCCCGTCTGCACGGCCGCAGTGCAGGTGCGACCCGCTGTGCTGGCAGACTGTGTTGAGGCACGCCATGTGGCAGCGCGCTCTGAGCTCCCAGCGTTGCCGTGTCAGGCAGTGCTGTCTTAGCTAGGCAAGGGAGCTATCCTCACTGGTGCTGGCCGCCTGCCACGCGCACGCCGCTGTGTGGCTCTAGCACACACCCATGCGTTGCGCTACGAAGCACTGACTGGTGCACACATGTGGAAAATGGAGCGCCGGCGGCCCAGGCGCCCGCTGACGGCCGCGGCGCGGCGCTGGGCGCCTTCCCACTGCCCGTGCCCGCCGAGGCGGCCGAGGTGGAGGAGCCCGCGGCGCTGGAGATGCTGCGAGCCATGCGGGTCTGCGCGGTCGACGTGCCGGCGATGGGCGCCCACGTGCAGACAGCGTATGTCACCAACGCCGAGGACGGCCCTGCCAGAGGTGCGCCTGCGGCCGTGCACTTTTGCAGTATGTACGCGCTGATAGACCTGGCATAAGGATGTAGGCGAGGCACGGCTTGTCGGTCCTGGCTGTGTGACAGCACAGGCGACTCGCCGCTCGCCGCTCAGTCCCAGCAGGCGGGCTTGCCGGACTCGCCCTCACCATGCTCGAGAGCGCGGCGCCACGGGTGGGGCGCGGCGTGCAGGCGCGGGCGCGCCGCTGCTGCTCCTGCACGGCTTCGACTCGTCGCTGCTGGAGTTCCGGCGCCTGTTCCCGCGGCTGGCGGCCGGCGGGGCGGAGACGTGGGCGGTAGACCTGGCGGGTGTGACATCAACCCTACCCTACCATGCCCTGGTAGCCGCTCTGCTGGCGCCGCATGCAGCACGCTTGGCTCCAGGCGTACATGCGCACGGCACACAGCGCCGAGCGCCGTGCTGCCACGCCTGCTGGGCATGCTCTTGGAGCCCATGCTCAAGAACAGGGAAGTCTCGCGGACTGGGACAGGCGCGGTCGCGTGATGAAGCTTGTTGTCACACCTGGCCGCATCACACGCCAGTCAGCTGCGTCCTCAGGCCTACATCATATGTTGACGCGCCGCTCGCGAGCTGCAACGGGGAGGCGTCAGGCGCGCACGGCGACCCTGGCGCCGGCTGTCGCCAGCTGCCTGGGAGGCGAGAGGGAGCCTGCGGGCGCAGGCTGGGGCTTCACCGACTGTGGCTTTGGCGAGCGGCCTGACGCGCCGCTCGGCCCCGCGCAGAAGCGCGAGCACCTGTTCGCGTTCTGGCAGGCCAAGGCGCGCGCCCGACCTGGCTCCACCGTGACCATGCACCGTGAGCATGCAGGGCGCGAGCGCAAGGGCATGCTGATGGCGGGGCGTGCCGGCTCGCGCACCATCGGCCCTTGTCATAGTGAGCATCCCCGTGCTTGCGCCACTCTGCCTCCACCGTTTCGATAGCTGCACTGTGTGTGAGTACCCACGCCGTACCGCAATGCTGTCCTGGCCCCTCTGCATGCACACTGCAGCAGCACCGCATGGCAGTCGCGCCGCAGCGTGCGACGGCCTGTGGCACACGCGCAGCTGACAGGGCGGCCCGCGCAGGTGCGCCGGCCCATGGTGCTGCTGGGGACCAGCCTCGGGGGCGCGATCGCGGTCGACTTCGCGCTGGCGCACCCGGAGGCCGTGGCCGCGCTTGTACTGTCGTCGCCGCAGTGCTACACCGACGGCATCGGGCCCATGGCGGCGCTGCCGCGCGCGCTCGCGCGCCTGGGCGTGGCGGTGTGTGCGAGCGGCGCCCCATGCCGCCCTGCCTGTGCAGGGCTGGCAGTGGACAGGCTTGCGAGGTCAGGCCGCGCGTTCTCGCACCATGCAGCGCCGGTGCTGAGTCAGCAAGGCTGCTCCCGCTCTGGAGGAGCGCCGGCGTGAGTCCCACCTCGCCGACTGTGACTTCAATGGCCGTGCAGCCACGGGCGGCAGATGAGCGAGTAAGAGCGGAGGGTAAATATAGGGTGTGGGCGCCGGCAGGTGCTGCGCACGCGCGGGCTGCGCCAGATGGCCAACCGCATGGCCTACCGCGACAAGGCGCGCCTGGCCACGGAGGACGCCATGCGCATCGGCCGCCTGCACACGCACTGCCCCGGCGCGCGCACCTGCGGCCCCCCGCCCGCTGCGCTCTGGCGGCGCGGCGGTGACTGCGAAGCAGCTAGAGGCCGCCCTCGGCCAGGGACGCGCGCGAGGCAGCGAGCGCGGAGGCTGGTTCCGGCCCCTGCCAAAGACTGCTCAACACTGCAAGTCTTGCGGAGCGACGGTGCACTACGCACAGGGTCTCTTTGGCCATATGAACACACCGGTATACAGTCAGTGTGGCGGCGATGGATGCACAGTCAACATCACGGTGCTGGGATGCGCGCACCCCGCTGCGCGATGCGCAAGCGTGACGCGCGGGCGAGCGCCGCCGGCCACCCAGCCGCGCTCGCCGCCGAGCGCGCGCGCGTGATGTGTGACCCTACCCGACCCTACCCCGATGTGCCGCGGCAGGGTGGGCCGAGGCCAACGTGGCGTTCATGCGCAGCGGCGGCTACAGCCTGTCCGGCTGCGTGCGCGTGGTGGCGCAGCGCACGCTGCTGCTCTGGGGCCGCCACGACGAGATCGTGGAGCCCAAGCTTGCGCAGCGCTACCTGCAGGACATCCCCGATTGCCGGTGCGGCGGCCTGCAGGCCTGCGCGGCGATGCGGTTGTGCTGGCAAGCTCTGTAAGACATTTGTTCGTGCTCTGGAGCTCTGCCTTGTGCAAAACGTGCTACTAGGAGCATTTGTATGATACTCAAGGTGCAGCAGCTTGTAGAACTGGACATGTCCACATGATACAGAGGGTTTCAGTGCTGGCTCACTATGGCTTGCACAACATGCTGCCGCTCAGCTGCACAACCGCGGCGCGCTTTGTCTAGGTAGTAATTGTCAGCTGTCATGCCCCAGGGTTTTCCGCGCAGGCTGGAGTGGCTGGAGGAGTCCGGGCACTGCGGGCACCTTGAGGAGCCAGAGCGCATGGCGGCCCTAGTGCTAGAGTTCCAGCAGCAGGCCGGCGCCTGAGCGCCCGCGTAGGCGCTGCCCTTGCACGGCCGCGCGCGTGCCCCGGCTGCGTTCATTACAGAAACGCTTGATCGGAATGTTGCACGTGAAATGACAAGGCCAGTACGCTGGCCTGTGCTGCGCCAATGGCGCCAGGGCTGTCGAACATAGCTTGGAGGCGCACCTGCGCTACCGCGCAGCAGGCCTCAGTGATGCTTGCTGAGGCTTGATAGGGCTCCCGCGTGGGGACAGGACGCCATATCAACCCCGTGTGGGTGATGTAAACACCACCATCCTCTTAGCCCGGCTCTGACAACATTGGTTCTTCGTGCAGCCTGTCAGACTGCAGCAGACGGCGTCTGCCAGGTGCTTTGTCAAGCAAGCAGATTGTGCTTTCTGCTCAGCAGAAGGCCTGAGGCCTACTCTAGCCCGCGTCATGCCAGCATAGGCCATATATTGAATGGAGCTGCCAAAGCAGCGCCAAATAGCATAAACCTCGATTTATTAACCTTGATTTTTGAAATTACCCTGGCTTTGCGCAGTTCGCGACATTGAAACGAACTTCATCGGCGCGGGCGCTCGATCGCCTGCGTCTCGGCTTTAGTCTGCTCACTGTCGCACCTCGCCTGTACAGACCTAGAGTATTTCATTCCCTCACTTGGCACAGAGTGGTCAAGCTAGGTTGGGCCCAGCTAGCAACCCAAGCTTGGTACAGGCGGTTGGTACAGGTGATACAACGGCCACCGCACGCTGAAAAGGGTGTGGGTTGTGGAGGGCGTACGCTCTCATTAGTTAGAGGCTGCGATGCCGCCCCAGCTGCATGCCGCAGGCTGGGCACCAGACATGGGCAGCGCCGCCCTGCAGAAGTCGCACTCCTACGTCGCTGCAGTGTGTGAGGCTCTGGCGGACCACTTGGGCATCGCGCCGCAGACAGTCGCGCAGGGGCTGGGGTGCGCACGCTGACTGCTTGCCGCACGCATCAGCGGTTGAGGCTTCACCTGCCGGTTTTTAAGCATAGGCGGCCTTGCAGACACCACGTGAGGTCTATGCTGGCGCAGGATGTCGGGGCTTGCGCTGGCCGCGCTGCTCTTCGTGGGCCTGGCAAAGAGCAGGAGCAACCAGTCAGGTGCCCCTCGGCGGCTCTGCCTGCCTGCTGCTCTGCAGCGTGCGCTGACTGCTTTGCAATTTGGGCGGCAGCTGACTCGGAGCGACTTTGCAGCGTCGGCAAAGCGCATCTTCGCGGTGATGATGCTCATCCTGGCCTACAGCCTGTGCAGCAGCATGCTCCTCATCCTGAACAAGGTCCGCGCCCA
>JAABUV010003153.1_pt1 | contig 21311 bp, 16 predicted proteins | sample 5559971 | NCBI WGS metagenome assembly JAABUV01 (sample SAMN10711881, study PRJNA513362) | rock metagenome | isolation source: Antarctica rocks | place: Antarctica: Victoria Land, Knobhead nord | collected 2015-12-19
GTTTCTCTTGTGTTCTTGATGTCATCGGTCACAGCCGTGTGCCAGATGCTATTGAAAAGTCCTTCGGAATGCATGGCCCGTCCTGTGACAACCACATTGCCCCATGACTTTGTTATTGCATCTCCATCTGACGCTGCGGATTCTGTCTTCTCGGAAGTGGAACCATGGTGCCTTGAAGACGACGAGTAAGGGTAGCTCGTCCTGTGGAAGAATTGGAAGAAATAGATCGAGGGCACTCGGTTGAATACAATATGGAAAGGATCCCGGGTTCAAGACCTGAAGCAAATTCTCAGTACGCCTGGTTTGGCAAAAGAAGCTGCTAGATTCGTGATGTGGACGCGTCTCCTTGGCCAATTTGGGAGCGTTTCTATGGAGCGTCTAAAAGATTAACGACGGCAAGTCAGAACTCAGCTGGTATTTCAGGCAAAACGCACCCGGTGATGTGGGCCGTGAGTGCAAGGGCAAAGAATTTGGGCCGCAGATCAAGCAATAGAATGGACAGTCACCTCAGGGAGTTTCGGGAAATTCGCTTCACAGTAATGTTTAGCCTATAGAGCAATCTTGAAGACGATGGCCCTAGACTGGCTTTTCTTTTCCTTTGTTTATTTACTATATAGAGTTGGGATGGGACTGCAGAATGTATGGTTGACTACACCTGCTTAGATCGGCGAAATAGCTACAGTAGCTACTCCGGCATAGGTGGCACGGGTGGCCATAGGCTCCTGGTTCCGCGTATGAATCAATCAATCAATCAATCAACATCACTGTTAATAAAAAGAATCAAAATTCGATTGAAGTAAACACTTTCGTTCAAGAACTGTTCATTCAATCTCGAGTCAGCTGTTCGATGCTACTGATCGCTCTATGTTATCTTGTGTTGATTTCAACCTGCATATCAAAGGAATACTTCAACAACTCTACATGAAGTGCGGTCGTAGAATGTTTCTTGCAGTCCTCATTATCGCTTTCAAATATCTTCACGATAGAAGCTTCTTCGCAAGCGCATAAAGTAAAATATCAGGATTGAAGATATGTGAGATCAATGTCAGCGAAAGAACATTTCTTGCAGCAGCGAAGTGAAAGTTTCACATATCTGAATCAGTATTTCGTCGATGAACTGATATCGTCCTAAGACATTCTACGTCGTCAAGATGAAGATCACTCATCTTGCATCTGATGTTGAATCTTGATTCAGATGAAACTCGTCGAATCTTGATTCAGATGAAACTCGTCGAGCTTTGAAATGTTCTAAGTCAGACGAGTAATACTCTCCCAAGAGTGCTAGAACCAGCCATTTCATAATCGGAAGGTGAAGAAACAGATATTCACACCTCGAGCCCGTTTACAACATCAGTCATGACATCGCTGCAGTGCATTCTTACGGGCTATGTCCTCGATGATTGTCAATGATCGCAAACACATAGGCGAATATCGCTTGTCTGTTCGTGGAAGTCCTTAACCCCTTTCCCATTATGGGAGCCACGCAAGGGGGCCGAGAACAAGGCGCTCGGCTCTTCTTTTCAGCCGCTCAAAATGATGCTCATCTCGGTTTCGAAGTTTATGACCTGAATACACATGCCGTTACAGGCCAAGCTGACGCCGAACATGCTCGCAGGCCGTCGAAAGGCGTAAAGGGTGAATGGCGTGCATTTCAACTGGTGACGTCTCAAGGCAAAGACAGCTTCACATCGGAAAACTCGATGATGTTAAAGCTTCCTTGATTGGTCGCGAGAAGACTCGCTCGTAGATTCAGAGGCTGGCGAGAGGTTGTGGGCCAATAGACGCCCGCTCGCCGCGGGCGATCAATTATGGAAAGCGAGGCAACTTCAGTGAGCGATAGGGAATGTTAAAGGGAGAAAAGGAAGCTGCAGCGCCAATGTCACTAGGAGTACCACACAGCGAAGGAAATAGACGGACCGGCCACCGTTAGGGGCCACCGCGGGTAATTCAAATTCGTACGCCAGCTTCAAGAAAACAAGGGATGCACGCTCCTCAAGAACCCCCAAGAGCAAGGACAGATACCGACGCCAGAAAGCACACGTTGTCAGGCTGCTCGGCTGTCCAAAGCCCAACTAACGACTATGCCACCCCCAGATCCGATGAAACAAGGACACCATGGTCAGCGGTCACAACAAAAACATCACAAGGTTCCAGATCAAATTTCATACGGGGAACAAAGAAGGTCCAGATTTCTCCGTGGCGAGAGCACGACAGCGTCGCAAGCGCAAGAGTGCCATACGGCTGAAACGTAGCAAGGATGCGGACAGTATCTATCACGGACCAAGGCCAAAATCCAGCCATTAGAATGAATTTGTCGCGTCTACGCAGCAGTGCATATCTCCATCAATGGGGGATAATTTGACATCGACCACAAGAGGGGTCAATCACGCCGCATCAATTCTCCATTGCCGTCTTTGAGACTTGATGACATTGCTCTGCTGCTGATATCAGGCCGGTTGATATATTATACCGAGGTTTTTGAACATCTTCTTTACCTTCATTCGGTAGGATTAAAGTGCTACGAGAAGACGTCAACAGCGGTCTAAAATCGACTTCAACTTAACGGGTTCAATTGAGCGAAGCTTAGTTGAAACGTCACGAAACTTTTTATTAGCTTACCTGAGGTGGTCCAAAGACTGTCTTTATCAACAATATTCGCTGTTCAGTCCATGTTTGATTCGATCGATCATTAGTCATTATGAAGCGACATCCGCTTCTGCTAGTCTTCTGCTACAGCTTGTGTTGAAGGACGAGGTCATATGGGACATTTTGATATGGAGGTTGAAGCTGAATAGGAGTCTATCTAGGAGCGAGCAGGTAAAACTCTACTAGCGGGCCCCAGCCATATCAGCTCTATGAAGGCGAAGATTACCATCTCCTCTATTTTCAACAGCTTGTTTGCAAGCTTGTCTGCAAGCTTGTTGAATTTAATACTCATTCGCTCTTCAGCAAATTTTCAGCCAAAGTAAGAGCTTATGAGCACACTATCAAGAATGATGATCAAGCTTGATCAAGGCAATGATACTTTCATATGTGTGTTCATCGACGAGATAGAAAGCTTGGAAAACGCGCGGCTGTACTTTGCCAGCAGCAACGAATCATGGGACTCTCTAAGGATACTGCAAATATCTTGCGCTGTGAGAATCTTCTAGAAGATTAATCGATGTTGTAATAGGTCGTCAATGCTTGCTGACAGCACTTAGTCGACCTGGAAATCGACCTAACCTCCTCGTTTTTCGTACGATTAATCTTCGCGTTTGTATCTGTTCTAACAAGCGATCAACGCTTTGCTGGGGAAGCTCTCAAAGCGCACACTGTAATAGCACTTAGCACTTTCTAAGCCACTGCTTAGCCCGCTGCCGCCATGCAGCACCTATTCTTACCCTATTTTTGGCTACGCCTGAGCACAAGCGTCACCTGCTGTTTCTCATACAGCATCCGCCTTCGTCGATTGATCTGTTCCAGTAAGTCAGTCGACTGTCTGTCAGGAACCTTTTGCTAGAAGCTCTTAGCTGACCTACCTCTTCACCTGATTGATCATTTGTTCGACCGATCATGCCCCTTCTATCTTTTCTATCGCCTTTCCAAAACTATCTCCTCAATTCCTAGTCACCTGCTTCGCCACCTATCTAAGCATCACCTATTCGAGCATCTTCTAAATCGCTTCCTTAAGCATCAACCTGCTCGTGCCCTACCAGACCCATCCGCACGAGCCCTATCAAACCCAATGCTCGAGCAACCCCTTTACCAGTTGATTAGCCAGCGACTATTCCACCTTTCAAACACCTCTTCAACTGTTGAAACTAGTGTTATGCTCAGGCCTATCAGGGTCACATGACGCAGTTAACCGAGTAGCCACCCCCCTATAGTAATGCAATCCTCTACACACTCAAGCTGCACCTTATGTTCAACATCAATCAGTCACTCGCCTCAACAAGCCACGACCCAAGCACACAGCAGACACAGTGGGAATTACTGAGCTATGAATATGGCGTAGGCTACGAGAGCATGTCTCGTCTATGAGCAGGCTGTCATCAGCTCGCTGTCACGAGGGCGAGGCTTTCTCTGCTTTGAATGGGCACTTATCACGGTACTACTCAGGCTCTTCTAGCTTAGCGCTACCATAGGTTTGAGTTTCTGTGTATAAGGTATTTTGCAATTCACCTTCAGCTTAGCAAACGCACAGCTTGTTTAATTTACGAGCGATTCTTTCATTGTTATGCTTAGAGAGCAATGTGTTTTCGTTCAGGAGAATCGGTCGGTCAGCAAATGCCTTCTCGGCAGCATTTCCTACCTCTCGGATGCAATCGTATTGTTCAGAACTCAAGTCAGCGTCGGGACCAACTCCATAGATTGATATTATAATCTATATTGCCACTCCTCTCGAGAGGACATCATGTCCCCACGTGTAGCCTCAAACAGATTATGCTACCAGTGTTAGCTCCTTGCCTTCTCCCCCGCTAGCTATTGGTCCCTCTCTTTCTTTGAGACGTTCCTTCTGAAACCAATACCCCTTCGGGTTCCTTGTTATCATTCTTTGACATACGCTCAAGCTCTTTAATAATCAAGAGAGGGAGATCCATAGGAGTAAGTGAGAAGGTAGGACATTCCACGGACATGGGGCACTGCTGGCAAGAATGGCCCCAGAACAGACCATAGCATCGCGCGCAGCGCGGTTCATACCATTTCATCAAACGCCCCGAGCTAGACGCGGTCACCTCCTCGCCAACGAGTTGATCGGCAGTCGCAAAGAAGGTTTTGTCGTTCCATTCGTCCCCACTCGTCGAACTGGTGAAATCGGTTAAATCGGTACCGCTGACTACCTGATAGGAACTGTTTGCGGAGTCGTTATGGAAGGTCAGTTCCAAGGAGCGAGCCCATTGATGTTGAGGAGGCTGAAGAGATGGATTCTGGGCTTCATCGCGCCAAAGAATTTGGTTGTATGGATCTTCATACGAGAATGGATAGCATCCAGCGTATTTGATGAGTAATTTATCTGGATTGAGACCGACAGAAATAATATGTACGAGATGAAGCGTTCCACCAACTTCAAGCGGGGGAAGGGCGACGATAGTATAATTGCGGCATCTGGAGAAACCTTCTTTCACGGTATTTATGAGAATTTCCTTAGCGCCCTTAGGAGCATGAGGCAAAAGATTGCGGTTGAAGTGGGAGTGCAATGGCACTGGGTCTTTATCGAGGGTAAGATAGATGGCCTTCAGAGCTTGTCGATATGTAGTTGTCATGATCGTAGCCCCTGCTTTCATTTGGTAAGATCTTAATACTGATTTCGTATGAGCGGACATCACGAAGTTTAAGTAGGCAACGATGACTCGGACTAAAGATCATCCGAGCAAGGCTTAGAAGTGGCTACGCCGATCAGCCCAGACACCACTTAGCGAGCCAATGAACTCAGATGACCTGTGAGTCATACGAGATAGGGATCCTTTGGCCACTACCACCGCGTGTAGACGTCAGAGCCAATGACATGCTTGAATCCCCATGGGCGAATCACCGTCACCAAGGAAATCATTTGGAATGGCTCACCCACTGGTGCCTCTTCGGCGTCTGTAATCCTTAGTCCTTCCGAATATATCGAGAATCGACAGCCAATTCAACCCCGAGCTGCGGTTCCTAGGATCCAATGAGTGTCAAGTAACGCAGTGAAACCAGTGTTGGGCTAGACCGCAGAAGTATCTTGTATCCAATGAGCTACCAATTCGAGGTCGCTCTTCATCCGTTTCATTTCGATGGCGCGTCAAGCTGCGACCAGATCGTATAAGCAAGGCTGGCAGTTGTGAGGGGAATTCTTCATGCAGAGTTGTATCATGGACATTTTTTTCCAATGGCGTCAAATCAACAAATCATCATCGCCTTCGAACCTTACGGCACCTTCCTCTCCATGGAATCCTTTGCTCTGAAACTCGCCGATCACATCCACGAAAGGGCGGAGACAGTCGTCACGGTCTGGCGAAAATCAATTGGAATACACATGGCGCCTGAACAGCTTGTCGCAGAGGCTCTATCAGCGGCGATATAAGATACTATGCACTGCGAATGTTTGGCATTTTTGAAAGGCTGCGAACTTTAGAAGGCTATACATGACACGTTTTCTTCAAAACTTAGCTCTTCTAAGAAGAGTCTTTCAGGACTGTACTGATTATCCACCGGATTGGAAGATACTATACTTATCGATCGACCGATCACGAGCAGTGGCCTTTCAGCATAACAGAAATCGTGCGTATGAACTCAACACATCGACCGTGAGCTGACTCGAGCTTAGCAAGCATCGTACCCGTTGCCTGTCAATCTGCTGTCCAAAGACTTTGATCGCACCGTTCATGAAGTTCTGCATAACTCAAAGGTGGAGGACCCGTCGAATGAGAGGTCTGGTTCGGTTGAGACTTCGGAAGGAGCATGAATGTTAAGGGATCTGATGTCGCATCGTATGCATTTAGCATTACGAGTAATGCTATACGGTAGCCGATGTGCAGAAGAACGGAAATCTCTGGTCCACACAGCTTCTTCAGCTTGGTTCCTTTTTCCAAAGAAATTACGGCGTCGCTTATGGAATTTCTGTCCTGTTTCTTTGTCGTTCCGATTGAATTCTCCATGCTCTGGAATGCGTCGAGACCGCCAGGAACAACAGTGGCAATCATCTTGGAGCCTTCGTAGAACGCGAAATGCGTCTGTCCAAGTTCCTGCTTCAACTGGTTTAGCAGAAATGTTTTGCCAGAGCCTGGAACTCCGTATAAGCCGACAACTACTGCTTTGTGATCGGAAGTAGACCGAATTTCAGAGGTTGTAAATTGGTTTAGCTGAAGATCCGCCGTTGAGCCCGGTATGTTGCTTGATGCGTTCTCGCAGTTGGTAGGCATCATACTAACTCCCTCAGTCTTCTCGGAAGGGTGGGTAGGAAACTCAATTCGATGATCGATGAGATATCTCGTTATTAGATGTAGCTAGTGTAAGGTGAGATGGAGGTAAGATGAAAGATCGGCCGCACTGGTTATATCTATCGATTTCTGGGCTGCCTTGTTCTTTGTGGGCAAGCAAGTGACTCAAAGAGCCGAACCATTCAGCATGTTGCAGAACCCGGCTGCAGCAGCCCACTTTTCTGTACGCAGCCTCTTTGGTGAAGCGGGGCAGAGAATTCAGGGTATGAAAGCGGCAAATGGCAGAGCATAGAGCAATAACTGAACGAATGTTACACAAGACCGAGAGATTTGCGTCAAGCCATTGGCTGTGACTTTGGTATCCTCCTGATTGCGTTTCTGCGGCTGAGTCTAACGATCGCCGGAAGCATGTCTCTACGGGAGAAGAGGCCATACTTGTCGTAGTTGGCGAAACTCTTTTAAATTCCACCGGGTCAATCTGATGACGCATAGCGACTTCTTCAAGCTTCTGATCTTTGCTGGGATTCACTACTTCGCGCACTGAGTCGTAATGAGGAGCGTTGCAAATGATAGCGGCTGTTCGATAGAATTTCCAGCGCAAAGTGAACTTTGTCAGCATATACGCGTATACGAGGACATGGCGAGAGGTAACAAACGGGGGCACTTTCCGAACTGGAAACCCATCGTACCGAGCTCGACTGCTGGAAAAGAAGACATCTGATGTCTCGCTGAGCTTCTGCCAGGGTGTCTTTGCGATCCGGCGTTCCCGTAGTTCCTCCCGAAGTCGATCTCGGTACCAGGATGGCGGTGATTGCCGCGATAGACCCAACATTCCATGCCACCGTTTCAGAAGCGCGCCACCTGTTGAACGCATTTTCGTTTGACGATTGACTGATGTAAAAGGGGATGCTGAGGAATCGTGCTTCTTTGCGTGCGTTGACGCAAGATGAACAGAGGCAAGAAAAAACAGAGAGGCACAAAGGTGGCGAAGGTGTCGAAAAGAGAAGTAGGTGAAAGATATAAGGAATTGAGAAGCCTCTATTGCATCATTCCGAGGACCTGAGTTAACAATGCCGATACTTGCTTTCTTGACAGGCGCATCCTCGGAGTAGGCTGGTCATCGGGAATATTTTTTGACCAGCTCGATAATACATTGAAGGTCCTGTAGCGTGTTGATGTATCTATGCTGTGGTTGAGTGGGTGAAGAAGCAGTAAGGACAGAAGTAGGGTGGGAAGAAGTAAGATGGCAGAAGCAGAAAGGTGGAAAATAAGTGGGCATGCGTTTGACCCCGAAACAAAGGCTCCTATTTTGACCGTCAGCCACATGAAACTTCCAGTATATAAATAACAAGAGGATGATGTTTCCGCAGCTAGCCAGTACTGTTAACTTTACCGCCGATTCTGGGTCCGCAAATCGTCGAGACTCTATGACTCAGCGTCAAACTTAGAATTCACGTTCTAGAAGCTTCTAAACCTCATGCTAGCCCCTGCCATGCATCTTGCATATGTCCCGCTCAGAACGACACGCGCGCTCCAAGAGTTAAACATGGCCTATATTGCGCCTTCAACTTCCAGTGAGATCTGTATACTGACCAGAATCGCTTTCGGGTTCTATAGCTAACCGTATCATGTGCTTCCAAGCCTGCGCACACGCACGACAATCCACACCGTCACGACGACTTTCAATCGACTTGCTAACCATCATCCAAAGCGAACGTAAATACCTACTTCTCCAACCGATCCTACGCCAGGTGATACTCCTCTGAAAACCTTGTCTGAAGCTTCTACGAGCGCTGCGGCGATCACAACGAGTATCACATTGCTATGGCTATTGATGACCCTCAGATTACGACACAAGACAGGAGGGCAACCCGAAAGAGATAATACGTTACAACTCGGCGACTGCTTCACCCGCGTCCGCCTCACCCAAACAGAACCCAAATCATGGCAAGTTGCAAGGAAATTGAAACCAGTGGACTCGCCGATTGAGCAAGGGACAATGACATGGTGAAGATGTATCAGGGGGGAAGAGCATTACGCCGACAATGAAAGCTAGCCTGGATATGTCGTACGGCAAGCCTGTCTGCAGCTTGGACGCTGTGATGAGATCGCTGAATACATCAAGAACTCGCAAGCTGCAAAGAGCGATTGTGCCAACTAGAGGCCGAGATCCAACAGGAATGCTCGAGTTCGGACAGGCTGAAAAAGGACAAGGAGGAGACGCAGGCAGAACTTGATACTCAGCGTCAAGAGTTGTCATCGGTATCGCATTTGTTGCTGGATGCGGATAGTAGTCGTATGGAGTTGGAAAGGCGGAATATGAAAGCCCTACGGGCGCTTTTACCTTACCCAAACCCCACCGTAGAGGAAATGCCGAACAAACACCAACTGTATCGCGAGAAAGAGACGTTGCGGTATGAGATCGGTGAAATCAATCAGCTGCTTGCGGATCACCAGAGTATGTTGAGGCTCAGAGACCAAGAGAACAAACGTCTTTCGGTTTCTCTTGAGAACCAAGATCGTAGGCTTCGAAAACTTGAACAGATGCAGCGTTTTCAGATGAGCGGCTCCGACGAAGTCTTCTAGTTACTTGAATAGAATTATCACTGCCTTTCTCCGGCCCTATGACCCACCGAATTCCATCTGAACATCTTTCCACGGCGATCTTTCGTAACTGTGGTCTTCTCACTCGAGCATGTTGATGCCGCCTCGTTCTGATTTATCGGTCGCTCTGTGGAGTATCATACTAAGGTCTGCAGAGTTGGTCTGATGTCTGGCTGCCTATATCGTCTTCAGCAATCATCCCGGACATGGTGCAAAGGGGCTCCTTCAGCATTCCCCCTCTTGTTCTCTCGAATTAGAGATCTTGTGTACACAGCAGAACGGGGGCCCGTGCCGCCAAGATCGTACAGTACATAGATATTGTTGGAAATAGGGAGCAGTACTACTACTGTTACCCATTGGGTAAGTAATCTCGGCTCCACCGCCCTATAGGGCGGGCGCTAGGGGTTCAGAGTTTTCACCTCATTCCTCCCTTCGTAGCTTCCTACTATAGTCAATATACAGTTCAGTGAACACACATGCTCATATGCTCCTTCTGACCCTCATATATTGAATATTCGTGGTTGGGCGAGCCCACTGCGTGGGTGATGATGAACGACGCTGTTGTTGTATGCTTCCTGCAACACTGGCAGGGCAATGTTGACAATCTAGGTGGTATTGGCAAAATAGCAGCGCCCTCAGGCTTGCTGTCCTTGTAGGGAAGAAACGCAGGGCAGTGATAACCACACCCTCAGAGGCTAAACCCTGCTCGAGGCTTCAACTTTTGGTGGCTAGATTTACGGGGTGGACGAATGATTGCAGAGGGGAAATAGCATGCATGATGTTTTGCCTCATGTTTTATCAGGGTTGCTGGATTGACTGCAAGCAGCAAGAACGAAGACAGAGAACCAAGCTCGATTTCGAGTTCTATTTGTCCGACTTTTGACTACCTGCACTATCCCTCGAAACATTATTGATTGGTATATAACAATTAAACATATGTAGCTCTGAGAACTCTTACAGGAATTTGTTGAGATATCTTGCTCAAAGGTTCTATCTATTTAGTTGTATGCCTGTTTCTACGATGGGCGATCATGGATAGCCGCTTGTTTGACCTTCAAAACACGATTGAAAGGGACCACTGCGCGAATGCTCCATCCGTCTCCATCCGTAACGCCTTCGAAAGACAGTACGCTATCATGAAGGCAATCTTTCAGTAGTGAAAAGACAGTCTCCCACCGACCATCTACCAAATGCAAATCTGTTATATGAAACAGCCGTAACTTGCTTTATATCTTCCCGGTATATATTTTTAGATACTGTAGCACAGTTAGTTGAACATCTGCAAAGAGCTCTCCAAAGTCAGTTCGGGATAAGTAGCCACAAGTAGGGGTAATCTCAGGGTGCAAAAATTCTATCAAACCTATGTTGAGCAAGATCTTCCGAAGACCAGCTTTGACGGAACAAGTCTCTTCCAGTGTGCTGCCGTGCTTCGCACATATTCTCAAATGTCGCAGATGGCTCCATACCCCCGTGTAATGTTCGAATTGCCAAAAAGTGCAGGGAATAAAATCAATCTCCAATGACGTGAGACGATCTGACATCTCATCCAACAGCGAGTGGGTCACACAGAGATGTGTATCATTGTAGAGCGTGGCAGTGGTCTTAAAACGGAAATCAAAGTCACCATCATTACTAGCAAATATTTCGTGATCAAAAGTTTGCCAGAATCGAGACTGCTCGGCATCAAACAGTAGTCGAAGCTCGATCTTCTTCACTCTGAACCGCTTAATTAAGGTCAACTGTAAGCTAGCCCGGTCCAGCAGAATCTCTTTTTGCCTGTTCAGGTAGTGACAATATCTTTTATAACGTCGTCGAACCTCCGATCGATGAGAAATACTAAGGATCCAGCGTGAGTAAGGTAAGAGAATGTGCTGTCCCAAAGGCCTTTCGAGCTGCGCAAGGCTGATACGTTCCTCATGACATAATTGTCTTTTAAAGGTTGATATGAACAAGGTCGCAGTAAGTTAGTAGAGACTACAAGCTTCTGAACATGACATGCTAGAGAAGAATGGTTAGCGATCATACGTAGTGTGCTAATACTTTGCGGAAGTATATCAAGAGAGACAGTATGAAACAAAACAGAATTAGTTTCTCTCTCAAACATACGGCATGAAGAACGAAGGCTCTTCAGTGTAGACAGCTCGCAGTAATTACATATGAGCACACGAAGTTCAGGAGGCAGAAGATGAAACATAAGTATGATGCATTGGATGCATGTAGAATATCACATCGTCGTTGCAAGGCAGGCCTCTAGGAGTATATATCATTTCGGTGATCGGTCTATCAGTAATTGCTGACAACACAGGTAATCAGAGCCTGGTTCAAACAGTCTACCTCGTAAATCCTGTTTTGTACTACCTCGGGTAAATTTCGAAGTATGTTATGTTCATCTTAGACAATGTCTGTCTGACGTTCTCTGATCTTCAGCGCTGATTTGTTCTCCTGCCTGGGTTTCGTTTATGAAAGATACATGCTGAATAAGATACTGCGGAAAATCGTACAAGATCATCAACCGCCATGTGACGCAGACGAACAAGGCTGCGAGGCTGATGTATCGTACAATTTGCAGAATGCCAATCATGATGTGAGAACCAATTGCACACATCAACATTAACCACATCCAGACTTGAGGCTCAACTGTAGAGTACTTCATTATGATTTCGTCGAACATGAAATTGTCAGAAGTATCGTATGCATTTGTAAATGTTTTGAATTCGAAGATTGCATAATCGAATTACGCTCTCTTATAGCTGCTTATTATTCAATTATTATTCGATTGCTAACGGTAGATGATAAAGTGTTGAATGCAGTGGAAAGGATGGGTTTGTTCTGGGGGGATAAGAAATTTTGTTTTGGTTAAGGCAGATGGGCTTGTGGCGGCCTCATGTTGTAACGAAGGAAAATAAAAGAGACGGTAATCCGACTAATAGACGTCGCTCGAGGGCTCAGATGAGGAAGTCGTCGGTGGCCACACGGTACAACCAGACAACGAGGCGAGAAGACGGCTAACCAAATGAAGATGACGAGAAGTCTTCAAGGAAAGTGGCTGGGGAGCTGAAGGTGAAGAGCCGCAGAAAGACGAGCACAACTGACAAGTTAGGCAGAGCATGGTCGTTGTCTCTAGTCTCTAGCAGATCTGGTTTAACAGCCTTTAGAAGGCGCTGTGCTGGTGCTGATAGCGCAATTCTTTAGACGGTTCTTTTAGAGAGAGTTTTAGTGTCTGACATGATTTCTCAACGCACTGATGAAACATGATCAGGGCATCGATGGTGCTTTCAGAACGGGCAAGCTTTTGCCGTAACCTACCATTGTCTTGCATGAGTTCTTCGATACGTTGCTGAGAAGTTGCTGGTTGTTTCTCCTTGACAGTTTGTGGTCGGTGTGGTAGAATTTTGAACATCGGATCATGAGCTGGTGGCAGATTTTCATGCGGAGTGATTTGAAAAGTTACATGTCGCTCTGTTGAAGTACGTGTAGAAGGTTTTGGACGCCATGTTGTCCGCTGATCGATGGTTCTTCGCGTCGGTGATCTGACGTTGGTACGGATATCTCTATAGGGCGTCACGTGTGTGGTTTGCGGTAAGTACTGGTAGTCTGAACGTTTCAAATGGCGTTGCTTCTCCATCGCAACTTCGTAACTGTAAGGAGGTGTAAAAATCACACATCAGCTTTAGTCACTTTAGGCAAAGCTTTTCGAACGATAATGCTCAGATGAACAGAGAAATAGTGCAGACCGATATTGTAAATCGTGTAAGATTGGGTTGTCTATTATATTCTTCTTGTCTTGACGATAACGTGTAAGCCATATCAATTTATGGCTACTTGTTGAGATGACTATTGAAGTCGTGAAGTAAATGGACAATCTTAGCTTCCATAGCGATAGCATGAGAGTAAGCAAGGGCAGCAAAAGGGAACATGGTGTGGTCCTCGGCCAGCTCCTCTTTTCATAGCCACACTAAGCTTCCCATTCGACGCCCTCGGCTCTGCTGAAGTCGTCCGCCATATTCATTGGGATGTGTTATATCTTTCTTTCCCGATGGGTGAGCGCGTAACCACCCTAATTCACTGTGGAGATATTTCCTTATCGTAGGCCAGTCGACCAACAGCTTCCTGGCAATAAGAGGGTGGAAACGTTGTTGTTTTCCGAGCGCGACGTCGTAAAGTTCCGGTTCCAGGACGGAAGCGGCCTCGCGTACCTTAAGGCGTAGATGGCTTCCTCTAGAGCTCTTCCTATGGAATCTTTTGACACCTCAACGACTATTGCCGTAGTGGATGGCGAGAACCAATCGAGACGGGTATGGGGAGAAAGAGGAAAATTAGGACCACACCCAGCGCCAGTAGGAACCAGTGCAAGCTCAGACTATTGCGGTGAATTTAGTCTGAGTTTCGACCTTGGCGTTTGCTCCAAAATCGGTAGAGCTTCTGACTATTGCGTATAGCTGAGCTATGGTCTAATCCGTACAGTTCATTTCTGGTTTCTGCTGGTATCTTACTCAGGAACATGATTAGCTCCACGCCAAGGCCCCTCCGATGGCGGCTGTTTTATCGGCTAAGCTCTTACTAATCTTGAGAGAGCGTCTGGCGCCGACTTGCCTCAGTATCTCAGACCCACCCGGAGGTGTGCACCCTTCGGAGGGTCTGAGTCCAAGGAGCGGGCTTGGTGACCGTCACCTAAATTTAGGGGACAACACAACTAACTCTAGGCACGAAAGTCGTTGTTGCCGCCCGCTGTTCCCCGGCTCACCTTCCTACTCATTTTTCTACTCATCTTTCGTTCCATAGTATGCTTCACACATGCTCCATAGCACGTGCTAATTAGCTCAATAGAAAGTAACCTACATGGCTCCCTACCAAACAGCTTACATGGCGCTCCCTATCAAGCTTCCTACATGGCTCCCTACATGGCTCCCTACATGAACAATGATAGAAGAAGACGTTGGCAAGCGTCTAACGGTTTTGAGGCAGCAGCTTCAAGAGACGTGTGACCGCAGACTCAAAGACGAAGAGCAAGAGCGCCGACTTTATTCTGTGTATCTGCCAAGGCAGGGAGAGTAAATTAACTCCGCTTACCCCAAACCAACATTCCACAGGACACGGGGCTTGACGATGACATTGAGAGGAGTATGGTGTTTACATCTACGTGAGCATTTTCACGGACTTATTTGTATCACCGCTCACTGAGCTCCTAGGATATCGGTTTCCAAAACGGAGCAAGAGGCGTCTTCTGCGGAGTATGGTAGAAGGGAGGTAGGTGGGTAAGATTTGGAAAGATTGCTGTGTAGCGCTTGGCCTACTTGTAGGGTTCGATCAAACTGGGAGGGAAGAGGGATGGAGGTGGAGGATAAAGGTTTATGGATAGGGGCGGCAGTAGGGTTGGCGTTGACTGGACTTGGAGCAGAGGTAAGTGTTTGGCAACGAAGCCTGGAGGTCCCAGAATTGAGCATTCTGGCATTTCTAGCTATCCAAAACGCTCTTTTCTTTAATGCTGCGACAATTCCCTGCCCGGTCTTGGATCTCTTGGGTCCTTTTGCCACAGACCGGTCCGCGTGGCAGGAAACCAAAGTTACTCCCATGGACAATCCAAGTCCGCAATATGTGCGAGATGTCAAGAGGTGATGCATACTACCAACGATGCCTTTCGGCGGAGTACTAACAAAACAATCTCTCTGAGTGGAGCATGGCCCTGACTGCTTTGCTTTATTTTGGGGATGTGCTCCATCATGGGCCGATAAAGCCTGTGGAGGCGGGTCAAAGGGCCATACCCAAGTTTGCAGAGCTGACATGAAGGACCAGAAAGCAAGAATGTGCGTCATATTTTGCAATACGGGATAAACCATTTAAGAACCGAGTCCTCTTGTGGAACTTCCGAAACTGGGACGGGGTTCGTCGGCAATGGTAAAAAGCATGAGGGAAAGCAGTCGCTAGTAGTTGAGCTAGTTTGGGTGATGATAAGCAAAGATGATGTTAGAAACCACTGTAGCGTAAGCGTGTGACCTTGGTGGAGCAAAAGTAAGAATCTATCTCCACACCCAGACATTGCAATGGAAAGCCACTAACATAACGTTCTTCCTTGTCCTTGCATTTCTTAACGCCTTCGATAAAAGGGTCTGTGCGATCACTGAGGGAATAATGATCCCTGACGGTTACCTCGTAAAGGAAGAGTGTTGACCAATAAGCAGTGAAATTCGAACGAAAAGTAGAATTCCGCACCTCACCTTCGTCTTCCCGCTTTCAGCTACTGTCGGTTTAATTGTCATGTAATCCTTCAAATACCTTAGAACCGTTCGCGCATAAGCTTGGCCGAACTTCTAGATTCGTCCTTTCTGACTGCGGCACGTAGACTGGCAGCGGATAGAGGATCCGGATCCCGGATTACCTGAATTCTCTCGTTGATCAAGCCATAAAGCTCAAGGAATGTCAACATCCCCGGCACAACATCACTATCTGAGAGGGTTATCGGCCTATAGCAGGCTCAGAAGCTTCCCCTAGCCCTTGACATTGAAACTCTGTACACTTGATATGTTGGCTCGCTACCTTTTGCTATATCCGTGATCTTGACCGGCGATCGGTCAGGTCACTGAATCTCGCCCACACGAAACGAACGTGCTTTAACAGAGATGATCTTTTGAATGTCGATGATCTTACCGAATACGATTCTAGTAAGGTCAGGTGATTCGCTAGTTCTGCGAACAGCCAGTGCGTGTCATGCATGGCGTATTTAGCCCAAACGGCGTCTGCAAGGTGTTTTGCCGCCGCGGTTACGTTCCGCTGTGGTATTGCAGGGTATCACATACAATGGTTCTACTGGCACACTGGGGATTCATTGCATTGCTTTTGGCTCTTGCTGAGGGTGGCGCTGCAGATGACCTCAGGAGCAAAATGCATATCAAGTGATCATGCCTTCCCTCGAGTCCCTACTTTTTCTTGAAATATATTGGCTTAGCTCTTGGTATCATGTCGCTCATACCGAAGTCCAGATTCAACGTCGATGAAACAATCCCTAAGCCTCAATCTCGCTGGAAGACCGAGACTTACGACGACGAAGCGATTCTTATGCGAATCATCCAGTCCTATCCCAAGAACCATCCCAAGATGGATTGGACCGTCATTGCTGAGAGGTTCAACGAGAGTGTACCGCCTTCGCGAAAACGAACTTATGACTCAATCTATTCAAAGTGGCGAAACATGAAGCGGCTCAAAAACACGGCGACTGTTGAAGCTAGCGCATCTCGGGAACCGGAACGTAGTGTACACTCATTCATGTTTCTTTTGCTAAGACATTGGTGCTAACAAAGATATCTAAGAAGATGCCAACGGATTACGACATATGCCATGCAAAGGTTTCGAGTTGGGTGCAGGACCTTGCCGCCACCAGGAATAGCCTCGGCAACTAGGCGGAGAACTGGGGGTATATATAGGCTTCTCATCTCCTGTTCTACCCTTCATCTCTTTTGATTCGGCCAGAAACGTGCTTTTGTTCACCCACCAACTCCATAGACTCAGTCGCATAGATAGAGGGAGTCCATGGCACCTCATGGCGGCCCTAATTTAGCCCTGCAGACTGCTAGGAAGTGCCGAGTTTGCCCAAACAAATATATATATATGTATAGTTCAAACGGAGTCGGTGCGATAGGCACATGGGAAATTCACAGAGATATGGCGGTAAATGGGCGCAAAAGCGGATTTTAGACTTGGCTGTTGATGGGGCACCAACCCTTTGTATTAACATTTGGCCAGAGTTTCCTCAAAAGGAGCGCAAAATAAGCAATCTAACCTCGAAGGGGTTTAGGGTTTCGTCTAGCCTATCCGAGGTAAAAGCACCAGGTAGGGTACTTTAGCATCGTTAAGGTAAGGTAAGTATCTCTTAGTGTTGAAGTGAATGAGTCTCCTAGATTTCAGCAGGAGCTGAACAGTTGAGGTTGTCTCAAGATGGTATTCAATATTACAAGAGAGATACATCCCTCAACCGAATCCTCACTATCCCCACTGTACGCCTTTCATTCGCGAATACTTCATAATAAGAAGCTATCCGTTCTCAATCATAGAATATGTTAGGGAGAAATTGGGTCTTCTTCCTCAATTTTGCCGTACTTGTGAACCAATTTCTCCATACAATCCAACGCATCCTCTCTATACCCACCGGAAAATAACGCATAGTGATTCAACCACTGATATCTGTTGAGAAGGTCAGAAAAGGTGAAACTGCACGGGCCTGCCACCGAGAGTTGCTTACAATTCATACAGCGCCAAGCGGTCATCATACTCGTTCTTCGGCTCGGTTTTCGGTATCAATCGATGATACTCATTAAAGAACCCGGCAGAGAATCCACCAAACATCCTCATTATTCCTAGGTCGTATTCCGAATGCGCATAACATAAGCCTGCGTCGAATGTGACCTCTTCGATTCCATCTTTCCCACCAACTCTTCCTCGAGCTTTATTTCCGGACCACAAATCTTCGTGGACGAGTGCCGGTTGCACACCTTCACTGCGTCCTAGATGTCCATTCCCTAGTAAACGAGGAACAACTTCTTGAACGATCCGATTAAGTAACGACGTCAATTGAGTGTCCACCCCATGATTCTTCTCGACGAGCTTGCAGACGGGACGGAGCCGGTTTTCGGCGAAGAATTTGGGCCAAGAACGGCTCCATGAATTGTTCTGCGGAGTGCGGCCGACGCAGGTCATGACAGGGAAGCCAAAGGCTGGTCTGGGTAGCCCTTGAGGAACGGGGGCTGGTGAACTGTGAAGTTTTGCAAGTTTTTGAGCAAGAGACAAACCGCTGTTTTAACCACCACCACCAGCTTCCATGTCGATGAATTCGGTAAGGAGGAAGTAGTCAAGAGAATCAGAGAGTTTGCCGTGGGCTATGCTTTTAGGACAGAGCGAGGGAACAGCAGAATGTATGGCGGTCAGCGACTCATGTTCTCCTATCCATTGCGTCAGTGACCGAGCACTTCAGTCAAAATATCGTACAAAGAGGTTCACCTTTGAACATTTCTCCATCCGGTCCTGTCTTCATAAAGTACACACTGGTTTTGCCGTTCACTACTACCGAGATCTTCGACGGCGTTGAAAATTCTGCTTGGCCGTATGGTTCGATGGTGGCTGTGTCTGAGTCTACAGCGAGGATTGCTGTGACGGCCGGATCGAGATGCGAACCGGTGAGTGATGTTCTAGGTATATTTCAGTATCTGGAAGCACCTCTTCACCGTAGACTTCTGTCTCCTTCTCCCTTAGAATATTCGCTATTGGGTGATGGAAATTTTCTTCCGCGAGCGAATGGGGCTTCCGGCCGTCGTTGTCCTCGACTCTTGTGTCGGCACCTTCGTCTAGTAGCAGCTGCACCACTGCTCCCGAGCCGTTACTTGCAGCTTGATGCAGTGCTGTCTGTCCGGTCTGATCCTTAAGGCCAGGATCAGCATCCTTCTCTAAGAGTAACTTGATAGCCGAAACATGTCCACGCCAAGCAGCTTGATGTAAAGCCGTCTCTCCCTCGTCATCTTTTTCATTAGGATTTGCGCCCTCTTTGAGGCGTCCGACGGCCGCGGTATGACCATTCCATGTCGCTTGATGCAGTGCTGTCCATCCGTTGTCCGCCCTGGAGTGCACGTTTGCCCCATTCTTCAGCAGATATCTCACGGTCTTTTCATGGCCGTTCCAGGCCGCATGGTGTAGGACCGTCCAACGATCATTGTCCCGGACTTCGAAATCAGTTCCATGATCGAGTAAAAGTTTGACGATCAACGAATGACCCTTCAGCGCTGCATGGTGCATTGAAGTACACCCTTCCATGTCTTTGATCGTGGTACTCGCGTTCCTCGCGAGTAAAAGCTCCATGACTTCCACGTTCCCATTCGTTGCTGCTTGCATCAGTGCCATCCACTTTGTACTATCCGTTGCTTTCGTGTTCTGATTTGTGTAGCTTATTTTGTATCGTCTACACGTCGATAGCAAGGTTGAGTGAGCTTTAAACTAATATTAGGAGCCAGCATAGAGCGAGTCATATGGGTGTTATTTAACTAGGAGTTTAAAGCTAAGGAAGGAAAGTCTGAAGCGCGCCAGAATCTATGTACCCCAGGGGGCGCGCTAGGCCGATCACGTGAACAAACAAGCAAACAGTCCCTATAGGGCGGTAGGGCTACGGTTCAATGAACATCCTCGGTATGCTCGTAACAAATAGTATTTAAATATAAAATCGTAGTTCTTTATTAGATGTTTTACAATTAAGTACGTCATGATCTTATACGACTAATTATTAATTTAATTTATAGCGTCTTAATATTAAAGTCGTGCTTTTCATTTCTTCGGTTTCAAACTATGTACGTACTAGATACAAAACGTTTTATTGAATATGTACTGTTTAATTCGGTTTACTATAGGGTAAAAACGAACGCTAATTTATTGACTTAATCTTTGAAACGTTTTGCAGAACTGAACAGTAACAATATCTTTCTGTTACGGTTAAATCTACTAATGGTCAAGCTACTACGTAAAATGCATGAAGCTGAGTAAGGCTAGAATTCTCATGTCTACCAAGTACAGCTCGCAAGATCTTATGAATTGAAAGCCTACTAGAACAGGTTAGATTAGACGAAAGTATTACTTTTTCACCTATAACCTGATCTTTAAAGACAAAGTAATAAACGTCACTGTTTACCGCTGATATTAGAAGTGCTTGTCATTGCTTATTCTTTATTATCTGGTTTTACAATTCACAATGTTTAGAAGGTTTAAGTATTACGCTATAAGAATCACGGCTTCCCAGCTGTTGAACATTCTTTGTACTCATAGGGCTTAATATACGCGTTTTGTGATATTCGAGAATGTTTTTCGAATCAACGCTAAACACTACTCAATAACCGTTTCGTAAATTGCCTTGAATAATACTCAAGAACAATGTGCCTTTGAGTCGCGCTCTATTATACTTGCAACCATTCATTAAATTTCTGTAATATAGCGAAATTGACGAAAACTTTGAAAAACAAAAGATTGTGAATTGAGAGAGAAAACGAGTTATTGAAGGAGTGTGCTGAGATGAATGAGCTGGTGTGAGTAAATAGAAAAGTTGAATATGTCGAAGATTAAGAATTTGAAAAAAAGAAGTTAAAAGCTTCTATCCCATATGGGTAATGGTTTTCGGGGCAGGAAAGCATTAATTTTGGTGAGAGAATTAAGCGAGAATCTGGAAGCAGGGGGCTGAAAAGCATTGTTTTCCTAGGCTGAAAACCATTTTACTTTCTGGGCCGATTTTCATCAAAATTTCAGGTCTTCTTCGTTTCGATCAGATATATTCCCGATTTCAATAGGAAGCTCAACAACATCAATCTGCATTTATAGAAAATTGTTGAACATTGAGGTTTGGAAGGGTTTCGCTAGCGCGGGTCACTTTGAACATCAAAACCATCGATTTCCCCCGCCCGGATCAACATATGCGCGCTGACTACTTGACATACTTTGGGAGGCATAATTGTAGCTCTGAGTCAGCCGAGTTCAATGCTTCAAATAATAAAAAATAATAAAAAAATAAAGTCTGAACATTTGAACATAAAAATAATTTCCTTAACTCAACTAAAAATTACGGGTAGGACGAACTGAAAAACCAAGCGGAGGAGTTCTACGGGGGGAAAGGTACGGCGCAAACTTTTAGTATTTTGGAGAGGGAGCCATGGCGACCTCGACGCGTGACGATAACCGCGAAGTATATAGTTAGGGTTAGGGTTAGGGTTAGGGTTAGGGTTAGGGTTAGGGTTAGGGTTAGGGTTAGGGTTAGGGTTAGGGTTAGGGTTAGGGTTAGGGTTAGGGTTAGGG
>JAABUV010003154.1_pt1 | contig 21307 bp, 20 predicted proteins | sample 5559971 | NCBI WGS metagenome assembly JAABUV01 (sample SAMN10711881, study PRJNA513362) | rock metagenome | isolation source: Antarctica rocks | place: Antarctica: Victoria Land, Knobhead nord | collected 2015-12-19
GCGACCTGTGGCGCACGCTCACCAACGTGCGCCCGCGCCCGCGCCCCGCCTGCTGCGCTGCGCCCGGCGCCGTGGCGTGCGGCCTTGGAGCAGCATGGGACAGGGCGTTGCAGCGTTTGCCCGGACCTTGCATCCGCTAGTGCACTCTGCCTCTGTGCCCCTACACGCGCCTGCGCATTGTGAAGGACTGACTGGGCCGCCATGGGACCGGCTCCGTTTGGGCACCTGCTCGACAGCGACCTGAAACAGGGGGCGGGTGCCGCAGGTGCACGTGATCCTGTTCGGCGTCGGCGACTTTGAGACGGAGGGCATCTACTCGCTGCGCGCGCTGCGGCGCGAGGACAACCTGCCGCAGGACACGATCATCGCGTTTGAGGATGACGACGATGCGGAGCGGTGCGCGCGCCGCCCCGCGCGGCCCTAGCGCGCCTGCGTGCGCCAGCCGCTGGACGGCTGCGTAGCAGCGCGCGCTTGATAATGCCTGCGCGGGTAAGCCATCCTGGGGCGTGCCGCAAGCTCAGCAAGCTGCCGCGAGCCTGCCTTGTATTGCCTGTGACGAAAAAGATTGAGCGGCAAGGGGCTGTGCAGTCTGCTGTGGCACTACATTTGATCGTTGCGGGCGCTGCGCCCTGAGTTGGGCGCTCCGCGCGGCGCGGGCAGTGCGGCGCGGTGCTGAGGGGCGCGCGCGCGTGCGCGCGCAGGTACGCGGGCCTGCTGGAGGCGACGATGGTGCACAAGCCGCACGTGTGCCCCATCACGCCGCAGGAGCTGCTGGAGTTCTGCCGCGAGGCCGGGTACAGCTGCCGCCTGGAGCCGCGCGGCACGCTGCTCATCCCGCCCGACCACAACGTCGGTCTCACCGACTGGGAGCGCTCGCTGCGCCTGCGGTGCGACCGCGCGCGGCCCGCACCCCAGCAGCGGCCCTCCGAGAGACGAGCGCACGCCGAGCACGGGGGCACGTGCAGAGCGGGCAACCAAGGGAATCCGTTGCCAAGCTTTGCTGGGGAGGGCTGGGTGTGTGGTGGCCGTAGGGCCAGCGGCCCTGACCCTAACCGTGCCGGCTCTTTTGGTGCTGGCCGACGCGCGCGCTGACCGCGCGGGAGCTGCGCGCGCGCAGGGAAGGCCAGTTCAGCGTGCTGGCGCGCGACCCGGCCGAGCGCACGCCCGGGCCCGCGCTGTTTCCGGTGCCCTCGACGTACGAGGGGCCCACCAACAACGCCGGCGCGTACACGCCGCCCGCGCCGGCCGACCTGGAGGAGGCCAAGGCGCTGCTGGAGCGCTGCCTGCCGCGCGACGAGTGACCCTAACCCTACCCTGCCGCGCGCGGGCGTCCGCAAGCGACCAGCTGGAGCCGGCAGGCCGGTATCCTCTGTCTGCGGAGCTGCCCGGGTGCGCGCTGACGGCACTGCCTGTCACGCGAGTGCGGCCGCATGATGCAGGCAGTACCACGCTGCGCGCGTGTCTGGGCCACAGCCGCACGCCGCTGCCGAGGCGCAATCAGAGCACCGCCTGCTGCACGGCGCCTAGCGCTTTGCGCCTGCTTGTCTCCCTCTCTAGGGTTCTGCCGGGCCTGTTCAGGCGCAATAGGGGAGGGATGCATCGCTGCGACCATTGACATTTGCAGCCGCGTTGCGCATCGGGCGCCGCGCTCGTCAGCGGTGCAGGACGTCATGCAGGGAATGCTGCAGGATGAATGCGGTCACGGTTTTTCAGCCCAGCAACTGGGCTGGCGATGGACCTGGCGGGCCCGTGTGCTCAGCGCCGGCACGCCGCGCTGCTCATTGCTGATGCGGTCTGCAGCTGCAGCTGGAGATGGGCCCCCTGTTGGGAGCTTGCTAGTCTCTGGCCAGCTGGGGCGCCGCTGAGCTGGCACGCGTGTGCTAGCATCTCGCTGCCTGAGCGGTAGCAGGGATGGAGCTCATAAAAGCATAGGCTACTGAAGGGGGGACGCAGCGGATCTGCGTGTTTGCGCGTCCGCAAAGAGGGGCGGTGTTCGGGTTAGGCTGGTGCAGCAAGGCCCCAGCTGACTCGCGGCATGCCCGAGAGGGGCCGCGCCTGGCGCTTTCTTGTGTGCTGGAAAAGCGGGCGCGCGTGAGGTGGGCGATGGTGTTTGTGCAGCGTTTGGCGCAGGGTGTGGGCGAGGTAGGCGCTGGGGGGGCTGCCCCCCGGCTTGGTAGATGTCCTGGTCACCGTGTGCGCTGTGTGTCGCTGCCTGTGTGTTTTTGAAAGTCCGCGCTACTGCTCATCAGTGTAGGCTAGTGGGGCGGGCGCGGCGCGGCGCCAAGGGCGCACAGCGGCCTGTCTGCGGCGTGCTGGGCCCAAGACCCCTCATATTCGAACCCGTATCCGCGCATAGAACAGGGTGCCTGTTTTCCGGGCCCGAGAGCGATGATACGTGCACTGTTTTGAAGACAGGTTTGCAGACGCACCTGCGCTGGGCACCCCGTGTACACAACATGTAGTTTGGGGTAGGCGCGCAGCGTCGTGCCTCTGCAGTCTGCTGCCCCCGAAGACATCTAAGTAGCAAGGCCTGGCCTGCGGCGGGCACAGTCTGTGACAGCAGGGTTGTTCTGTCGAGCGTGAGCTGTAGCAATATGTAATGCGGAAGTCGTGCACGCGCGCCAAGCCACACCGTGGCCTGCATGTGATCGCAAAGCTGTGCACCTGCATGCCGACGTGTTGGAAAACCTCACGTGCATGCACCTGAAGGCAGCTGAAGGCTGCACTTGATTGCGTCTGAAGTCAAGGCCAGCAGTTGATTACTCTGCAGAGCGACATGGAGCAACATGCAGCGGCGTCATGAGCACCAGTGAGGATACCCTGTCAGCGGCCAGACTGGTCACAAGCGCCAACTGCATTTTGCCACTGCGCAGCACGGCCGCCCAGCACACAGTCCCTGTGCGCGGCGCCTGCAGGCTGACAGGACAGAGCTTGGCGACCCGCCCTGGCGCAGAATGGCCACCGGCCACCTAGATGCACACCCTACGCCGCAGAGGCTCTGCGCCGGCGTGCCCAGGCCCACGCCCGCCGCAGCTGGCCAGCGACGTCACGCTTGTTCGCACAACGGCCACCCTTGCCTCGGCTTCCGCCATGAGGGAACCCCATCCAAGCAAGCAGGCCCGCGCTCTACAACTAAGGAGCCGCGCGCTTTGCGGGGCGCTAGGCAGGCCCGCGCAGCCGCTTCACGCCCACCGTGTCCGCGCCCAGGCTGCTGCGGAAGGCCAGCAGCTGCACGGCCGCCGGCGCGTCGCCCGGCCCGACCGCCGCCCGCACCTCGCGCGCCTCCTCCAGCACGAGGCGCCCGCCGCCGCGCCGCGGCGCGGCCTGCAGCAGCTCCACGAAGCGCTCCCTGCGCTGCGGCGGGGTTGGGGCAGGATACATACCAACCGCGCGGGCTCTCACGCGCCTCCGCCTGCTGGGCACACGGGCGTGCGGCATGTGCGTGCGGCACCGCGGACAGGCTTCCCGCGGCGCATGCGCGCCCTAGGCGCAAGCCCTGGCACTGACAGCGGTAGTACCCAGCTCACCCGCAGCCTCCATCCTGTTACGAGCGGTATGACACAGTCGCCGGCCCAATCATGCAGCCCTGCAAAACAGCATGTTGGCGTTGGGCAATGCACTCTGACGCTGCGTCAGCACAGGCACGCTCACTGTCGTGCTGACACAGCGTCAGTGTGCATTGCCCAATGCAAACACGTTGTCGTGCAGGGCGGCATGGGGGGTGGGGCGGTGAGCGTGCCTGTGCGGGCGCGTGCGCTCCAGGGGGTCCGCCAGCAGCAGCTGCCCGCCGTCCGGCCGCAGCAGCCGCGCCACCAGCGCCGCAACTGGCTCCACGCTGAACGCCTGGCCCCGCGGTTGCTGTTAGGGCCGCTGTCGGGCTGCGGGCGTGCGGCACCAGGCAGTCACACCCCGGAGGCTCCTGTGTTATGCTTCTTGATGAGCCTCGACAAAGGGCCACCTTGCGAGCATGCTCTTGCGTCTCACGCACGCTCCGATGCAGGCACCCGCCATAACTTCCACACATAACATCTCGACCTGCGGTGTGCAACGCTGAGCGCACCATAACCTTTCGGCCGTTGCTGACATGGTGCGACGCCCTCTCCGACGGCCACTCTACCTGCTCGGCAGCTCGTCCTGCGTGTGCAGGAGCGCAAGCGCACCCTGCCCTACCCTACCCTACCCAAGCGAGGAGCGCACCTCGTACAGCACGTCGCACGCGAGCACCACATCGAATCGCGGCAGGTCGGCCGCGCCGGCATCGGCCCAGTCCAGCATCACCGCTCGCACCTGCCGCCCGGCCCGAGGGTCTTGGCGGGCCGCAGGTGCGCGAACAAGTGATGAAGCCTGCGTGCCTGGCGGGCCATGGGGGAGCGCCGCACGCTGCGCCACAGGCAAACAGCCAATGCCCGGCAGTTCTGCATGCGGTCGGACAGGCGCAGCAGGAGCGCAGACCGCACTTGGCGAGTGCGGCCAGCCGGCGCACACCGCGCGCTGGCTCACCGGACGAGCCGCCCGCGCTTGCGCCATGCCCGTGCCGCGCGGAAGGGTCGGCAACCAGGTCACGAGCCGGGCGCGCCTGGTAGTCGGGCGCGGCGTTTCGCGCCGCCGGCGACGGTCCGCCCCCCGCTCGCCTGCTGGCAGGACGCCCCGCCGCAGCCGCCCCGGGCGCGCCCGCGCCGGCCTGGTCAGGCGCGCCCGCGGCCGGCAGCGGCTGCACGCCGCGCAGGCCGCTGGCGGCCGCGCTGCGCAGCGCGCACTCCAGCGCCAGCGGCTCGCGGTCGGTCGCCACGGCCTGGGCCGCGCCTGCCGCAGGAGCGGTGGTTGCTTGCCAAGGAGGAGCGAAGCGCGTGGTCCGGGTGCGCGCCTGTGGAACAGGTCAGGCTGGCGACTGCAATGCAGGTGATAACAAGTGTGCGGTTGAGGACGGCGCTGCACCCACGCCAGCGCTGCTGCCTGCCGGCATGCCAGCAGCTGGCACTGCGCAGACCAGCGCCGGCAGCTTGCGGCGCATGACCAGTGCCATGGCTGCATTCGCGAGGACACGCATAAGCCTTGGACTTTGCATGCTCGGTGTGCAGCACGCAACAGGTCTTGGAGCATCAGTGCGCCTGCCCCCGGGGCTCAAGCTATGGCCCAGGCCACACCCGCGCATGCCATGCTTTTGCAAGAGTCCGCAGCATTTGCTACAGCATCCATTCCTCCAAAGGCACCTGCCTGCAGCGCGGGTCCCATATCGGTTGGACGTGCAAGCTGTGCGGCCGGCACGCACCAGCCAGCGCCGCGGCGATCGTGGCCACGCCGAGCCCCGCGCCGACCTCGCACACGCGCCGCCCGGCCGCCAGGTCCGGCCGGCGCAGCAGCTCCTGGCCGAGCGCCACCGCCGACGGCCACGGGCGCGCCCAGTACGGGTCTGCCGCGTCCTGGCCTGCGCAGGCGCCCCGGGCTCACGTTGTGCCATACACCGCGCTTCATATACAGCCCCATGCTATTACAACGCGGCACTTAGAGCAGTCTGCAACATGCAGGCTTGCGCTGAACGTCGTTCACCTGTAGAGACTTTGGCCTGGCATGGCGGGAGGCGTGCCTCAGCAGGCGCACCACGGTTTATGTACAGGTCACAGACTGCGTCGACGTCGGCGGGCACAACCAGCTCCAGCACCGCGTCGGGCGTCAGCGCCAGCGACTGCTGCATGAGGCGCAGGCCGTGGGGCAGCCAAGCGTCCAGGAGCGTGCCCTCCTCCTCCACCACCCTGCAGCGGCGGTGCCAGCACTTGCGACGCGGACGAGTGACCAAGCATGTGGAAGGCTGCTCAGCGCAAGGCTGCCAGCGCAAGGCTGCTCAGCACAAGAAGGCTGCTCAATTCTTCTACTGACCACAGTGTTGGCCACCTGTCCTGAAAGTCAGAAGGCGCTGTCAGCACATATGTCGAGACTTACATCACAATTAATGCTTCACACGGACGGTGACTCTACAGGGACACCAAGAGCCAGGCGGCTGCACCTGCCTGCTCGCGGTTCCCAGCATGGGGTTCTGCGCATGCGCGCTCAGAGCTGCAGGCGGCGCAGCGGCGCGGCCGCGGCCTGCTCGAGCAGCCGTGCACCGGGCCAGCCACGTGCACGGGGAGCTGCTCACCGCGTCGCACAAATCGTGCCTGCACTGCTTGCGAGCGGCCGCCAGCAGGGCCTGCTGCAGTGCAGCCTTGCGCGCGCCAGTGGCCGCCATGGCAGCCTGCCGCTGAGCACTTACAGCCTAAGAAGCAACCGCCAGCAGGAGCTCTGCTCCACGATGCTGTGGCTCTGACGACCTTCAGCTCGTCCGAGGAGCCGTTTTCGGAACTGTCTCGTATTCCCTGCGCCAGGAGCCTTTGCCAAAGGTCCTGTTACTGAGCAGAGCCCTCCACCGCCCCCGAGCGTTAGCCTGACGCGTTGTGAGAGTCTCCAGTGGTTGCCGAGTCGGACAACGAGAGCTGCCTGCCTGAGAGGAGCTGGCCCATCACAGTATATGGGCTGGATGGGCTGACGCAGGGCAAGGATGAGCGGTGGGGGGCTGGCCGGGCCCAACCCCAACAAGATAAAGGGGGGCAAATGGACCGTCGTGCGCTTCTTCCTGTGTTCGGTGCGCCGGCGCCCTGCGCAGCGCCCTACCCGGCCGGAGCGCGGCCCCCGCAGCTGGCCACGCTGTTCACAGCACGCTCCTGCTGCTGCTGTCTTGTGTGCCTGAGGGCTGCATGCGCCGCACTGACACCACCTCAACTGCAGGTCGGGTACTCCATCGCCTGGATGACGCTCAGCTCGCTGCTCAACGACTACAGCGACCTGTATGGCCCCAGCAGGCGCGCGCGGCCCGCCAGGGACCTCGCCGGCGGCGCCGGCCCGGCGCTGCACCGGTGGCCGGGCGCTGACCGGGGAGTGAGCGCGCGCAGCCTGCTGCTAATGAATATTGCGTACTTCCTGCCGTCCATCCCGCTGCTCGTGGTGAGCAGCTTCTGCGACGAGTGGCTTGACGAGCGCTTTGGTGCGCCCCGGGGCTTGCGCTGGGCGCACACAGGCGCCTGCCTGACGCGAGTGGCGGCAGAGGCGCTGCTTGCCTCCTCTGTGCCGGTGCCCCCTGCATACCACCAGTTGTGTGTGTGCTCGGTTGTGCAAGTGTGCTTCCCGACTGCTCGAGACGTGCTGTTTCGCACGTCGACTTTGCCGCACTGCTACTCGCCGCGCCTGCTTCCAAGCCGCTCTGAGCCCTGGACCGGCAGCTCAGGTCGGGCCTGCTGCTGCCGCGCGCCAGGCGTCACGCGCGTGGTCCTGGCGCGCCTGGTCGCGGGCCTGGGCGGCTGCGGCGTGGTCTGCGCTGTGTTCCCCTGGCTGCCGGAGACCATCTGGTGCGAGCCCTCCTGTTTGCTCACCCGCTGTGCCGGCTTGCGAGCGCCGCGGCCAGGGCGGACAGTAACTCCATCTGCTATACTAACCGTCTCTCCTGTCCTGCGTGAGGCTGTTGGTGCGGTATTCCCCAGAGTCTTGTGTTTTTTGCCCCAGCTCCCTGCATGCCGCCCACCAAGCTCTTCCAAGCAGCATGGCGCATGCCCGCTCCGGCCCGTCCTGGTGTCCGGTGCCCGCGCCACTGTCTGGTGGACGCGAGTTGGTGTGCAGGCGCCTGCTGCACAGCCCGGCCGCCGTCCGAGCGTCGCGCCCGCGCCGCAGGTGGCTGCTCGCGACGATCACCGCGCTCGGCTGCGCGAGCGCGGTTGCCTTCAGCGCGTCGTACCAGATGGTCGCCCGCTTCGCCAACAAGAATGTCATCTCGCTCGGGCTCGGCTGCGTGGGCAGCGGCCTGGTGGTGCTGGCGCTGGAGCTGGCGCTGGGCGCGCTGCCCGGCGGCGTGCGCCGGCGCAACGTCTGGCTGCTCGAGCTGACCGCGGGCGCGCCGTCTGGGCCCCTGGCGCAGCGGCGCTGCGCAGGGCCTCTGTCTCGCGTGGCAGCGTGCTGGGCTTTGACTAGGGTTAGGTTAGCACCAGGGTTAGGATCGCCCTCCTGGCGTGCTGCTGCCGAACCTGTCCCGTGTGTGTGCACGCTCTGCAGGCACTCCTCGTGCGACCGGGCGCTCCGCCAGCCGTCACAGGAGCCCCTCGGACAGCCGTCACAGGAGCCCCGCGCGCGCAGGCGTGTGCCTGGCGGGCCTGGCGGCGTCGGTGTCGCTGCTGTCAGACCACTGGCGCGCGATCGAGGCCTGGGCGCCGGCGCCGGCGCCCGACGCACTGGACGCGCCGCTGCTCAAGCAGGCACGCGGGCGCCCGCGCGCGCGTGCATGCCCCGGTCCGAGCCCTGTCCGCCGGCTCGCTGGCGGAGCGCCGCCACGCCTCTGTCCAGCGCCGCCCCGCCTCTGTCCAGAGTTCCTCGCACGCCCAGCCACCTGCTCCATAGGATGGAGCGCTGAACGCGCACCCGCACACCATGCTGAGCCGCATCCGCGGCGTGCCGCCACTGTGACCGGCAAGCGGGGGTGCCCAGGACGACGACGGCGAGCTGGGCGCGGAGACGCCGCGCGCGCCGCGGCGGCACAGCACGTCGCTGGCGCGCCTGGAGTCCGCGTCGGTGCTCATCAACTACTCGCCGCTCGACATGTTTGAGGCCGTGTCGGAGGGCGCCGCCTTCAACGGCGACGCGCGCTACTCGGCCTCCCTGCTCACACGTGCGCGCGCTCCCGCACGCGTGCTGCCGCCGCATGGACTTGCTTCGAGCAAGCTCGCAGCGGTGCCAGCGAGTGTTTTGTGGCACCTCCTCCCTGGTCGTTGCTTGCCGCCCTAACTGCGCCCAGCGGGCTTGGGGGTGGGAGACCACGCTGGTGTCAGGGACGTATCATGCGCTGGAGCCGCGCACATCCCCACCATTCCACCCATCAAACACAAAAGCCCCGGCCCGAGGCGGGGCAGAGGCTTGCTGCTCACGACGGGGCTGCGCGGCGCAGACATCGCCGAGCGCGAGACCCTGGCGGCGCGCATCCAGTCGACGCCGCTGCCGCTGGGCGCGCGCACGTCGGGCGGCAGGCGGGCGGTGTCTGTCGACACCGCCACGGCGCGCGCCGCCGCGGCGTGCCTGCCCCGCGCCCTGCCCCCCATGGACGGGCCAGGGGGCGCCGGCGCCGCGCGGCCCGCGGGCGCCGCGCGCACTGGCGCGCCACCCTTGGCGCCCAGCAGAGGCCCCAGCCCGGGCGCGCAGCAGCAGCCTGCGGCGCCGACGGCGCCGCTGGTGCCGCTGCCATCGCCGTTCGACGATGCCAGCGGCGGCCGCGAGCCCCAGGATGCCTGCGCCGAGCCGGAGCCGCTGCCCCAGTCGTCGGCGGCGCGCACCAGCTACGCGTGGCTGGGCCAGGCGCCCGGCGGCGCCGGCGCGGGCGCCGCGGCCGGCGGCCCCGCCGCCGGCCGCGCCCCGCCGTGGCCGCCCGAGCGCGGCCCGCAGGCGGGCGGCGGCGCACGCGACCCGCCCAAGGCGCCCGAGTCGGTCGCGTCGGCCGGCGGCGGCGGCGGCGGCGGCGGCCTGCGCGAGGTGCTGGGCGCATGCGCGGCGGTCGTGTTTGCGCTGTTCTGCAGCGGCGTCTACTTCGTGCTGGCGTTCCCGTTCTTCACGTACGTGCCCAGCTCGGGCGGCATTGGCGCGCGCCTGCCGCTCGCCAAGGCGCGCCGCGCGCCCCGCTGTTTCCGGTGCCAGCGCACCACTTGTTCGGCAGAGAGTGTGCGGTCGCCTTGGCAGCCTGTGGTGCCACACTCTCGTGCCCTGCATAGCATAGTCAGTCACGCGGTGTGCCCGCCGCACAGGACTGCTCGGCCTGCTGATGCAGCCTGCCGAGCAGGCGCACGAGGCAGGGCCCCGTCGCGCTGCCGCCAGCCATTGTGCGCACGTCGGGCGCGCTCTAGTGGGGAGTGGGCATGGGTGACCCTACCCTACCCAACCCTGACGCGGCCCGCGCTGCAGGTGCTCTTCTTCGCGCGGCTGTTCGCGGACGTGACGGGGCGCGTGGCGCCGCGGCTGCGCCATCTGGCGCCCACCTCGCCGGCGCTGCTGGCCGCGCTGGGCGCGGGCATGGTCGCCACGCTGCCCGGCTACTTCCTGTACATCCTGGCCGGCCCCAGGTGGCACAACGACACGGCGGCCGTGGGTGCGCCCCCCGCACGCCGTGCATGGCTCGCCTGAAGCGGCGGCTCGCGCTGCACAGCATATCGTGTACGCGGCCGATCGGGTGACACCCCTGTCGGAGCGCTGGAGCTCCGTCAGGATGGGCAGCGGCTGCAGCAGGCCCGCTGGCCGCTGCGTGGTCGCCTTGTTGCGCTGGCAGCGTAGGCAGTTGTGCAGGTACTCCGTGACGTCGCTCGTCAACGCTGGCCACTAGTACTGTCGCCGTACCTTTTCGAGTGTCTTGTTGATGCCACGGTGGTGGAAGTTGCGGCGTCGTGCGACGGCTGATGTCGCACGACGCCGCGACATCTGCGCACCGTGGCAACAACAATACGCTGGAGAAGGTACTGCGACAGTACAGGTGGCCAACGCTGGCGAGCGACGCCACCGAGTACCTGCGCGACAGCCGACTCTGCCAGCGCATCAAGGCGACTACGCAGCGGCTGGCGGGCCTGCTGCAGCGCTGCCCATTACTTACATGCAGAGCGGGAGTGCAGGCGTGGCCCGGTAGAGCATGCATGTGAAGTTGTTCTGGCACAGAGCGATGACGACCGAGGCCCCAGGGAGCGCACAGCCGCACATCGCCATGTCACCCTGCAGAGTCAGTGCCACAGCGACAGGAGGGCCAGCTCAAAAGATCTGGATCATTCTTTTTTGAGAGAAAGCCTCAGAAATTGACTCCACCGCGCCTAATCGGGAAGCCCAGCGAGACGCGGCCGCGCGCCGCAGCGTACATCGCGGGCTGCTGGGCGGTGGGCGGCTACGTGAACACGGGCGCGTACTCGCTCGCGCCGCGCCTGGTGCGCCCGCAGCTGCGCGCGGCCGCCAACGGCCTGCTCGCCATCACGTACCAGGTCGCGCACACGTCCGGCCTGCTGGCCGCGCTCGCGCTCGCGCTCGCGCTCTTCGGCGGCCTGGGGCCGCGCTGAGCCCGCGCCGGCGCGCGGCCGCGCTGTCCGGCGCAAGCGCGCAGTCATCGACCATCTCGCGGGGGTGGTGTTACTGGCTTGTGATGCCAGTGGCGGCCGCTGTAGTGGCCGGGCGGGGCGCGCCGCGGCGGGGGCCCAGGACAGTAGCGGCGCCAGTCGCGGCGCGAGGAACTGGCTTGGGCTGGGCAGGCACGGGCATGAGTGCGCTAAGGCAGGCGGCCCGTTGTGTCTGCGAAGCTGGTGCACGCCAGCCATGCCGCACTGCTCCTTATGTGCAGCTGGTGGGCTTTGTGTTTGCTCCAGGGCGTGCATGGACTGATGGCAGTGCTAGAGCTGGTCGCCACAGGCAGGGCATTAGGTCGTCGTAGTGGGGTGCACACGACAGCGCCATGGATTTTGCTGAGTTTTGTGTTGTGTCTCAACACCGTCACGTTTGCATTCCAGGACAGCATGTTGAGTGGGTGTTGCTACTCTGCTGTGTCGATCATCCAGTTCGCCCTGGCGCATGCAAGCGCGGGGTGTCCACAGGAATGGGCGCACGCGCATGCTTGCGCCCCCCGCATGCCCCCCGAGTCTCTGCTTTGATTTGGTAAAGCGGGCGCCCTGTGCACGCGCGAGTGTTGCAGTGCCTAGGAGCTGCACTTGTGGAGCCAGCGCTCACAAGTGCAGCACTGCAGGCGCGTCTGGCGCTTCAGGCCGTGTCTCTCGGGGTGCCTGTGTATGAATTACAGACACCTGTCATAGGCAGCTCCGTAGTGTAATGGGTCAGTACAGGTTGCAGCGCTGCAAGAGATTCTGTCACGGCCTAGCTCTCTGCACTTTGCTCGCCGCGCGTTCACGTCTCGAGCGCTTGACCACCCATGAGGAACAAGCAGCACTGGCAGGCCTGTGCCTCTCTGCGCACCACCCCTGAGAGCAAAGCCTAGAGCTCAGGCTGCAGCGGCAGGCCGGTCAGGCGGCAGCTCTCCTCCCAGAGCCGCGCGGCCAGCACGGGGTCGCGTGCGCGCCGCGACGACTGCGTGACGCGCTTGTTGGCGACGTACCTCCCGGCCACCTGCCGCGGGCGGGCCAGCGCGTCGCCGCAGCAATTGGGCCGCCCGCCGTGTGCCCCGTCGCTGACGCCTGCCATGCACATTCACCAACTTACTGGCTACAGGCCGCCCGAGTGCGGCGGTCAGGGCCTCACCAATCAAGCACGCCTGTCGGGCAGGCCTGCCGAGCAGCTACCGTAGCGCCGGTGCATGGGCTCATGCTAACAGCCGCGCGCGTTTGCTTAACCCCTCCAAGCCCTGCTCGCCAGATGCCTACCTCCCGCACTCTGCGCCCGCTCTGTCGGCGCGCCGGCCGTGACCCCCACCCAAACCCTACTTATGAGGCGGCCGCTCGTCTGCGACGGAGCGCGCCTGCTCGGCCGGCGCGCCGGCCGCGAACAGCATCGTGCCCACCGCGTGCTCGGGCGGCAGCAGCAGCAGCGGCGTCGCCGCGCGCAGCAGCGGCGCGACCTGCGCGCCGGCCTCGGCGCTTGGGCGAGCGCCCGCATTGGGTGCGCATGCATGGTTAGACTTGGGTGCCAACATGGCAGGCACTGACCTGGGGCCCCGCCCTGGTGCTGGACCCAGGCGGCCACCACAACGAAGCATCGGTGTCAGCACACAGTGTGATGCTGGTCATGCGTCATTTGATGATCATGCGCCATTCCGCATGCGGATGTGGAGCGATCAAGACAACGACATCAGCGGCCACTTTTGGCTGCCCGATGCACCAGTCCTTTGCCCTCCATAGCACGCTAGCCTCTGGGGGGCGCGCCGGGGGCGCGCCAGGGGCGCCAGCAGCGGGATCGCGCTGCCAACCAGCCACCCGCGCGCGAGCGTCGTGTTGATGAGCCCGGGGTGCACCGCCAGCGCGGTGTCCCCGCCACTGGCTGGGTCCCTGGCGCCGGCAGGCCAAAACAGTCTTGGAAGGGTCTGGCCCTGAGGTTTGGAGATGGGGTGACTCAGCAGGAGCCCAGGGCGCCTGCCAGTCAACAGTGCCCTATAGCCAGCTCCGAAAGGAGTGATGGCCGTGCCAGGACAGGCGTGCATGAGCGTGTAGCCATAGCGTGGAAGCAACCCAAGAGCACATCGCAGGCAACGCCCTGGCAGCTGAGAGCGGCCCGCAGCCGCGCTTCACGAGGTCGACACAGCTCAGGGCGTGGGCCCCAGCCACCTGTCGAAGCGGCGCTGGAACTCCGCCGCGGCCAGCGCTGCCGCGAGCTTTGACGCTGCGTAGCCGCGAAAGCCATTGTACCGCCGCCGCATCTGCGCCGCCGGCATGACCTCACCGCAGCCTGGCTTGCCCGCCTACTGGCCTGGAGACAGCGCCCGCGTCTGTGCGGCGCCAGGACAGCCTCATACCAGTCAAGCTGAGCCCGGCAGCATACACATGCCCTGCTGTGCATGAACAGGCATGCGTAGCCCCGCCCAAGCGCACACCTGCCAGCAAGGGCCCCGCCTGCAGGTCATGCGCACACCTACCCTAGCAACACCCTGCCAGCAAAGCGCCTCGCCTGCAGGTCATTAAAGTCCAGGTCGCCGGCGATGTGCGCCAGCGAGGACAGGAACAGCACGCGCGTGCCCGCCTCGACCGCCCCCGTGCCCGGCCGCGCGCCCCGCCGCGGCCGCCGCCTCCGGCGCTGCTCGGCGAGCAGCCCGCGCGCGAGCAGCCAGTGCCCCAAGTAGTTCACCTGCGCAGCGCTCTGGCATTCGGCAATGTCCTAGCAGTAAACGGCGACGCCATGTCTGTGCAAAACAAGCCGCACGCATCCGTGCGCAGACCGTGAATAATAGGGAGGCGGTCTTAGCACGTGGCACCGCGCAAATGGCATGAGGACTTGCAAGCGAGTGCACTGCACCGCAGAGTGAGGACTGCACAGGGCTGCACGGTCAGCGCCCCGGGCAGGCGCGCCTGGAACTGCTGCTCCATGCCGTCCGCGGTCTGCGCGCGCGCAGCGCTTCAGCGGCCAGGCGACCGGGCGGCGCGAGCCAAGCGGCACACAGCGTCCAGGGGAGCGAGCGCTGGTGCAGCAAATAGCAGAGCCGGCCGGGAGCCAACCTCCACGCGCCGCGGCGGCGCCATGACGCCGGCGTTGCACACGAGGAGGTCCAGCGGCGCCTTGCGCTTGCTGCAGGCCGCGACGCACTCGCGCACGCTCGCGAGCGAGCTCAGGTCCAGCCGGATGGCCTCGGCCGTGCCGGCGGTGCAGCCCGGCAGCGGCGCCGCTCCCTCCAGCGCCTGGCAGGCGCGGCAGGCGCGCGTCAGCCTGCAGGGGCGGCGCTGCTGCTGCCGCAACGGCATCGGGGCACGAGGCTGCCAGTTCCCCCAAAGGAAAATTACGCACTCCGCAGCGCATGCACGCACGCGCCCGTCTGCACACTGCCTGCCTCGCTGCAATACTCGCACTCTGACAGTGTGCACTGCACCAGAGCGCACCTCGACAGCCTCCCTGCCCCGCTCCAGGCTCCTGCAGGCCAGCACGACCTTGCCGCCGCGCCGATACAGCGCCCTGGCCGTCGCGAGCCCGATGCCCTGGTTCGCGCCGGTGATGAGCACGGTCTTGGCGCTGAAGGGGTTGGCGCTGCCTGTGTACAGGTCCTCGGGGCTGGGCGGGCCGAACAGCGTGTACGCCGCGTTCAAGCGGATGTTTTCAAAGAACTCATAGGCGCCGACCGCATAGGCTGCCGCACGCGTGCGCAGCCCGTCGACTGCCTCGTCCACGCCCATGTTTTTTAATTTCGCCTCAAGAAGTGCGCCTCACCAACCGCCACTCCCAAGGTTCTTCCAGAGTGCACCCCGGGCACTCCTGAAAAAGAAACCACGGGCTACACTCGACAACGCACCGTGAAAGACAGCTAGCGCTTTTAGACCTCCAAGTCGCCAGCATTGGGTGTCTGAGGTGGCTGGCTGAAGCCGCGGCGCGCGCAGAAGTGGATGTGGGCGCGGCGCCGCCAGCAGCTGTCCAGGGCAGCGTCGCTTCTGCAGCGCGCTTGCTCGACAGGCGCGCCTGCCAGAGTGCGACCGTGTTCACAGGCGCGGAGCAGGCGGTGACGCGTCACAGCGCGCGCAGGCTCGATAGAGCACGTCATCTTCGAGGCGGCGCCGGAGGGCGCGCTGCGCTCCATCGCTGAGGCCACGCGCGCTCAGAGAGTGGAGGTGAGGCGCCCGTGCTGACAGGCGCAGCGGCGGGCGCTCCCCGCGCACGGCTGGCGCCTTGCACGCGGTCCACCCTCAACATGGCTCAACAGCACAACTGTTCTTCGGTGCCGCCATACACTCAGCGGAGCACCTCTTGCTGTTTCGACACAGCTGTCACCAGCCTGCCGCAGACTGGCGCTCAGACTGACTGCCCCTTCGAGTGCCGCAGGCGCTGGACCTGTCCGGCTCGCAGGACCTTGTTACTTATAAAAAACTGTCACCAGCCGGCCGCAGACCGGCGCTCCGACTGTCTGATTGACCGCCCCGCTGCGAGCGGCGCAGGCGCTGGACCTGACTGGCTCGCAGGACCTGGTTTGCCGCAACCTCGTGTGCGAGCAGGCGCGCCCGCTGCGCGCCCGCCGCCGGCCGCTCATCCTGCGGCAGCAAGGGGACATGCCTGTTTGACCTGTGCGAAACCTCATGTGCGATGTGGTGACGCCGCGGTGCATTTGCAGCCGGCCGCACAGCGCGCAGCGGAATGGGGGTTGCGTCGGCCCAACCCGCAAAAGCCAGGCAGGCGCTCAGGCAGCTGGTGTCCCTGCGGCGCAGGTGGGCCAGCCGTGTGTCTGCCGCCTGGCGCAGGTCCTGGAGCGGCATGCGCCGACGCTGGGCTGGCTGTCGCTGGCGGGCAACGCGCTGACGCGCCTGCCGGACGCGCTGGGCGGCCTGGCCGCGCTGCGCTACCTGGACCTCAGCGGCAACGCCCTGGAGGCACTGCCCGCCGGCGTCCTGGTGCTGCCCAGCCTGCAGGCGCGCCCCGCCGCTTCACTTGTGCCCAAAAAAATAGAAAGCTGCGGAGGCGCTGCCCGCCGGCGTCCTGCAGCTGCCCAGCCTGCAGGCGCGCCCCGCCGCTTCACTCAAGCAGCGGCTCGCTGGAGGCCGCGCCTGTCCGCATAATGCGGCTGCCCAGCCTGCAAGCAGGTCCCGCTGCTGCAGCCGCGCAGCAGCTGCTGGAGGCACTGCCCGCGGGCGTCCTGCGCCTGGCCAGCCTGCAGGCGCGCCCCGCCGCTCCAACCGCACAGCAGCCGGTGAAGACAGCGCCGGTCAGCGTCCTGCGGCCGCCCAGCCTGCAGGCAGGGCCTGCCGCTCATCCTGCGGGGCCGTCTGCGCGCGCCCTTCCAGGCGGCGCGCCGCAGGGCCGCGGGTCAGGCAGTGCGGACGCGCCGGCCGGGCGCTCAGGGGGCGCGCGCTCGCGCAGGTCCTGAACCTGAGCCGCAACCCGCGCAGGTCCTGAACCTGGGCCGCAACCCGCGCCTGACCGAGCTGCCGCTGCCGCCGCGCCCGGCCTTCCTGCCCGCGCTGCAGGCGCTGTACACCGACCCGCAGCTCTCGCACATCCTGCCGCGCATGTTCGAGGCCGCCATGGTGCCGAGGGCCGAGGCGCCTGCGCTTGCGCTGCTTGAGCTTGCCCCCCGGTCTCTGAACACGCCCTGGCTGCGTATTGGAAACATGTGCGCTGGCGGACGTTAGGCGCGCACCCGTGCCGCGCCGCGAGCGCGGTGAGGTTTCGGGCAAGCCGCTCGTGCTTGCGCTGGCGGCAAGAGTGTCATGTGACCGCCACCCCTCTGCCTGTCGATTTGGGCTGCCATGCTAGTGCTTGTTGTATATTTTTAAAAATACCAAACCATTAGAATTATACGCTGTAACTGCAATTATCATGGCCCGCGCAGCCTGGATGTGCCCATGGCCGCGGAGCTGCTGGGCAAGCTGATCGGGCTGGCGCTGGCGGAGGGCGCGCTGCCGGCCGGGCGCCTGGCGGACCTGTACGGCAAGTGCGAGAGCGCGGAGTACCGGCGCGACTTCGTGGCCATCGCGCTCAAGTACGCCAAGGTGCGGCCGCGGCCCTGCTCGCGGGGCCCTGCTCGCGGGGCCCTGCTCGCGGGGCTCCAGTCAGTGGCGTGGACAGTTCAGTGGCAGGGCGTGCCCGGCCTCCAGTCCTGTCTGCAAGCTTTGGGCTCGATCGGCGCGGCTTGGGCGCGCGCAAGCAGAGCGGGTGCTGGCCAGGCGCGCCGCTGCTCTCCCGACCCCCGCGACAGAGCGCTGCTGCCCGCGCTGCGCGGCGCCAGGCCCCGGCCGCCGCGCTGCAGCGTGGTCTGATGCCGCGGCAGGCAGGCTCTGGTGCAGGCTCTGGTGCTGGCTCTGGAGCCAGTGCAGACCAGAGGGGCGTTTGCGCGGCTCTGCAGCACGATGATGTGTCACCGTATGAGTCGAGGGGCGGGCGCGTGGCGCGCATGCGCAGGGACGGCACGGGCCGGCGCGGCCGCGCGCGGGTGCGACCAGACCCTTCAGACCCTTTCCGGCTCTAGGCCCTACCCTGACCCTATATGGCCGGGGCGCGCGCAGGGGCGCGTGGGCGAGGACAAGCTGGTGCAGCTGTGCAAGGACGGCGGCCTGGAGGCCGGCAAGCTGCTGGCGGCCGACCCGGAGTTTGACCCGGCCGACCTGCCCGACCCGGCCGCCTTCCTCAAGTCCAAGGGCCTGGGCGCGCTCCCGCTGTGAGCGCGCCGCCGGGCTGCGCGCGCGCGCGGCGCGCGCGCGCTGGCGGCGGCGCGCTGCTGTGCGCTGACGGCGCACCGGGCTGTGGGGGGCTGGCGCTCACGTGTCTCGAGTCTTCAGACGCGGGCGACGTGCAGACTTGAAGAATGGCTGGCCCCTCATTGCTGGTAGCAGGTTCCCGGGGGGCTGCCTTTAAATGTGGGCTTGTTGGCGGGGGGCTGATGAGGCGTGTAGGTGGGGTAGATGCACGCAGCTGTTGCAGAGTTTACAGACAGGAGCACTGGCGGGGACTGGCAGCAGCGCCGCAGGTGCTGCGCGTCAGAGAATTGTTACACGTGGGGGAAGGGGGTGCCATGGGTGTACCACGCTTCTTGTTTGCAGTGAGCCATTGGGTAGCAGATGGGTAATTGCTTTGGACTTTACACGGAAACTGAGCCTTGAGAGCGGGCTGCACCATACGCATATAGCGGGCGTTCAGCAAGCTTTGGCTGAGCTTTGGACAGCGCGTCTTGTCTGGTCTCCCGCGTGTCCGAGTTGCAGACAGCGCACAGCGGTTGTGGGCGAGTCCTGTGTGCTGCCCTGCAACAGTAGTAGGCTGTGGTTGCTCGGCGCGAAGGCGCCAGTGCGTCTGTAGTATGTCCTCAGGGGGACGAGAGTTGTGAGACTGCCTCTGGTCCCACAACGCTTACTGCATCCCCGACAAGCGTCACATACTTCACAGCGCCGTGCTCACACACCAAAAGCCAGGCCCAGACAAGGCACGACGACAACGTAGGACAGACAAAGCACCCACTGAGCCAAACGCAGTGTTCAGGTCTCTCGCTTGTCCACCACTTCCACTTTGGTGACAACATCGGGCTCTCTGTGCACACCCATGATGTTATGCAACTGCGTCCCAACACAGCAGCCAGTCAGCGCTGCTGCACAAGCTGTGGTAATGTGTCATGCCTGACGCAAAGTGCAGTGCAGCTCACCTCTCGTTGGCAGTCTGCGTATGCGGACCCGGCTCCGAAGCCCACGCCTAGCGCCGCCGTGGATGCGCGTGACATGCCACCACCTAGCGCACGCAGGATACCTAGACTCAGTCGCCTGCTCACTCTCACCTCGCACAGGTCCGCCGCCAGTAGGGCTGCAAACTCTTCATAGAGGCCAAAAGCAAGGTGCTTGTCATCCGGGCACTGCGCAGCAGTGTGGCACCCCTTCGCCTGCATCGCTTCTCAGAGCACGTGTTTCCCACACTGCGCACACCTTGCTCGCAAGGGCAAGCTGAGAAGCACAGCAGGGGAGTATCGCAGCACTCCGCGCTCCTGCTTGACACCAGCTTGACACTAGAGCGAGGAGGCCCGCACGGAACAGCACGAGCCCTGCCACGCCCGCAGCCAGGCCGCCATACACAACGCGGCGCAGCGTGAGGTCCAGGCAGTGGTCCCAATGCTCGTTGATGTAGAACTGCTGCGGCCGCTCCGGCTTGGAGGGCGCACTAGTGGGCGTCGACATTGCTCTAGCACGCGATAGCTGGTCCTGCACGCGCCTCTGTGTTTCCTAATCACTGCTCTCTGCGCTTCTCGCGGAGCGAGTTTCACAGTGGGACTAGGGTTGCTCATGTTGCTGCCCTGCCTTGCCTGTCAAGTAGCCATGCGGGCTCAGCTACCTGGCTGACAGTGAGCAACATGTTCGGTGCATGCACACGCTGAGCTCTCTGCACGTCTGTGATGCTGCCCAAGCCACAACAGCGCTGGGCCAAGCCACATCCGCACTGGCTGCTGCGCAACCGGCCGGGGCTGTCGGGCCCCCCGGTAAGGTCCGGGAACGCTTGCCACAGCAGACACAGCAAAGACCGCTGTACGGCACCATGCCTGCGCATGCGCTCACGCAAGGCCCTCCGCGCGGCGCTCGCGGTGCAGCGCGGCCCGCTCCCGCCACGACAGCACCTGCTGCGCCGCCACCGCAGGCGCGGCCAGGCCCACGCCGCCACTGCCCTCGTCATCGGACGCGTCCGGGCTGCCGCTCGCCTCGGACGCATCTGGCGTGCTGGCGGCTGGCGCACGCGACCCTAGTCTTGCTCCTGAGCCCGCAGTCAAGCAGCCGACGAGACCGTCGCCGCGCCCCTCCCGCGCGCCCGTCAGCGCGGCGGCCAGGCTGCTCGGTGGCAGGGCGGCGCTGCGTGGAGCAGACCCGAAGATGGCGGCCTGCAGGCACCCGGCAGCAAAATGACGTGTCAGCGGGCCGTGGTACAGTGCGCATGCGACTGCTCTCTCAGCAGGCCGCACCCGACACTGCTGCCGGTGGCTGAGGAGTCCGGCCCTGCAAGAGCTTGCCACAGGCGAGACTCCTGCATGAGGCCGCGCACGATGCGGCCAAGCTCGTGCACGGCTGGACGCTCATGCGCGGCGCGGCGCCGAGAGCGCTGCAGCGACAGGACATGCACCGCTGCAGGCGCCTACGCGCGCCGGCCCAGGTCCCAACGCAAGCGCGCACAGGAGCGCACGCCCTGCATCCGGCACGCACCTCATGCGCGGCGTCGCTGCTCGGGGGCGGCGCGCCGCCCGGCGCGGCCGCGCCGCGCAGGGAGACGCCTTTGGCGGGCGCGCCCAGGCCGCCGACCGGCCGCGCGCCCTCCTCGTCCAGCTGCGCGTCCTGCCGCGCGCGGATGGTTTACTGAGGGTTCTACTGCCCACCCAGGGGCTCAAGGCTGTAAGCAGGATGTCGTAGGAGGTCCACAGCATGCCTGAGGTGCTAGTGATAAGGATGTGGCACGCCCCGGTGGCCAACACAGCAGGTGTTCATACCCAGCCACCAGCATCTGCTAGATCATGAATTGCAACGTAAGTACAGACCATGTTTGTTGCGCCACACGTCCTCTCTGTGAGCAAAGTAAGGTAACCAGAGAGACATAGCGCGCACAGGGAGGCATGCATGCCTGGGCGGTTACCACACAGAGCTGATAGCATCGCGTGCGCGCAATCAGTACTGGTCTTCAAGGGACTGCGATGTTGATTGCATGTGGCACAGAATGCGCTTGAGACAAGGATGACCTTGAAACAAAAGTGAGCGCGGGCGGCGCGATGACCTTGAAACATAAGTGAGCGCGGGCGGCGCGCCGTGTTGAAGACAAAGCGTGTCCACTGGCCGCTGGCGGACTCGCCGGTAGCAGCCCCCTTGGCTGCCTGCAAGCCCCCGCGCTGGCTCAGCTTGCACGCATGCAGTGGCCGCCGCACGCTCGAGGCCATGCTGCTCACACCGCACCACTTGCTGTCGTGAGTCTGTCATCTTCAACGAGTCGCTTTCGCAAGCTGTGGCAGTACTTTGAGCACAGCAGCCAGAGATGCCAGGGAACAAGCATGCATCCCTCCACCCCGCGGCATCATACAGAGACCAAGGCCTTGGCAGGGCCAAGGCACTGATAGGGCAGGGCGCGCCTGCGCCGCCCCGCGCTCCAGGAGCAGCTTGGTGCGCGCCCGCATGCGCTGCGCCGCGCTCATCGCCTC
>JAABUV010003155.1_pt1 | contig 21306 bp, 22 predicted proteins | sample 5559971 | NCBI WGS metagenome assembly JAABUV01 (sample SAMN10711881, study PRJNA513362) | rock metagenome | isolation source: Antarctica rocks | place: Antarctica: Victoria Land, Knobhead nord | collected 2015-12-19
CTTACGGACAAATGCACGATCACCAGCCTTTGTCCGTCCGAGCCGGTCTACCCCGTTTACGTCCATGCTGTGCTCGGCCTTTTGCCTCAAACTTCTCCAACAACCCCTGTGCGCTTCCCAATTCACTGCTGAGCAACCATGTATCTTCCCAGCGTACCCTATATTCCGTTTCTGACCCGGCCGCTCTCTTCTCAAGAATCTCCGTAATTTCCCACTCCTGCTCCTCTACCTCTGCTGAGCCACCAGGACCCTGATGTTGCTCAGTTCCAAGTGGTCTGATGGCGATAGCGCTGGCGGAACCGTCGATGACTGACCTTCTCCCATTGCGAGAATTTGCGTGAATAGACCGCCTTTCACGGTCCGCGAATGGAGTGATGCTAGGGGAGCATAGGCGATTAAGAGACTCGGCGGTTGTATTAGGATTCGAGAAATGATGTGTCTTTAGCTCTTTTGTTGAACAAGGTGTGTTGAGTTGGGTGTCTGCAGTATCAATCTCAGACATAATGCTTTCTATCTCAGCAGAAGTGCCCTCGTCGTCAGTCTTGATGTTCTCGTCCTGCACCACGAACGGGTTATCTGTGAAATGTCAGACATCGTTTCACTTTTGGATTAGAGATCCACGTTCACCTACCCTGACTACCACCAACCTCACTTGACCGATTTGAGCTTGCAGTATTCTCATGGTCTTGAAGCGCTCGATTGTAGTAAAGTCCGAGTCCAGGAGGAATTTTGAATACAGCTTGTAGAGTCACCTTTTCCGCTCCCTTATGCTTCTTCGATGGAGGAAGATCATGATCATCGATGTCGGTTCTGTCCTCATCGGTATGGTTGTGGGGGCTTTCGATAGGCTCGATGGATGGAAAGCAGAAGTCTTCCTCGTTATTGGTGCCGCTGTCGCCGCCGCCTCGATTGTTCCCAGCTCTTATCGAGTTTTCTGCAGTAATTAGATGGATTTCTTATGACGCTGGGTTTCAACAATACCTCCATCCCCGGCTCTGGTATCTCCAGCCATCTGAGTTTGAAACAAAGGTTCGATTTTCCGATTTGTCGTGGATGGCTTGTCCCACCAGTCGCGCTCTAAGGTCGCCGTGCGTTTTCCGCCAGTATTACCCAAAGTTGGTGGCTTTAGGCTGGAGCATGGGCTGCTTGCTGATGGTGGTTGATAAAAGTTGATGCGAGACATGTCAACGGCAGCCATTGCAGAAGATAATTGCGAGGGAATCTTATAAACAAGAAGACAGTGGAAACGGCTGCCTGTTCTACAGGAGAGCGCAAGATGGACTATATGTCATGGCCCATCAGCCGCTCTCGGCACAGAGGTACACCCAATCCCATTGGGAGCCACACCATCTCTGCGCTGTCCCTCTAAAGCTTCGTAAGCCCCCTCTTGGCTACACGCAACCCTCAAGGGTTGCTCAGCCCCCACTGATTCCTTTTTCCCCTCCTCTGTTCTCTTGCCGTCCAATCCACGCGCTGTATTCCTCGGAATGACGTGCATCCGGAGGTCTCTACTGTAGCAGCCAGCTGGATCGTCGTCAACCTCCATGGATCAAACTCCACAGAACGCCTCGTAGAACGCCTCGCAAGACACTTGGTAGAGCACAGGCCGCGCGGATTCTCTCCTCTAAAGCTAATCGTCGATGATCCACCAATAGTCCATGGCCCAGCATCGGCACGACTGAGACAATCTCTTCATGAGCTGGGGGATTTTCGATGCAGATGGCAAGGATGAAGGGTGTTCGGCAAAATGGCACAGGACGGCACAGGAAAATGTCACCTCTCCAACAGCCAAGTCCCGATCCAGGCAGTGCTGCGCAGGGCACATGCATATCCTCTCAATCAAGCCGCTGCCACGTCAGCACCAACTGGTGCCTGAAACCCAGCCAAGCTGAACTAGACGAGGCTGCCCAATTGCCGCAAGCCAGGCTCCGGCAGGAGATGTCACCAGACTGCTGGCAACAGCATCACGTCATCCATTCGCCGGCGGCACAGTAGGAAACACGCTCAGGGTGGTGTGAGGCATTTGTTCAATTGGTCTCGGCGCACAGGCGATAGCTCTGGGCAGGCTCCACCTTGCTCGCGCCCTTGTCGTGGCGATGGCGATCGCCCAACATCCCGTGGCCAATAGTTGCCACGCTAATGGAGCGAGGAACAGGAGGCCAGCTATGGGCAGAAAACAGGAGGACGCTGAGAGAGGGAGACAGGAAGATCGAGGATCACTCTAGGAGGCGCAGGTGAGGGACGCGAAGGACAGCGATCCAAGAAGTCAAGGGGAAAAGTGCGCGCCTTCAAACGGGGGAGACCGTGAGCAGAAACGCAAGAAACAAGTCTCAGGCCAGATGGGCGGCGTGGAAACTGGGCCAATAGAATCGATCATCGCAAAGGTGAGGCTTCTCCCAGATGTGGGTTGAGGTCCGAGCAAAGGGTCATGGGACGGAAACGAGGAGCCGACAAAAAGCCCAGGCGAAAGAGACAAAGAAGATGAAGAGGAATGTTGGAAGTTGAGGGGGAACGAGCGATTATTTATGGACTGGGAAAGCGGCGATGGGCTGTGCCGACACGCTTTCCCCAATTTGAGGGGGCGCCAAACCCGGATGCGCAAACACCAGCAGGTAAATTACATAAAGAAATGTGTTTATCATGAACATTTATTAACTACTTGTATCACAAAGAAGTGTGTTTGTTTAAAAGACAATAGAAGCTGATTAAAAGATGCTAGAAAAGAGAAAAGATGTTGAATCATATCTGAGTCAAATTTAGATCAAATTTAAATCAGATCTTGACTAAATCTTGATTAGTTCTAATCAATATGCAATCAACTCGCTAATGTTGATTGTATAATGATTAAAGTTAGATCTTTAATCTTATTCAATTTTGATGCATTTGTAACATATTTTAAAATAAGATTTCAACATCATGAATTCATTCTTTATGTTTTCTGATGATTTTGTTATGATACTTCTTCAAAGACATTGAAAATCTTTGCTTCTGCAAAATGATTTCATGAAAATTTCATTTCATCTTCATTAATACTATAAAAATGATGTGTAAATCATTCAAGTTCTTCATGAGAACTTAAGTGAAAGCTTAATAAATTTTCTTCATCATTTTAATGACTTTCAGAATCTCAATCTTTGATTAAATAGTTATTAACTTTTGTTTCTTTTGCAATTCATCATGTTGAAGCATTACTTGAGTTAGTTATTCATTAATATCAAGAAAGAATTCATTTTCTACTGTTATGAGTTTGCATAGAATGAATTATATGAGTGTATTCTAACTAGAAGTTCAAAGCTGAAGAAGAAAGAAGATGCAACACGTCGTGAGTTTTACTTACGAAGACACGTTAAATCACTAGCATGTCAACATCAGTTCTATACTAGTCTATAATAGTCTGACATGATTTATGTTAGATTAACTTGAAGTGCACGCTTGCAACATTATCTTCTCTCTTCATTTAGCAATGTTTTCATTGCTGCAGTTCAATCAATCTTTCTTAAGTTGATTTCTATCTTAACTTGTTTGAATATCATTCATGAAAGTCATTTATGATCTTTAAGCATTCTTTGAATTCACTTTCATTAACGTTGTATCAATGTAAATTGACGTTGTATTCTTTTCAATTGACATGATATTGTAGTCATTTATCTCGTTCGTAGTGTTTGAAGTTCAGTATGTTCTTCACTTTTCATTCATCTTTGTTGTCAATCATTATAAAGTCAGATGATTCATTTCATTGTTCATTCAGAGAGTTCTTTGAATTTAATTGCAGCAGATTTGATGCAAACTTTGAATGTATCTTCATAGTCAATGATAGTTTCAATCAATAAACATGTTCAATCTTGATCAGAATCTTGAAGAATTCTAGCATTTTATCGTTTAGCTTCTTTGATGATCGTGAGATCATTATGTTTCTAGAATTCAGAAACATCATGTCATTTATCTTGTAAATCATTTTCTTTCAATGCTTGTCAATCTGTTTCTTCATTACGACTCTGACTCTTGTTAAGACTTGCTTGATCAAATTTTTTTTATTTCTTCAAGTTTTACGTGCTTATACAGTCTAAAACTATGAAACATGATGCTATTTACCTAAATAGTAGCACTAAAGTGCTGTGTGTATGCTAAATTACATGTAATCTAGTCATAATCGCTGCTGTATATTTTCTCATTTAGCAATCAGATTGTTAGAATGTGCATATGAGCGTACGATATGTTTATATAATCATGTGATCATATAAACAAATCAAAATTGTGAAAGCTGATTACTTCAACGTGAGCTTTCAAATTTGCTGTTTGATCATTTAACTGAGTGAGCTAAATAAGCGATCGATGTGTTGTGAAAGTTAATCACTTCAACGTGAACTTTCATTCATTGTTTGATTATTTAGTTGAACAGACTAAATGAGCTTTGAATTATTTGTGAGCATTGCAATGTGATGCTCAATCTGTATATTGTGAAAGCTGATCACTTCGACGTAAGCTTTCAAATTTGCTGTTTGATCATCTAGCTGAGCGAGCTAAATGAGCAATCAATGTATTGTGAAAGTTGATCACTTTGACGTAAGCTTTCGTTCACTGTTTGATCATTTAGTTAAGCAGACTAAATAAGCTTTGAATTGTTTGTGAGCATTGCAATGCAATGCTCAATCTGTGTATTGTGAAAGTTGATCACTTCAATGTAAGCTTTTGAATTTGCTGTTTGATCATCTAGTTGAGCGAGCTAAATGAGCAATCAATGTGTTGTGAAAGTTGATCACTTCTACGTAAGCTTTCGTTCACTGTTTAATCATTTAGTTGAGCAGACTAGATGAGCTTTGAGTTGTTTGTGAGCATTGCGATGCAATGCTTGATCTGTGTATTGTGAAAGCTGATCACTTCAACGTAAGCTTTTGAATTTGCTGTTTGATCATCTAGTTGAGTGAGCTAGACGAGCGATCAATGTATTGTGAAAGTTGATCACTTCAACGTGAGCTTTTATTTGCTGTTTGATCATCTAGTTGAGCAGACTAGATGAGCTTTGAGTTGTTTGTGAGCATCATGATGCAATGCTCAATCTGTGTATTGTGAAAGCTGATCACTTTGACGTGAGCTTTCATTCGCTGTTTGATCACATGATCATTTGATCACGTGATCTTGTTGTTTGTGAGCATCGCAATGCGATGCTCAATCTGTGTATGTGAGCGAAACATGCGCGTATTACGCTGTTACTGCTTGCTTAATCAATGCTAATGATCATTTCATGTGTTCAAATATATTCTTTGCTTTGTCTGCTTCAATTTTAGCTTAAGTGATTTCATATTCAATTGAGTTTGAATCAAAGCTCATATGAAAGTGAAAGTTCTTATTCAGAAAGAACATCAACTGTTCAATTGATGATGAAATAGCATTGTTATTAATGACTTCAATCACGAATAATCAGATGAATCAATCATCTTGCATATATGAGCAGTAGCTTCGTAGATATCATTCTACATTCTGATTCACTCTTTCTGTCTGATCATTAATCTGAGAATGATAATCAATGAATAGTTTCATCTTGATGTTTAGTCTCAGACATAAAGACTTTCAAACAATTAATATGAATTAAGAATCACGATTGAACATTATTAATCTCGATAGTTCATGAGTTCTAAAGACTCATATCAACAGTAGCTTGACTGTTTATTCTGCGAAGATTTCTTTATCATCTGATCAACATAATATATAATGTCATTTCTTAGAAAGTTAGACAATTGATTTATGACTGTCAGAATCGCGTTGTTTTCATCACTTTCTGATAGATTGATAATGAAGTTTAATAATATGTTCTATCATCGCTGCTTAAGTATGAGCAATGACTTTAGCAATTCATTGATTTGATCTCTCAGTGCTTTTGATCTACAATAAATGTAACAGTTTTGAATGTAGTGCTTGATCATCATTCTCATCTTCAATCAGCAATATGATTGTCTCAGTAAGTTCAACGTTCAATTCATGTCAGAGTAATCATTGATCAAAAAATCATGTGCTTTTCTTATCAATTAAATGATCATTGACTGAGAAACTTATAGTTTATCATCTTTTCAGAGTACTTCATCAAGTACTTTTCTTCTTGATTAACTTTTATTAACTGCAGCTTAAATTTGTCTTTTGACAATAGCATTTAATGCTGATATAGCTTTCAATCATTATTTGCTTTAACTGACTTAACGTCTGACATTCTGATCAGCGTGTTGACTTTCAGATTCTGTTTTTTCGACTGATATATGATCTTGAAGTTATATTCAAATAACTTCTCAGCTCATTTAACTTGTCATCTGATCAGTTCTTTGATGATCGTGAAGTACTTCAAATTCAGATGATCAATGAAGATCTTAATCAAAATATTTGTATATTTCAATTTGAAGCATCAATGTTTCAAACAGTGAATAATGATCAGCAGTTCTTTGTCATAAATCTCGTAGTTGCATTCTGCGAAAATCATGTTCTTACTATAAAAGATCACTGAATGTAGAATGTTTTTATCATCATATTGAGACAATACTTCGTCATTCACATAGTTCAAAAAGTTTATTTTCAGAATAACTTTTCTGATCAAGTTGAAATGCTTCAGAACAAAAGCTGTTGTCATTTGTTACTTTAGTTCTTCAAAGATCATCTGACAAATCTCTGTTCATTCAAAGAAATAATTTTTTCAAGTCAGCTTTATCATGAGTTGAACAATCTTTGAGAAGTTTTTTATGAATCGTCGATAGAAATTGCAGAAGTCAGTGAAGATCTGCACATAAATCAATGATCATGACACTTTTCAGCTTCAAATCACATCTACTTTTCAAAAGTTCATTTGCAGATCATTAATAAATATTAGTAGTTTAAGAAATGAGATTTTCAGAATCTTGAATTTGCACTTGTCAATGTTTATCTGCAGATCAGCTTCATGAAGCTTGTTTAACACTTCTTTCACATGAGTTTTATGTTCTTTCAACATCTTACTATAAATGAGAATATCATTCAAGTATGCTTGACAAAACTTGTGCAGATAGTCAAACAATACATTATTGATATAGTGCTGAAAGAACGCAAATTCATTAATTAATTCAAAGAGCATTACTTTGTACTTGTAAACATTGAAGAAAGTAATAAAAGTAGTTAAATTCTCACTTTCTGAACTCATGCATAATTTATTGAACGTAATAATAATGTTAAGTTGAGTCAGATACTTACTGTCTTGAATTCGAGCTAGTACTTCGTCTATCAAGAGTATTGAATAATAATTTCTTTTGATCAGAGCATTCAGTTTTCAATAGTTCATGCAAAAGCGAAGACTGTCATCTTTCTTTTCAACAAATAGTATTAATGAAGCGAAGAAAGCTTTGCTGAGTGTAATATACTTCTTCTTTAAGTTTTCTTTTAGATACTTCTTGATCTTCTGCAACTTGTAACTCAACATGAGATACAATCAACTTTTAAAAAATTAACTCTTATCTTCTAATTCAATCTTATGATTGTATGATCAATGCAGAGACAACTGCGTTGTCTTTTCTTTATCAAAAACATTCAGAAAGTTATGATAAACTATCAAAAGCTTCTTCTTTAGTTCATTTAATGATATGACAGAGATCATTTCATTCAGTTTCGTGAAATCTTTGACTGAGCTAAGTGCTTTGTTGATTTCACTAATGATTAAAAAGAAGATCTTAATCTTCTTATTCTTGACTAAAGTTTAATACACAGCGACTTTGATTATGACAATATTGATGAACTTCTTTTTCTCAGTTAACTGAAAAAGACAAAGTTGATTGAGATCAACTTGAATGCTTTGCTTTTATATAAGTACAGGTTTAATGAATTAAACAGACTCAATGAACTGATTCACTAGTTTCTGATTCATGAATCGCTTCAAGATGATTGTTGATGTAATCATTGAGTTCAAGTTCTTTTATTTCATTTCACAGATTTCACTTGACTTAAATCTGTAAAATGCTGATTGACTGCCTACTTTTAAAACAACAGATTTCAATGTTTGAATATTCAATGAGAATATTAATTGATCATTTGCAGAATCTATCAAAATTTGATTTCTTTTCAATCAAGAGTTTTCAATGATTATCTTGTACTGTTCTAAACAAGTTATTAATAAAAATATCATTTTATTCTTGTGTTTTTGTATCATGATTAATGTATACAAAGCATATGTAATTGACTTTCAATCAGAAGTTTCATTATACAATTAAATTAACTTTGATTTTAACAGCAATATTAACTGAATATCAAAGCATTCACATAGCTCTGACATCAAAGATTCATTAATGAAAGTCATGTCAGTGACTTCAATATTTATCAGAGCAAAGAATTTGAATATCTTTTCTAGACTACTCAAGATAACGTCAACAATGAACGACTTGAAATCAAATGAATCATCAGATATGCTGATGAAACAAAATATGAGTATATCATTCTCAATCACTACTTTAATGAGAATAGATCGTTTTTCGAATTTGCAATGATTTCATGCACTTAAGTCATCTTAAAACAGTCATATGCTCTATGTTCTGACTTCTTGCATTTGAAGCAGAGTTCTTTCTTAAACAACTCTTTCTGAATAAAGTTGAAATTCAATCTTCTGAGTTTCTTTCATGAAGAAACTAATGACGTGAATTAAGCAGTTGATGTGCTAGAGACAGAGCGAGCAGCTTGAGTCGCTGATGCTTTGATGACTGATTAAACGTTCAATTCAGTTAATTTCACATTGACTTGCATGCAAATGTTGATAAACTCATTCAAATCTGTGATTCATTCATTGAGCATTACTCATTGAAGATCTGAACTGATCTTGTGCTGAAAATTATTTAGTAAAATCTTGTTATTGTATTCTAGTTTTGCACTAAATCTCTGAAATTTTATTTAAAATTCATGAAAGAAGATCTTGTTCTGATACAGCTTTAAGTACTGTCATTAAGTCATGTGATAATGATTGAGATCATCATACATTTTATTAATCATTGATAGTACTTCTTCAACTTCTAGAAACAAGTTTAAGAAGATATTTTGCATGCAAGATGTAATATGTTTGATCGCAGCTTCACTGACTCGACTTTCAATGTATGCAATCTTCAACTCTTTGATAGAAAAATGTTTCTTGTTTGTTTTCAGCTTGTTTTGCATTTGAAACAATCAATTATTTACATTTTGCATTGAATCTTTGAACAGAGATGAATTGAGTATCTTGATTAACTTCAAAGATCAATCTTCAGAAATCAAAGTACTTTGTTGACTTGATGCAGCTTTTAAATGATGTATAATCATGTTCTTGTTTTTATTCTCTTTCTGCAAACGCGTCTGTGTAATCTTCAACATGATGTTTATCTCGTTGACATCTTCTAACATTTAAATCATGTTATTGTAAATCTTGATTTCAATGTTGTGCTGTTGACATATGTACTTGATAAAAATAATGATGTTGTTTACTTCATGAGCACTTATTCAAGCATTCAATTCAGTACTGATGCTGATCTTGATCATTCTGTAATTAAAAAGCAATATGTTCATGTTCTTCTTTTTTATATCTGACGACACATTCATGTCTTCTTCTTCTGATGCTGTTCAATTCTGTGATAGAAGTGATTCTCTTCTAGCATTTTGAAGTTCATAGTGAGCAATGCTCGCTGATTCTGAGCTTCTAGTCATTGTATGAGTAGAAAATTGCTGATCGAGATTCTGATGTTACTCTATTGAACTTTCTAAGTTCAAGTACTGCTGAAATTTCTGATTTCTGATGACGAGCTCAATAAAGAGTTAGTCAAGAGTAACACATTCATGTTCTTCAATTCTGATTCTATTGAAGTTTCTGATTTCTATCAAGCTTTCTGAGCTTGAGTTCTGATTCTGCTGTTGAAATTTCTGAGTTCAACTTCTGATTTAACTTATGTAACTTGTTTGCTTGTTTTTATATTATTTACACGTCAATAGTAAGATTAATGAGCTTTGAACTAATGTTATCAGTCTGCATAAAGCGAATCATATGAGTGTATTTTAACTAGAAGTTCAAAGCTGAAGAAGAAAGAAGATGCAATATGTCGTGAGTTTTACTCACGAAGACACGCTAAATCGCTAGCGTGTCAACATCAGCTTTATACTAGTTTATGATAGTCTGACATGATTTATGTTAGACTAATTTGAAGTGCATGCTTGCAACATTTACTTCTTCACTTTCTGATTTCATTATGCAACATTTATTTTCTAATATAATGTTTTACAAAATTAAGATATCATTATTACAACTTTGTTACAATCACACTGTTATTATCATGCTTGAATATCAAATTATCACTTTTAAGAAAAGTTTGAAATAATTAAAACTATGATGATTAAGTTTATTAAATGAATAAATGAGATTTATAAAAGTAATATTTGTATTTGTATTTGTATTTGTATTTGTATTTGTATTTGTATTTGTATTTGTATTTGTATTTGTATTTGTATTTGTATTTGTATTTGTATTTGTAATTCATATGCTCTTGTGACATTGATTTAAATTCGACTCATGAGAAAAACTATGCTATGTATATCAAATGAACAAAACTCTCTGAGAAAGAAAATCGCTCATCGACTACATGATGACTTCACATCATCGAAACAGTGAGTTTTGAGACTATGTATCAAATAATAAATCTATAGCTTCTATTCAGCGCGTGACGCTTGAGTAAACTTTTATGAATGTCTGTGCTGTTTGTTGTAATGCATCGTCTTTGCTCTGCTCTTCATTGACGATATTTTATACAATGATGTTTCGATTTTCAATTCTCAATCATGAAGACAAAAGATGATTTCTTTGCACTCATGATGCTCATGATTGTAATGTCAAAAACTGTGTTCTCTTGCTCAATAATTGTCATTCATTGAGCAAAGAAATATGTGATGAAAGAGAGATGTGTACAATGAGAAAATAGAGTGTGATTATATTAAATAACTTTATTCTGCTCTTGACTTGTGTCACATAGACGTTGAATAAATTGTTGATATAAACATGCAATTGCAGTCGTTCAATGCTTAACTCTGATTGATAGTAGAGAATGCGTTCTGATCATTCTTCTGCGCTCTCAATTTTTCACGTAGATAGATGTATGACTTGATGTCAAGTAAAGAAGATGAGTTCAAGCTTTCTCAGTATATCAGCGTGATTGACGAGTCACTACTTCTTCAAGCATATGTAATCATGAACTCAAGACTCATCATCTGAATCAACTATTCTATCTGATATCTTTTCATCAATTACTCAACAGCATTGTCAATGTGATGAAGATGATTCAGTATATTGACGCAGTCAACGAGTCATCAATTCTTCGATCACTTGTAGTCATAATCTCAAACTCATCATCTGAATCAACTTTTCTACTAGTAGTATCTTTTTATCTCTTACTGACTTTAACATGTCATTAATCTTCTTTGTAAATCAGTTGTGACTGTTAGAGAGAATGTTGTCACGTAGATGAAAACTCTGCATGACAGCTTTCTTGATCACGCAACGTTTTAACATCATTCAAACTGCGTTGAATTAAAATCTCTTGACTTTTCTGACTTCTATTCAAACACAGAATAGAATCAAAAGATTCGTAGTTGACATTATGTACAGATGAATCTCATTGTCAATCAATTTCAAGAAGTAATTAAATGACTTTTCTTCATCATTTTAATAACTTGCAAAGTTTTAATCTTTAATCTTTAATTGTTAACTTTTATTTCTTTTGCAATTCATTATGTTAAAGTATTACTTATGTTAATTGTTCATCAATATCAAAAAAAAATTCATTTTCTGTTTCTTTACTTTCTGATTTCATTATATGATGTTTATTTTCTGATATGATGTTTTATGATATTAAAATGTTATTATTGCAACTTTGTTGCAATTATATTACTATTATCATGCTTAAATATTGAATCATCATCTTTAAGAAGAATTTGAAATAATTAGAACTGTAATGACTCAATTTACTAAATGAATAAATGAAATTTATAAAAGTAATATGACAATGTGATATTGAAATATTCTAAGCGGATACAGTATAAATATATATTATGATAAAGCTAATTATCAAAAAGCTTTTGATAACTCAAAAGAATCAGTCAACTATAGAAAGTTTATCAAGCATTGTCAAGTTGAACATGACATAACTCATGATATATTAAGTTGAAAATATGACGTGATTTATGCAATATCTTGACAGAGTTTCAGAGTTAACTCAAATTTAATCTTCAACTCATTTTCTGACTTTAGTCTTTGATTTAATCTTTATATGTCAATTCATCATGATAATCAAAGAAAATGTTACAAATTTTATAATCTTCATCAAGACAAAGAGCTTCTTTGTAAACTTTGTTCTCAACATGCAAATTAAGTCATTTAAGCTTATTCATGATCTACAGATCTTGCAGCAAAAAATATTCATGTTGTTTGAGTTATGAAGATTAATGTTAATCAGTTGCGATTCATTCTACTAAGATGTGATGTGTAACATTACATGCTTAATCATGAATTCTACAAATGCGTACAAGAACTACACTTCAATCATGTAAACTATTTTTAACAACTGAATCTCATCTTATAAGATTTTCAAAAAGCTCTTTAAACTTTCAGATGTCACTTGCAATCAATGATAATTTCATGTTCAGCAGTTTCAGTATCATGAAGATTTGCACATATTATCTTTTATCTCATTTCAAATTAAATCTCTTTCTTCACTTATTGTTGATAATAACATTGATTCACATTTAAACTGATTGTTGAGTTGAGTTTTGATATCAATCTTCTGACTCAACTTGAGTACTCAATATCAATCTTCTGACTCAACTCAAATACTCGATTTCAACATTCTGACTCGATCTGATATTGACTTTGAATCAATACTCAATTCGAATTCTCGACTTGACTCGTCAAGAAATCGAAAATGACATTAAATGTCAAGATTTACTATTTTTGAATCTATTACATCATTGTATTTGAAAGACTTACGTGAAACAAATGAATTTATTTCTCTTCTCGTTGTTTGCATTACTCTGTTGCATTATCAGACATTCAGATAAATATTAGTAGTACTTCGCTTCATGTCTTGACGAATCAAGTCGAGAATTTCAAGTCAATACTTAATCTCAACCTTCTGACTCAACTCAAATACTCGAGTCGAATCTTCTGACTCGACTTGAATACTCAAGTCAAGAATTCTGACTCGAATCAAGTCTTGATGAGTCGAGAACTTGACTTGATCTCGATGATTCAACTCAACGCGATCAGTTTATTCACATTATTCAGAAATTTGAATTGCACTTCATTTGATCTTGAGTATAAATATTGTTGATTGCAAAACCTGTATTGTTTTTTGAAATTTATTGAAAGTTTCATCAAAATTAGTGAAAAATCTTTAAAAGTACAAAATAAGAAAACAGAAATTGTAAAATCAATTTTACTGCTTTCTTTCATGTTGTAACATTAGAAATTGAAGTTATACTTATCTTAAGACTAACTTTATCACTACTATTACTGCTGTTAGTCTCAGTATGTCATTATTATTCTCTTCAGCAATGCAAAGTTGTATTCATATTTATTTCAATCATTCAAACTTTACTGTCTTTATATTTAAAGTCATTGAAGTCAGCTTGACTTAAATCAGAAAGATGAGAAAAGCATACATCATTATCAACATCATCACTGCTTTCATAGATGAAAGATTTTTCAAGTTGAGTGATTATCATGCAAAGCAGCTCATTAAATATCTGCATCAACGCTTCACTGTTTATCAGAATGAAAAGATTTGCTTTCTGTTTGATGAATTTAATATCATCATTGATGTCAGTAAATGTAATATATATAAACTGTTAGTCAAACGAAAATAAAGCAAAAAGCACATTAAATGTACAATGATTCAACGAAGTGAAATCTTAAAAAAGAAGTGAAAGTTTCATCTGATTGATTAAATAACAAATCAGCTGATGTTTTTGAATAAAAGTACTGCATGCAAGTGAATAGATAAAGATTAAAATCAATGCTTGAAGTTTTTATGCTGATTCATTGATTAAATGATTGAAAGTATAACTGATCTTCTATTAAAGTTTCTTTACACGTCAGTCAAATGCTTAAGTAATCAAAGAAATGAAGCATACTGTTGATATACATGATAGAGAAATATATGACATGAAAAATGCATCATGACTTCAGAATTAAAACTATCTTTTTGAACTTTATGAAAATCAAAGTTCTTTCTTAATGCACTTTAAATAACTCTGAATCTCATTTTATTATAATCATGAATAATGCTTGATTGCTTGAATTCATCAATCTATCAAATTAAATCAACTTTGTATGAAGTTTGAAGTATTACTGATTAAGCTGTCATCATACTCATCTGATTTCAACTTCATAAAAATCTTCTTTGCAATGCTGAAAATCTGAATTAAGAAAAACATTGAGCTGATTCAGTATTACACAAAATTCAAAAATGAATTTAACAAGTTTTTATGCAATGCAGTGAAATCACAGTGATTATAAATAAAAGATGATTCAGACAATCTGTTTCAACTTGCTGATATAAACTATAATTCATAAATGTAAATAAACTTCTAGAAAAACAGATATTTAAGCTCAGAAGTAGTAATCATTTTCTGAGACTTTTTCATAAACATCATTGTCATATATTAAATCATCAGAATGCTTCTTCTACTTTTGCTTTTACTTTTTCTTTTACTTTTGCTTTTGCTTTTGCTTTTGCTTCTGCTTTTGCTTGATCGACAACGAGATTTATCTGTACAAGATGCTGACTACGAATCTTCTGCAAGCTATGCTTGTCAGAAGAGCTGAACAATCTCATCAACAGAGCAGTAACAGCGCGATGCGTGCATGTTATGCTCACATACACAGATTGAGCATCGCATTGCGATGCTTACAAACAACAAGATCACGTGATCAAATGATCATGTGATCAAACAGTAAACGAAAGTTCACGACGAAGTAATCAGCTTTCACAATACACAGATCGAGCATCGCATCGCGATGCTCACAAACAACTTAAAGCTCATCTAGTCTGCTCAACTAAATAATCAAACAGCAAATGAAAGCTCATGTCGAAGTGATCAACTTTCACAATACATCAATCACTCGTTTAACTCGCTCAGCTAGATGATCAAACAGCAAATTCAAAAGCTTACGTCGAAGTGATCAGCTTTCACAATACACAGATCATTCATCTAGTCTGACTAACTAGATGATCAAACAGTAAACAAGAGCTCACGTCAAAGTGATCAGCTTTCACAATATACAGATTGCTCATCTAGTCTGACTAACTAAATAATCAAACAGCAAACAAGAGCTCACGTCAAAGTGATCAGCTTTCACATACACAGATCAAGCATTGCATCATGATGCTCACAAACAACTCAGAACTCATCTAGTCAACTCAACTAAATGATCAAACAGTGAATGAAAGTTTACATTGAAGTGATCAACTTTCACAATACATCAATTGCTCATCTAGCTCGCTCAGCTAAATGATCAAACAGCAAATTCAAAAGCTTACGTCGAAGTGATCAGCTTTTGCACACAGATCAAAGCTCATCTAGCTTGCTCGACTAGATGATCAAACAGCGAACGAAAGCTCATGTTGAAGTGATCAGCTTTCACAATACATCGATCGATCATTTAACTTTTTCATCTAGATAATCAAACAGCAAACTTGAAAGCTCACGTCAAAGTGATCAACTTTCATAATACATCGATCGATCATTTAGTTTTTTCATCTAGATAATCAAACAGTAAACTCGAAAGCTCACGTTAAAGTGATCAGCTTTTATAATATATTGATTGATCATCTAGTCTCTTCATCTAAGCGAATAAACAGCAAATTCGAAAGCTCACGTCGAAGTGATCAGCTTTTATAATACATCGATCGATCATCTAGCCTTCTCATCTAGACAATCAAACAGCAAACTCAAAAGCTTACGTCGAAGTAATCAACTTTCATAATACATTGATTGATCATCTAGTCTTTTCATCTAGACGAGCAAACAGCAAACTCGAAAGCTCACGTCAAAGTGATCAGCTTTCATACATAAATCAAAACTCATCTAGCTTGCTCGACTAAATGATCAAACAGCGAACGAAAGCTCACGTTGAAGTGATCAGCTTTTATACATAAATCAAAACTCATCTAGCTTACTCAACTAGATGATCAAACAGCGAATGAAAGCTCACGTCGAAGTGATCAGCTTTCACAATTTCGATTTGTCAATATGATCACTTGATTATATAGACAGGTTGCATGCTCATATGCGCACACAAACGATCTGACTGAGCAATGAAAAGATATATTGCAGCGACTAAAGCTAGAATACATGTAATTTAGCTTACACACAGCGCTTCAGTGTGACTATTTAGATAGATAGCATCGTGTTTCATAGTCATAGACTGCATAAGCATGTAAAACTTGAAGAAAAAAAATCTGCTTCTGCTTCTGCTTCTGAATTTGCTTTTAAATCTGCTTTTAAATCTGTTTCTGAATCTGATTCTGAGTCTGATTCTGAGTCTTTATCTGTAACTATGATACAGACATAGTTTTAGTTGTTGATTTGACATGTAAAGATCTTTACAATCTTCAAATATTATATTTACTGATATCATGAGCTAACTGTATATTAATATCAGACTGTATATGCATGTTCTTTCAATGAGTTTCAAACTTATTCTTTCAGAATTGCAGTGTTTACAAATCATAATCTTAAGCATTCAGCTTAATGTATGCAGTTATAAACATTTTTCTTCTTTTCTTCTTTTATAAAATATGTCATTGAACATACTTTAATAAATCATCATCTTCGACAGAACTGTTAAATTGCATAGTCAATGATTATTTAAAACGAAAATGATTTTCTCAGCTTGTTTGATCTTTTCAGCTTATTCAACTTTTTCAGCTTCATTTTTTGATTAATTTTCTTAATTTTCTTATTCTTTTCTTACTTCTTCATTTTCTGCTTTTATCACTGTTGCTTCTGCTGTTGTTTTAATTCTTTTAATGTCTTTAAATTTATCAAATAATTAAAGTCAAAGTTGAAAAAAGCTGAAATCTTCAAAGAAAAGAAAAGTTCAGTCATTATCTTTGCAACAACTTTTTTATTCTTTGCAACAATTAATTAAGTTATTTTAATTAAGTTTTTTGAAGATGTAATTGTAATTGTAATTGTAATTGTAATTGTAATTGTAATTCATACACTTTTGTGACATTGATTTAGATTCAACTCATGAGAAAAACTATGCTATGTGTATCAAATAAACAAAACTCTCTGAAAAAGAAAATCGCTTGTTGACTACATGATGACTTCACGTCATCGAAACAATAAAATTGACACTATATTATTAGTAATAAATCTATAGCTTCTATTCAGCGTGTGACGCTCAAGTAAATTCTTAATGAGAATGTTTATGCTGTTTGATTATATCATATCATCTTTGCTCTGCTCTTTATTGATGATATTTTATACAAACGATGTTTTGATTTAATTCTTGATTCGAAGATTAAAGATGTTTTCTTTGCACTCATGATGCTCATGATTGTAATGTCAAAAACTGTGTTCTCTTGCTCAATGATTATCATTCATTGAGCAGAGAAATATGTGATGAAAGAGAGATGCATACAATGAGAAGATAAAGTATGATTGTATTAAATAATTCTATTTTGCTCTTGATTTGACTTGTGTCACGTAGACGTTAAATAGATTGTTAGTATAAACGTGCAATTGCAATCATTCAATGCATGACTTTGATCAATAGTAGAGAATGCATTCTGATCGTTCTCATGAGCTCTTGATTCTTCATGTAGATAGATGTATGATCTGACATCAAGTAAAGAAGATGAGTTCAAGTTCTCTCAGTATATCAGCATGATTGACAAGTCACTACTTCTTCAAACATTGTAGTCATGACTCTCAGACACATCATCTGAAACGACTATTCTATCTGATATCTTTTCATCAATTACTCGATGACACTGTCAATGTGATGAAGACATTTCAATATTGACACAGTCGATGAATTGCAAATTCTTTGATCACTTGTAGTCACAACTTGCAGACTTTTCACCTGAGTTGTTTTTTTCATTAGTAGTATCTTCTCATCTCTTACTGACATCAACATGTCATTAATCTTCTTCATAGATTGATTGTGACTGTTAGAAGAGATGTTGTCGTATGAGTGAAAACTCTGCATGATGACTTTTCTAATCACGCAACGTTCTAACATTGTTTGAACTGCGTTGAATTGAGATCTCTTGACTCTTCTGACTTCTATTCAAACACAGAATAGAATCAAAAGATTCATAGTCAACATCATGTACAGATGAATCTCATTGTCAGTCTTTTTGAAGATGTATTAATAATAATTATGTCATCATTTTAATTTATGACTGCAAATCAGTTAAACATTTGAGCAGAATTTAAAGATACATGCTGATTGATAGAAGTAATTCAGCATTAATTTTTCTTATTTTTATACATTCTATCATAATATAAAAGCTTCTTTATAAGCATTTTGATTCAATTGTGTGTAAAATTTCATAAGTTTTTTCTTTTAATTCTCTTTATTTTTAGTTTAATCATTTAAATTGTTAATGTTTTCATGACAGTAGAAACTGACTTTATAAAAATCTTATTACTTTGAATTCTTTTGTATTAATATATTAAATGTACATTCAGATTCTTCTTGTCAACATTAAATTTAATATGAATGATGAAAGTTACTTTTTATCACATATTCAACAGAGTGAGATAAGTCACAAATCTTTTCTTCTTCTTCATGTTGACTTAAATAACAGAAATGATAATAAAAACTCTGAAGTAAGTCAAATCTTTATTATCTGCTCAGCTTTTTGCATGTATCTTCTGTTTGAAGCTTAAAAACTCAAGATTTAAATCATTGTTGAAATCATCATTAATACATTGCAAGACTTCATCATATATGCTTAAAATTTTGTAAAGAAGTTGACAGTTCATTGAATATAAAATCATCTTTAAGATAAAAGACTTTAAGACAAAAGATTCTGAGATAAAAGACTTTGAGACAAAAGACTTTGAAACAGCAAGCTTTAAAACAGAAAACTCTGATCAAAAAGACGAAAAACATAGTGATGTACACAGACGCATCGCAAATTTGAAAAAAGATAGCAGAAGTTGAAACAGAAATCGAAACAACAGTGATATTTATGCATGAACTCATTAAATGCAGCAAAGCGACAAGTATTTCAGGCAAAATTATCATAATAAAAGCGAAACTGCAAGCTATTAGCGATGCAATCGCAATGTGCAGCGAAAAAGCACTCAAAAATAGCGAAATTTGAATGTACATGAACAGTCAAATGACTTTGCAAAGACTAAACGCAAAAAGCAACGTCAATGCAAGATTATTTAATGACATACGACAAAATTTGATCAATTTACGTCAGAAACAATGTTAAATTTACATACAGTGAATATCAAGTTGCAAAAGCATTATTGAGAACGAAAAAGCAGATTAATTAATCAAAATTGCTACTCAAGAAGTATCAATTATCAACAACATGAAAGCAATCATCATAAGCTTCGTCAAAAAGCAAATTTGCAAAAAGATGAAATTACAATAATTAAAGATCTGAAAAAGCAGTATCAAAAAGAAAAATCAGTATTGAAAGAACATATCAAATGTGAATTTAAGTCATAAATCACTAAAAGAGCTGAGAAAAATTGATAGACTAACATTTTCAATCTTTATTCAGCTGAAAATGAGACATGATTATTTCAAGAGCTATTTGCATTGATTATCAGAGAATAATTTGAACAAATGCTATGAAATATGCAATGCAAGACAAACGTCGAAGCATTTACTGCTGAACTGCAAACATTATAGAGCAGAGCAGAGAAAGCTTAAGAAAAAAGCTCAGCTCAAAAACACAGACACTATAATGACACTGTTCATCATCAAGATTGAAAGAATCATAACATTAAAGTATTTGAAAAATACTTAAATTGCAACGAGAAAATGACTATTAGAAACGAAAGAGTAGAACGCAAAGAGTGCAAAGAAATGAAGAAAAATGAAAGTATGATTGCGAGAGTTGAATTGAAAGCGCTTGTATATGCAAACTATCGATGTGATTGATCAATGAAAAGATATAAAGCAGCGACTTTGATCAGATTACATGTAACGTAGCATATACACAGCGTCTAGACAGTGTCATAGTCATAGACTGCATGCACTTAATGGAAAAAAAAAACCGGAAAACTCTGAGAATATTATGATGAAAATAATAATGATAATAATGATAAAAGTAATGACAGCTTTGAAAGCTTTGCTTTCTCATTTCTTCTTCAACTTCTGAACTGACTGAGAAACTGATTAAGAAACTGACGAAGAAACTAATAAAGAAATTAATGAAGAAGTTTCATTATCTGATCAAGTATTTGAATTAATCTTTATGATTGACGAAGTTTTTGAATGCAGCTAATATTATCAATGAACTACATCAGAAGTTTGAGTCTCATCATGTGAAGTTTGCACACTACAATAAAGCTTCTGAATCTCTGAATCATCTGAACTGATCAATTATTGAAATCGTTCAAAAGAGAGAAGTGATGATGATGATAATGATGATGATGAAGAAGATGATAAGAAGATCACAATCACGACGACAGCAGCAGCAGCAAGAGTAGAAAGAGCACTTCTATCAGTCTCTGAAACTTCAGATGATTCAGATGATCTAAGAGTCAATTCGAGTTTGCTGAGTGACTTGAATGCTGCTTTTTTCCTGAAATGAGTGACAGCAGAAGAAGCAGTAGCAGAAGAAGAATCAGTGAGCCTTCTGAGAATCATAACAGGTGAGTATAACTTCAATTTCTAATGCTACGACATGAGAGAAGGCAGTAAGATTGATTTTACAATTTCTGTTTTCTTATTTTGCACTTTTGAAGATTTTCCACTAATTTTGGTGAGGCTCTCGACAAATTCTAAAAAACAATACAGGTTTCGCAATCAACGATACATGGACTGTTCTGTGGCTTCGGCTCAAATGAGTGCGTCAATTGTGGTGATGGTATGTTCTGAATGAATATCAACGTTCCGTACACGTATCTGGGGTCATATCTCACGCATGTCGACATTAACGACTGTGTGTGTAACTAACATGACATGACCTGTCTGTTCTTTGCTACGCGTATGAATATTGATACAGATAGCACTCAAGACGAACTCATCACTGATCAGTGTGTATATACATACTACGACTGTAGTCTCGAAGAGTTACGCTTTCGAGCTTGTTG
>JAABUV010003156.1_pt1 | contig 21306 bp, 20 predicted proteins | sample 5559971 | NCBI WGS metagenome assembly JAABUV01 (sample SAMN10711881, study PRJNA513362) | rock metagenome | isolation source: Antarctica rocks | place: Antarctica: Victoria Land, Knobhead nord | collected 2015-12-19
GTGGAGATGATCCGACGCCAGACGGCCCACCTGGCCCGGCTCGTGGACGACCTGATGGACGTGGCCCGGATCAACGAGAGCAAGATCGAACTCCGCAGAGATGTCGTCGAACTGGCGTCGATCGTCGGCCATGCCGTCGAGGCGGTCCGGCCGGCGGCCCAGGCGAGGGGCCACCAACTCGTCGTCCGCCCGCCCGACGGGCCGATCCGCCTGGAGGCCGACCCGACCCGGTTGGAGCAGGTCCTGGGAAACCTCCTGACCAACGCGATCAAGTACACCGAAGCGGGTGGCCGGATCACGCTGGAGGTCGGGCGCGACGGCGACGAGGCCGTGATCCTGGTCCGCGACACCGGGATCGGCATCCCCCCCGAGAAGCTCTCGGAGGTCTTCGAGCTGTTCGCCCAGGTCGACCACCGCTCGGCCCGGGCCGAGGGGGGCCTGGGGATCGGGCTGGGCCTGGCCAGGAGCCTGGTCGAGATGCACGGCGGCTCGATCGCGGCGCGGAGCGACGGGCCAGGGGCCGGGAGCGAGTTCGAGGTCCGGTTGCCGGCCCTCCCGGTCGCCCGGGCCGATCGGGCCGGGCCGAGGCGGGACCAGGGCCGCGTCGGAGGCCCGAGCTTGCCCCGCCGCCGGATCCTGGTGGTGGACGACAACGCCGACGCCGCGCAGAGCCTGGCCAAGCTGCTCTCCCGCCTCTACGGACAGGAGGTCCGGGTCGCCCACGACGGCCCCGAGGCCCTGGCGATCCTCGGGGCGTTCCGGCCCGAGGTCGTCCTGCTGGATATCGGCATGCCGGGGATGGACGGCCATGAGGTGGCCCGGGCGATCCGGGCGCGCCCCCGGGGCGGCGAGGTCGTGATCGCGGCCCTGACCGGCTGGGGCCAGGAGGGAGACCGACGCCGCTCCCGGGAGGCGGGGATCGACCACCACCTCGTCAAGCCGGTGGACCCGGACCTGCTGGAAAGGTTCCTGGCCGAGATCCGGCCCCGGCCGTCGACCCCGTCGAATCAAGCCACCTCATGAGGGAGCGCCCGGGGAGGCGATGCCCGGTCGCCCCCAGCCGGACCATCCCGAAGATCGCCCGGTGGTGTCAGGGCGTCGGCGAGTCCCCGCCTCGGAAGCCCGTCGGGGCGACCTGCCGGATCATCGCCTCCAGCTTGGCGAAGTCGATGGGCTTGGTCAGGTGCGCCGTGAACCCGGCCTCGCGGCTCCTCAGGATGTCCTCCTCCATGCCGTAGCCGGTCAGGGCGATCGCCGGGACCGGGCCCCGCCGCGCGACGACCTGGCGCATCAGATCCAGGCCGCTGCCGTCGGGCAGGCCGATGTCGCTGACGATCAGGTCGAAGTCCACGGCCCCCGCCGCCCGCAGGCCGTCGGCGACCGTGCTGGCCGTCGTCACCTCGTGCCCGAGCCCCCGGAGCAGCCTCGCCATCAGCCGGAGGGTCGCCGGCTCGTCCTCCACGACCAGGAGCTTCAGCGAGGAGGGAGCCGCCCGGGGTCCTTCCGGCGACTCGACGGCCGGCTCGTCGTCGGTCGTCGCCGGGCTCGGGATTGTCTTCAAGGCGATCCGGAACGTGGTCCCCCGGCCCATCTCCGGGCTCTCGGCGACCAGGGTCCCGCCATGCGCCTCGACGATCCCCCGGCAGATCGCCAGCCCCAGCCCCAGGCCGCCGAATTTGCGGGTGATCCGGGTCTCGCCCTGCTGGAAGGGGTCGAAGATCAGGGGGAGGATCTCCGGCTCGATGCCGATCCCGGTGTCGGAAACCTCGATGACCAGCCGGTCGCCCCCATCGACGTGCCGGTTCCGGGTCCGGATCGTGATCGCCCCGCCGCCGGGGGTGAACTTGACGGCGTTCTTGACGAGGTTCCAGATCACCTGCTGGAACCGCGCCGGGTCGGCGCTGATGTGGTGGCCGGGCGCCCCGAGGTCCAGGTCGAGGAAAAGTTCCTTGCCGGAGACCTCGCCCTGGCAGATCTGGACGGCCTGGCGGATCAGGCCGTGGCCGTCGGCGACCTCCCAGTGCAGGGGCATCTTGCCCCGGACGATCCGCATCACGTCCAGGAGGTCGTCGATGAGCCGGGCTTGCAGGTTCACGTTCTGGCGGATCATCTCCAGGTTGGGCCGGACCTCCTCGGGGGGCGTCGGCCCTTCGATCATCGAGGTGACGGCCAGCAGGATCGGGTTGAGCGGCGTCCGGAGCTCGTGGCTCAGGACGGCGAGGAAGCGGTCCTTGGCCTGGTTCGCCTCCTGCGCCCCGGCCAGGAGCCGCTCCCGCTCCTCCTGATGGCGCCTCCGCTCGGTGATCTCCCGGGAGACCGCCAGCAGGCGATGCGGCTTGCCCTCGCCGTCCAGGACCGGGGTGACGACCACGTCCCACCACTTCGGCGTCCCCGCCCTGGTCGGGCAGTAGCCCTCGAACGACCCGACGCCCCCCGCCAGCGCCCGGGTCACCGCCCGCCCCGCCGCCTCCCGGTCCTCGCCCTCCCAGAAGTCGATCCAGGGCTTGTCCAGGACGTCGCAGAGGTCGCGGATCTCCAGCATCCGTTGGCCGGTGTCGCTCACGGCGACGAGCCGCCCGTCCAGGTCCAGTTCCTTGATGCAATCCCGGCTGCTCTCGATGATCGTCCGGAGGTGCCGCCGCTCCGCGTCCACCTGCTCGATCAGCCGCTCCCGCTCGGCCTCGGCCCGCTTCCGCTCCGTGATGTCCTCGATCAGTCCGATGATCCGGAGCGGCTGCCCCCGGCCGTCCCGGACGAGCGACACGCTGTTCTTGACCCAGACGATCCCGCCATCCCGCCGGATGTAGCGCTTCTCGATCACGAAACCGGGGATCCCGCCGTCGAGCATCCGCCGGAGGAGTCCCAGGTTCTCCGGGAAGTCCTCCGGGTGGGTGATGGAGCCGATCTCCATGGGGAGGAGTTCCTCCGGAGCGTAGCCGGTGATCGCGCAGAAGGCCGGGTTGACTTCGAGGAACCGCCCGGCCGGGTCGGTCATCGCCATCCCGACGGCGGCGTGGGCGAAGGCGGTCCGGAACCGCTCCTCGCCCTCCCGGAGGGCTTGCTCGGCGAGCCACCACTCCGTCCGGTCCCGCATGATCTTGGCGAAGCCCCGGAGCCCGCCCCCCTCGTCCCGGAGGGGGCTCATCACCCCGCTGACCCAGAAGCGCGTGCCGTCCTTGCGGACGTGCCAGCGGTCGTCCTCGCCCCGGCCCGACTCCCAGGCCGACCGCATCTCCTGCCGGGGGATGTCGTCCCGGACGTCCTCGGGGGTGAAGAAGACCTCGGCAGACCGGCCGAGGATCTCGTCCTCCCGATAGCCCAGCAGGCGTTCGGACCCGTGGCTCCAGGTCCGGACGAGCCCCTCGGGATCGACGACGAAGATGGCGTAGTCCTGGATGTTCTCGACGAGCAGGCGGAACAGCTCCCCCTCCCACTCCGCCCGGTCTGCTCCTGGCTGTTCGGCCATCGAAGAGATTCGCTCTCAAGGACTCGTGGTGGCGATGCCCGCGGGGCAGGGCGGGGCACGGGCGGCACCCGTCAGGGTGTCACTATTGCGAATGTCTACGTCCCCATCCTAGCCGATGTTCAGGGCCGGGTCATCGTTTCCTCCCTCGGCTTCTCGCGAGGTCGGGGAATCGGTCCGGGCCGCGGATCGGCGCGGGTTCGAGGTCGCCGTCGAGGATCGGGCGTGGGGTTGCGGGCCCGGCGAGCCCCGGATCACGAGGCATGGATCATCAAGCTGGCTCGTTCGGGGAGGAGCGCCAGGATCGATGGGGTGGAGTCCCTGGTCAGGTAGCGGGCGATCCGCCCCCTCCGGGGCGACCCGACGACGACCACGTCGACCTGGCAGGTCCCGGCGAATTCGCCGATGGCCGCCGGCCGGTCGCCGGTCGCCGCGTAGATGGTCCGGAGCGGGACCCCGACCCGGTCCGCCTCCGAGCCCACCCGGGCGAAGGTCGCCCGCGCCTCGTCGTCCTCGGACAGGCCGGGGAGCGGGATCGGGCCCATCGGGGTGACCGCCATCGGCCGGAGGAAGAGGAGGATCATCTCGGCCCGCCGGATCCGGCATTCCTCCAGGGCGAAGTCGAGCAGGCCCGGCTCGTCGCGGGTCACGGGGACCAGGACCCGGAGCGCGGGGGCCGGGGCGGGCACGGACGCCGGTTCGCCCTCGGGGCGATCCGACCGCCGGCGACGGGGGCGGCCCTTCCGGCGGGGGGCCCCCCGATGGTGCTCGACGGGATCCGGGTGGACGACCGAGGCGCGGCGGGGCCGCGTCGGCGGATGCCGGCGGGCTCGTCGGCGGCGGAAGACGCTCCGGAGGACCTCGCCGAGGAACTCCATCGACAGGAACAGGACCCCGACGATCCAGTCCAGCAGGCCCGCGACGACCAGGGCGAGCATCCCGACGGCGACGAAGAGGACGACGACGACGAACCGGGGGGGGACACGCATCGAAGATGGCCCACCTGATCCCGCTGCATCGGCCGGGCGCGGTCCTTCGAACGGCCGATCCCCAACTCGGGGACTCCGGGGACGCGGGGTGCCAACCCGACCGGGTCGGCGGCTCGGGCCGTGGGACGACGGCCGGCGATGGAAGACCCCTCGGACGCCTGCGAGGTTAGCTGACGGGCTCGGGGCCGAGTCTGCCCCGTCGCGCCTCCGTGGCGCGATTCGCCCCAAAGGTGGTTCCCCCGCCCTCCCGGACCCGGGAGGTTCGGCGATCATGGCTGCGGCCCCGGAGGCTCCATCACATCGCGCCCGGTCGATCCCGTCAAGGGGTATCTCCGCCCGGGCCGATCGGCCGGTCGCCAGCCAATCTCCGGCCAGGGCCGTCGAATACCCCTCCACCGACCGATCGGCCCTCCCGAGGGGAGGCCACGGTGGGACTCCTCGCGGGGCTTCGCCCGATGACGGAATTCACCAAGCTCAAGATCGGATTCGCCCTGGCGCTGCTGGGGACCCTCTTCGCGCTGCACCCGCTGCTCGACCGCGCCCCCGGCCTGGGCTTCATCTACCTCGGCTATCGCCTGGAGGTGCTCCACGCCTACGCGCTGACCTCGGGGCTGCTCGGGCTCTGCGTCTACCTCTACGCCGTGACCTTGCTGAGCGACCGCCCCCACTCCTGGTTCGAGCGGACGGGCAATTCCGCCTACGGCCTGGCGATCATGGTCCTGCCGATCTACGGCGGGCTGTTCCTGTCCGCGGCCCTGGCCGAGCGGGTCGCCCTCTCACACCTGGCCTGGGCGGCGCCGGCGGTGGCGGTCGGGCTGGGGGCCGGCTGGGTCGCCCTCTCACAGGTCGTCGCCTGGCGAATCCGCCGCCGGCTCGGCGAGCGGGACCGCGCCTCCCGGATCGAGCAGTTGGCCAAGCAGGAGGCCGAGTCGCTCGACCAGGCGGCCCAGTTGTTCGCCTCCGACCACTACGACCTCTGCGTCGTCGAGGCCTGGCGCGCCCTGGAGTCTCGGCTCCGGCAGGCCCTGCTGAGCCGGAGGGTCGCGCTCCGGGCGGACGACCCCCAGGCGGTGATCCGGGTCGCGGTCCATCGGGGCCTCCTCCGCGAGCCGACGCTCGGGCTGGTCGACGAGCTGAAGCGGCACTGGTCGGTCGCGGTGAGCACCGAGCCGCTCCCCCGCGAGGCGGCCGTCGCCTCGCTCGGCGCGGTCCGCTACATCCTCTCGATCGTCCCGGCGAAGGAGCCGGAGCCGACCCGCCCCGCCGGGAAGTCGCCGGGTCGCGACGCCGACCTCGTTCACGCGACCTGATCGGGGGCCGATCACCACCCCCCGGCGGGGCCGTCCCCGGCCCTCGGCCGGTCGGTCTCGGCGTCGAACGGGTCGGCGACCGGCCGGACCGGGCTATCGTCGTGGACCAGGGCCCCGCGGCGGCCGACGAAGTAGCTGTGGGACGAGCCCACCTCCAGGTTGAAGACCGGCCGGACTTCGCCGGACTCGACGCCCCGGACCTCGGCCCGGCTGCCAACGACCCGGACGGGGTCGCCGGGCTTGAGGTCGCGGGCCATCACCCAGCCCCGGCCGGCCACCCAGAACCGGTGGATCCCGGTGGCCTCGATCGCCTCGCCCCCGATCGCGACCCGGAGCGTCGCCGCCGGCGGGTTGTGGCGGACGCCCAGGACCGGCCGATAGTCCAGGGCCCCGGTGGTGGTGTCCTGCGCCAGGACCCGGTCGCCGAGCTGGAGCGTCTCGATCGCCCTCGGACCGTCGGGCGTGTGGACGGGGGTCCCCGCCCCGAAGCACGAGGACCCGGTCACGACCCGATAGTCGGGCTGGTAGGCCAGTGAGATATCCTCGTCGAAGGTGGGCTTCGGCGCGCCCGCCGACTTGTAGGCGTAGCCGAGTTGGTCCACCCACCACCGGGCCCAGGGCTCACGCTCGGAGCCCGGACTCTTGCCCGTCAACGCGGCGAGCGCGTCGACGATCGGCCGGTTGCCGAGGAGAATTTGGTCATTGAAGGCCCGGAGCGCCCCGATGTCGGCCCCGAGCTGGTCCCGGGCCGCGAGGGTCGCCCGGCGGGCCTCGGCGAAGTTATGCTCGACCGTCCGACGCCTCCCGTGGGTGGCCCAGGCCATCCAGATCGGCTGAGCGGCGGCCCCGCCCACCGCGGCGGCCCGTTCGGCGGTGGTGATCGGATCGAAGTCGCTGTTCAGGATCTGGTCCAGGACTTCCAGGATCTCCGGAGGCGGCATCGGGGGCGCGTAGATCCGCCGGGTGTTGGACCGCTCGCCCTCGACGAACAGGATCCCGGGCGAGCCGGGGCCTTCGACGGGGCGGACCTCGAACTTGAGCCGGTCGCCGAGCAGGCCGATCAGGACCCCGGCGGTCTCGCCGGGGTCGCGAAGGGCGGCGGTCTCGGCGGCCGCCCGGCGGACCTCGGCCGACCGGCCGAAGGCGGCCAGCAGGGCCAGGGCCCGCGACGAAGCCGGGGCGTCGAACTGCCCGAGGAGCCGGACCCCGACGGCCTGATCCGCCGGGCCGCCGCCGCCGAAGGTCGCCACGATCGCCGGGACGGCCCGGGGGTCGGTCACGCCCGCCAGTTCAGCCTCGGCCCGTGCGCGGCGGCTCGGGTCGCGGAGCCCCTCCCTGGCCTTCGCCAGCGACGCCCCCCAGCGCCCGTCGGCCTTCCTCCGAGCCTCGGACTCCGCCCGCCCGGCGGCGACCTGGCCGGGCCGGACCCATCGGCCTCCCTGCTTCTGGTAGCCCAGCCGCCTCCAGGCGGCCTCGCGGCCGGGGTCCAGGCGGGTGACCGCCGCGAGGTGGGCCACGGCCTCGACGTCCAGGCCCACCCGTTCGCACCAGAGGGCGAGCTTCCACTGAGATTCGGCGTCGTCCGCCCGGACTCTCCGGGCCCGATACTCCGCCAGCGAGGCAGCCCGTCCGGTGTCGGCCTCGGCCAGCCCGCCGACCTCCTCGGCCCGCCGCCAGCGGCCGAGGTAGGAGACCTGCCCGAGCAGCCCCCGGGCCGCGGCGTGGCCCGGGTCGCCGTTGACGGCCAGGGCCAGGTGCTTCAGGCGTTCGGGAGCCAGCCCCCTCGACTCGCACCAGAGGGCCAACCGGACCTGGGCGTCGGCGTCCCGCCCGGCCCGGCTGGTCAGCATCCGGTACGTCGATCGGTCCTCGGGCGACGATCGCGGGCCGGGCCCGGCGGCCGGTCGACCGTCCGCGACGGGGAGCATGAGCAAATCCCGACCCACCTCCCGAACCTCGACCACGGCCTGGGCGGAATCCCGGGGTGGCTCGGCGATCGCCTGGGGGGCCGATCCGGGGGCGGTCGCCGGCGCGACCCGGGCGGCTCCGAGGGGCCCGGACTCCGCCGAGGCCCGCACGAGGAGGCCCGCCGCGAGCATCGAGAGGCCCACGGCGACGCCGAAAGCCGCGGCCGAGGCCGCCTGGCCGAGCGAGATCGAGGCCAGGGCGTGCTCCGCGAGCCCCGGGGCCGGGCCCTCCGCGGCCCCCGCGACCGGCGCGGGGCCGCCCGCGAACCGGAGCGCGGCCCGGACCGTGGCGTCGGCGAGGGCCGGGGGCACGGCCGCCGGGACCGATCGCGGGAAGGCCGCCGCGGCGATCAGCACCGCCGACGGAGCCAGCCCGCGACGGCCGAGCCGGTCGCGGAGGAGCCGGCGGGCCCGCATCAGCCGGACGCTCAGGCTCCCCTCGGGCCACCGGAGCCGCCGGGCCGCCTCGGCGTGGGTCAGGCCCCCGAGGTCGCAGAGCAGGACCGGGGCCCGGTATTTCTCGGGGAGCCGGGCGAGTTCCTCGTGGACCGCCTCGATCGCCTCGCGGCGGGCCAGCCGCTGCTCCTGCCGGCCCGAGTCGTCGACCGGCCCCGCGTCCGCTGATCCCATCGCGCCCCCCTCGCGGCGACGCCGCCGATCACCCAGGGCCTTCGCCCTCCGGGACACCCGGACGGCCACTCCATAGAGCCAGTGGGACAGCCGGTCCGGCCGCTCGATCGACCCGGCCTTGCGGGCCAGGACCAGGAAGGTGGCCTGGAAGGCGTCATCGGCCTCGTGCGGATCGCCCAGGAGCCGGCGGCAGGCACCCAGGACCATCGGCCCGTGGCGCCGGACCAGCTCGGCGAAGGCCGCCTCGTCGCGGAGGTCGGCGAAACGCCTCAGGAGCTGTTCGTCCGGCTCCGACGCCGGGGCGGGCGTCGCCGGACGCTCGCGGGATCCCCTCACAGAACCCATCGATCGGATGCTGGTCATGATCCTTGCCCTCCAGGTGTCGGCCCTCTGAAGACACTCCCGGTCGGGGGCCGGATCCTGACAACTTTTTCCGCTTCAGCCGGGCTCGGCGACGGGCCCCCGGAGCCGCCCGAGCAGTCCGAGCGCGTCCGCCGTCGCCGCCCCGCTCGCCGTGTTGTCGAAGAAGCACCAGGCCGGGGCCGCCCCGGCGAGCCTCCCGGCCAAGGATTCGAGGGCCGCCGGGTCGTAGGCCGAATGATAGATCCGGGGCGAGCCGTGGAGCCGGTAGTACGCCAGGCCGCCCCAGCCCCCGGGCTCGGCGGCCATCGGCACGACGGCGGGGTCGGCCGCGACCCGGGCCACCTCCAGCCCCGCCAGGAGCCGGTCGGCCTCGGGCCCGAACCAGCTCGGGTGCCTCGGCTCGCAGGCCACGAGGCCCGGAGCCCGGTCCCGGACTTCGGAGAAGAACCGCTCGACGACCCCGGCGTCGAAGCCGAAGCTCGGCGGGAGTTGCACCAGGAGCGGCCCCCGCTTCGCCCCCAGCGCGGCGACCTCGTCCAGAAAGCGGCCGAGCGGCTCGGCCACGTCGACGAGCCGCCGCTGGTGGGTGATCTCCTTGGGGACCTTGACCGCGAAGGCGAAGCCCTCGGGCGTCTCCGCCGCCCATCGGGCGTAGGTGGACGGCCGATGGGGGCGGTGGAACGAGGAGTTGATCTCGACCGCCGGGAGCCGGCGGGAATACCGCGCCAGGTGGCCCCCCTCGCCGGGGAAATTCCCGGCCTGCTCCCCGGGGATCGACCACCCGGCGGAGCCGACCCGGACGTCGGCGAGGCGTGCCCCCGGCTTCAAATCTCCCAGCCCTTGCGGGGCTCGGGGCGGATCAGGCGGGCAGCCTCGGGGGCGTTGGTGACCCGGCCGGAAGCGGGGTCGTAGTCGATCGAGCGGCCGAGCCGGACGGCCACGTTCCCCAGGAGCATCGCCTCGGTGAGGACCCCCGAATAGGAGAAGTTCGACCGGGCGATCGACGGGTCGCCCTCGCGGATCGCGCGGACCCACTCGGACTTGTGGTCGAAGTCGGGGTTGGATTTCTGCTTCGGTTGGGACGACTCCCGCGGCTTCTCCGGGGTCGGGCTGACGCCCAGGAGCACCTGCTCGGAGCCGTAGTCGCTGGGCGAGAAGATCGAGCCCTTCTCGCCCACCAGGAGCGAGCCGCTGTCGGAGGGGACCTTGCCCTGGAACTGCTCGGGCGCGGGGAGGTGCCGCTTGCCGTCGCGGGCCCCTTCGTACCAGGTGAGCTTTACCGGCGGGAGGTCGCCCCGGCTCGGGAACTCGTAGGTGATCGTCGCCCAGGCGGGATAGGTCTCGGGGTTGATCTCGCCACTCTCGGCGGAGACGCGAGTCGGGAGCCCCAGCTTCAGGGCCATGAAGGGGAGGTTGGTGGTGTGGCAGGCCATGTCGCCCAGCGAGCCGGTCCCAAAGTCCCAGTAGCCCCGCCAGTCGTGCGGGTGGTAGGCCGGGCTGTACGGTCGCTCGGGGGCCGGGCCGAGGAACTGGTCCCAGGCGACGTGGGGGGGGACAGGCGCCTCCGTCGGGCGGCTCACGATGTCGGGGGCCTGCTTCCAGTACTTGAACGGCCGGTTAGTCCAGACGTGGACCTCGCGCGGACCGTCCCGACGACGCCCGATCGGACCAGCTCGACCCCGGAGCGAAACCCGGGGTCCGAGGTCCCCTGGTTGCCCATCTGGGTGGCGACCTTCCGCTCGGCGGCGGTCTCACGCATCAGCCGGGCCTCGTAGGCCGAATGCGCCAGCGGCTTCTGGCAGTAAACCGGCTTGCCCAGCCGCATCGCTATCAGGGCCGCCGGGGCGTGGGTGTGGTCGGGCGTGCTGACCACCACGGCGTCGATCCTGGGGGCCATCTCGTCCAGGAGCTTGCGGAAGTCGGAGTAGGACTTCGCCCCGGAGAACTTCTCGGCCTTGGCCCCGAGCCGCTTCGAGTCGATGTCGCAGAGGGCCACGACGTCGCCGAGCCCGCCGACGTGGTCGGTGTCGCTGGAGCCCTTGCCCCCCACGCCGATGCAGGCGAAGCGGAGGCGCTCGTTGGGCGAAGCTCCTTGCCCTCGGGCCGAGCCCCGGGGGAGCCAGATCCCGAACCCGGCGACGGATGCGGCCTGGAGGAAGCGGCGACGGTCGAGAGGACGGCTCATGCGGAGTCTCCCGGGATCGGAGTTCGCGGGGTGGGAAAGGTGTTCCCCCCCCATTGAAACCGAGCGGCCCGGCGGAGGCCAGGGGCAAAACGTGCTCCACCCGGGAACGCCCCAGCCTCGGCGGTGGATCGCCGCGATTCCATGATGGAATTGAAAATACCGATGGATTTAAAAATTCCGATTTGACCTGGCGATGCGGCTTCGCATAGGATGCGAGATGTCCAAACCAAATCAACGAAGTGTTTTTACTCGTAGCCGGACAAGCCTCGGTCCAGGGGCTGCCGTTGAAGAATTTTCGTGCGATGCTGGGAGCATTTCGCCACCTCGTCATGCGAGGGTAGCTCCCCTTGTTGCTGGGGTCGTGCAGCTTGGAGCCGGCCACTTCGGGCCGATCTCCAACCAATTTGCTGACGGTAAAGCCCCATCCCCTCTCGCTGGGCAAGCTGCGGCCCCATCAGCCGGCATTGGCATCGATCCACTTCCATAACCCCGGCCGCGCGGCCGTCGTGATCGGTCGGGTCGAGACGAGTTGCGATTGCATTCGGCTCGGTTCCTTGCCCCTGACGATCGGGCCGGACGGCGATGCCACGCTCGGGGCGACGTTCGACCTGTCCGCGGAGCCCGCCTTTCGGGGCGGCTTGTCGGTCGAGGTGGCCGGTTGGAATCCGGAAGGATTGGCCGTGTTCCGGACTCGGGTCTTGCTCGATGTGATGGCGGATACGTCCCGCCCCGCGGGCCCCACGCATGCCGTCCCCGCCGGGGATCCGCTTGTGAACGCGGCCCGTGCCGCGAGCAGTTCCCCCTGAACATCCCGGGAGAATATCCATGGCCGACCTGACACCGACAGCGGGATGGGCCGAAAGTCCCGCATCCCTTCCGTCGCCGGGGCCGGCGGCGACCGCCGCCCCGGTCCGGAGGATCCGGTGGCGTTTCCCTCTGATCCTGGCCGCCGCCATGCTCACGCCCCTCGTCGGCGGCGTCGGGGTCATCGGCGGCTGGGCCTATCACCGCTTCGGGTCGTTGGGCGCGGCCGCCGCGCTCCTGCGCGGGGACTCGCTCGTCCTGGAGCCCCCGACCCTCGATGCGGGCCCGCTCCGCCCGGGCGAGGCCAGGACGCTGAGGCTCTGGGCGTGCAACCTGACGGGGCAAGTCCTCCACGTCAATGGGGGCAGGAGCTTCTGCGCCCGGGAAGCCTGCGCGGCGCTCGAGGACCAGTTCCCCCTCGCCATCGCGCCGCGATCGAGGCGTGAGATCCGGATCCACGTCGAGGCGAATCCGCCCGAGCGGTCTCGGCCTGGGCCGTTCCGCTACCAGACGATCCTTTACACCGACGTCGGTGGTCGCGTGGTCGCCATCACCGGCAGCGCCATCGGGACGGATGTGTCGAAGGATCGGCCCCAAGAATAAGGTGGGTATCATGCATCCGAGATTGCGTTCGACGGTTTTGCGGCTGGCGGACCTGACGCTGTCGCTCGCGGTCGCGGTGGGATTGATCGCCCTGCGACCCAACGCAACGGCCTGCTTGCCTTTCTAGCGGCAGGCCCTTTCGCTAAGACCCCATCGCGAAGACTCCTCCGGTCGCCCGATTCGCCCCGGCTTCGCGGCGATTGACCGGAGGTTTGACATCAACTCCGAAGGAAATTCGGCCTCCGGTTTGCGTGCAACGACACCCCAGAGTCTCCCACGGGAAGCTATCACCATGATGAGGATAACGATCTGCATTTCGGCGGTGCTCGCCTCGGCCGGGGCGCAAGTCCGCGGACAGGACGATGTCTCGCGGGTTGCGTTCTTGCGGGACTATCGAGACGCTACCTCCAAGATTGTTCAAGTGTATTCAAACATGAAAATGGAGTGCGTCAAGCACGTGCCCGACCACCCCGACGAGGAGTGGGACTATTCCCAGGATGGCAAATCGATGCGGTGGGTGGAGGTCGATCCCAAGACCGGCTCCTCTTCCGCGCTCGTGTCGCACGCGGGCCTCTCCTTCAAGCTGACTCGAAGCTCCTCGTCCTATCCATACACCGTGCTGGGGATGGCCGACAGCAATCCCAAAGCGCTGCGCAGTTACGTCGTATCGATTGAGGCCCGGACGTTGCCGGCTTATGCTCCCTATCGAGCCTACCTGGAGGGCCCGGCCGCGACCTTCCTCTCGGACGCGAAATGCACGATCAAGAGCCTTTCCCGGCAGGGCGTCGCGCCCGATCGGACAATCCGCGTCGAATGGGAGATGCCGCCCTCGGAGCCGGGCGGCAAGGTTCGCTACGGCAAGTTCGTGATTCTCCCGGATGCGGGCTGGGTCCTTCGCAGCTACGAGATTTTTTTCAAGGGCGCGGTTAAGGACGAGGAAACAGGACGCTTGATCGACATCGGGCGCGGCGGCGACCTGGAATACCGGGGCGCCGAAGGCGGGATCCCGCTCATCCACAAAGTCACGACCTGGTCCAGCGGGAAGATCCGGGTCGCCGAAGCGGTCTTCGAGGTGACGAAGATATCGTCCGGGTCAGTGCGCGAAGCCGACTTCACCCTGGCGTCGTTCGGGGTGGCGACCGGGCCGGCGGTGCAATCGACCCCCATCATGTATCCGCTGCTCGCCTTGTCGGCGCTCTGCGGGATCGGCGCCGTCCTCTTCCGGTATCTCAGGAACCGCGCCGATCGGACGCCCGCGATGGCGTGACCGCGACCCCGGAATCCTCCCCCAGATCGGATGATGACCAATGGTCCCCGCGCCGCGGATCCCGACCCGGTCGCCACGCGCTGGCTTCACCCTCATCGAAGTCCTGGTGGCGATCTCGATCATCTCCCTGTTGATGGCGCTCCTGCTGCCGGCGACGCAGGCGGCCCGCGAAGCGGCCCGGCGCTCGCAGTGCGGCAACAACCTCAAGCAGATCGGCCTGGCCCTGCACGCCTACGAGGGTGTGTTCGGGAGCCTGCCCGTCGGCCGGATGAAGACGTATGATCCCCGGTTCGCGGGACCCAATCCGCCCTGCTCGACATATGTGATTGACAAAAGCTATCTGGTGATGATCCTGCCGTTCGTCGAGCAGGCGTCCCTCTACAATGCGATCAACCAGGACTTGACGATCTTCGGCGACGAGAATCGGACGATCCAGTCCGTCGTCATCTCTTCCTACGCCTGTCCCAGCGACCCCGAGGCCCGGGTCCGCGACGGCGAGGTCACCCGGATGCTCACCGCCAGCCTGCTCAAACCCGGCGAGAGGTTTTCGGTGGCCTTCGGCAGCTACTCGGGGTGCTTCGGCTCCTTCAACGTCAATACCCTGCCCGGCCCGGACAACCAATGCCAGGTCCCCGGGGAGCTCGCGGCGCAAGCCAACGGCTGCCTGGGCGATGCGTCCCCGATCCGGCTGGCCTCGGTATCCGACGGCCTGAGCAACACGATCTTCGTGGCCGAGCGGGCGTCGGCCCGCTTGCGGGGCATCCCCGACGTCTTCTCGCGCTACGGCTGGTATTTCTCGGGCAACTTCGGCGACACGCTGTTCACGACCTTCTATCCGCCCAACATGGACCGGAAGGTGTCGACGATCGCCGGGGCCAAGCTCACCTTCGCCGCCTCCAGCATGCATCCGGGAGGGGTCAACGCGCTCCTGGGGGACGGCTCGGTGCGGTTCGTCAAGGATACGATCCAGAGTTGGCCTTCGAACCCGATCACCGGCACGCCGGTGGGGGCCGTCCAGGCGACCGGCGGTTGGTGGGTCCAACTCCCGCCCGCAGGGGTCTGGCAGGCCCTCGGCACCCGGTCCGGCGGGGAGCTCATCGGCGCGGGCGACCTTTGACCTCGAAGCGGGGACGACTCGATGCTCTGGGTGGCGATGTTGGTTGGAGGTTCCCTGTTCTCCGCCATGTTGGCCGTCGTGGTGATCCGGTGGGATCTCCTACGCTTCGGAGAGGTTGCCCATCATGTACCCCGAGATCCATCTCGATTCCTTCAATCTGACGATCAGCACCTACCACGTCTTCAATGTGACCGCCTGGTTCGTCTTCCTGGCGATCGGGCGGAATCTGACGAGGGATGAGCCGGGACAGCGTTGGCGCTGGTGGTGGCTCTTCCTGGGGATGGTCCTGTGCTATTCCGTCGGTGCCCATTACCTGGCCCGCGTCACCGGCGCCGGGGCGGGGGGCCTGAGACTCGGGCCCTCCCCCGGGGCGAAGTTCGGGTACTGGGGAGGACCCCTCTTATTCTTGCTCTGGACGGGGTTATCTTATCTGGCGTGGCGCGTCCCCGCTTACCCGTTCCTCGACGCATTCGCCATCGCCTGGAGCGTGGCCCACGTCTTCGCCAAGGCGGCTTGCCTGGCGGCGGGTTGCTGCGCCGGCCGTCGGACCGACCTCCCCTGGGGCGTGGTATTCGTCGCCCGTGACGACCTGATCCGCAGGCACCCGACCCAGCTCTACGAGATGATCCTTCATGCGATCACGGCGGCGGCCCTCATCCTCCTCTTCGCGCGGGGACGACTCCGTGGGCGGCTGGTCCTCGTCCTCGGCTGTGCCTACGGGGCGTGGTCACCCTTCGTCGAATCCTTCGAGGAGCGTCATCGCCAGCCCTTTTTCGGCGGCCCCTTGACGGGAAGCCAGCTCATCTGCCTCTGGGCCTTCGTATTCGGAGCCTCGGCGCTCGCGTTGGATGCGATGGGGATGACCCGGGCGACCGCGCCGATCGCCTTGGTCGGAAGGTCGCGGCGATCAGGCTTCTTCCACCGGAAGTAACCCGGAAGAATCGATCGGCCCCAGGGCCGCCGCGTCGCCCTCACCGGGCCGCCGACTCCGCGCGGATCACCGCCGCGAACGCCTCCGAGGCGGCCGTCCGGTAGGCGTCGCGGTGCCAGAGGAGCGCGGCGGTCCGGGCCATCCTCGGCCCCTCGATCGGGACCTGAGCCAGCCCCCGGCCGTCGTTGACCGCCCGCCGCGAGAGGACCGTGGCCCCGGTCCCGAGCCGGACGACCTCCAGGAGCGAGTCGATGTCGTTCATCTCGACGGCGATCTCGGGCCGGACGCCCGCCTCGCGGAGCCGGTCGTCGATCAGCCGCCGGGTCGAGAACTCGCGGCTGATCAGGGCCAGCGGGACCCCCTCCAGCTCCCCCAGCGCCACCCGGTCGCGGCGGGCCAGGGCGTGGCCGGCGGCGACGATCAGGACGACCTCCTCCTCGAACAGGGTCTCGGCGGCGACCTCGGCCGACTCCGGCGGGGCGTAGGCAATCCCCAGGTCGAGGGCCCCGGCCATCAGCGCCTGCTCGATCGCCCGGCCGCTGGTCTTCTCGATCGCCAGGCCGACGCCCGGATGATCGCGGCGGAACCGGGCCACGGCCTTGGGGATCAGGGCCGTGCTGAACGAGTGGGTCACCCCGACCCGGAGCGTCCCCCGCCGGAGCTCCAGCAGGTCGGCCACCGCCGCCTCGCCGGTCTCGACCTCCCCGAGCGCCCGGATCGCGTGCCGACGGAAGACGTGCCCCGCCTCCGTCAGCCGGACCGTCCGACCGACCCGGTTGAACAGCGGCGCCCCGAGCATCCGCTCCAGCTCCATCACCTGGAGCGAGAGCGTCGGCTGCGAGACGTGCAGCGCCTCGGCCGCCCGGGTGAAGTGGAGGGCGTCGGCCACGGCCAGGAAGTACCGGAGATGTCGAAGCTCCACCGCGATCCCCGATCGGTCGATAGGCCCGCGCTATCGGCCCGATAAAAACAAAGAATTGGACCAATCGCAGTTTAGCCAATAAGGTAAGACGAGGGATCGGTTCCATCCCGTTCTTCACTCATCTTTCACCCGTCTTCGGAATCGGGGCACGCCCCATGAGCGCGGTCGTCACCAAGCCTGCACCGGGCCCGGCGTCATCATCGTCGGAGTCCCGCCTCCGGAAGCTCTGGGGGTCGACGGTCGGCCTGAAGCTGATCATGGCCGCCACGGGGGTCCTGCTCTCGGGCTTCGTCCTGGCTCACATGGCGGGCAACCTCCAGGTCTTCCAGGGGGCCGAGTCGCTCGACGCTTACGGCCGGCTGCTCCACAAGGAGCCCGCGATCCTCTGGACGGCGCGGGCCTCCCTGATCGGGGCGGTCGGCCTGCACATCTGGGCCTACCTCGTCCTGACCCGAAAGAACGCGAAGGCCCGGGCGCAGGCCGTCCGGGCGCCCAAGCGTCGCGAGTCGACCTTCGCCTCGCGGTCGATGCGGCTGACCGGGCCGCTCCTGCTGGCGTTCATCGTCTTCCACATCCTGCACCTGACCACCGGGACGGTCCACCCGGACTATCACGAGGGGTCGGTCTACGCCAACCTGGTGGGCGGCTTGAAGGTCGTCCCGGTCGCCGTGATCTACGTCCTGGCGATGGCGATGCTGGCCCTCCACCTCTGGCACGGCGTCTGGAGCATGACCCAGACCCTCGGGATGGACCAGGCCCGGTACCGCTCGCCGGCCCGCCGGATCGCGACGGCGTTCACGATCGTGGTCTGCGCGGGCTTCGCGGCAATCCCGCTGGCGGTCCTGGCCGGGTTCATCAAGTAAAGGAGGGCTCGCCGTGGAACTCAACGCGAACGTCCCGCCCGGTCCGCTCGCCGAGAAGTGGTCGGACTACAAGCTCCACATGAAGCTGGTCAGCCCAGCGAACAAGCGGAAGTTCTCCGTGATCGTCGTCGGGTCGGGCCTGGCCGGGTCGTCGGCCGCCGCCACCCTGGCCGAGCAGGGGTACAAGGTCGCCTGCTTCTGCTACCAGGACAGCCCCCGGCGGGCCCACTCGATCGCCGCCCAGGGCGGGATCAACGCCGCCAAGAACTATCAGAACGACGGCGACAGCGTCGACCGGCTGTTCTACGACACCATCAAGGGCGGCGACTTCCGCTCCCGCGAGGCCAACGTCCACCGGCTCGCCGAGGTTTCCGTCGACATCATCGACCAGTGCGTCTCGCAGGGCGTCCCCTTCGCCCGCGAGTACGGCGGGACCCTGGCCAACCGCTCCTTCGGCGGGGCCCAGGTGTCGCGGACCTTCTACGCCCGGGGCCAGACCGGCCAGCAGCTATTGCTAGGGGCTTACCAGTCGCTGGAGCGCCAGGTCGGCCAGGGAGCCGTCTCGATGTTCTCGCGGCACGAGATGCAGGAGCTGGTGGTCGTCGACGGCGTGGCCCGGGGGGTGGTCGTCCGCGACCTGGTGACCGGCCGGCTGGAATCGTTCGCCGCCGACGCGGTGGTCTTCGCCACCGGCGGCTACGGGACGGTGTTCTACCTGGCCACCTACGCCAAGGGCTGCAACGCCTCGGCGATCTGGCGGGCCTACAAGCAGGGGGCGGCGTTCGCCAACCCCTGCTACACCCAGATCCATCCGACCTGCATCCCCGTCACCGGCGAGCACCAGAGCAAGCTCACCCTGATGTCGGAGTCGCTCCGGAACGACGGTCGGATCTGGGTCCCCAAGCAGAAGGGCGACCGCCGGCCGCCCGACCAGATCCCCGACGACGATCGCGACTACTACCTGGAGCGGAAGTACCCCAGCTTCGGCAACCTCGCCCCCCGCGACATCTCCTCCCGGGCCGCCAAGGAGGTCTGCGACCAGGGTCGAGGGGTCGGCCGGACCGGCCTGGGCGTCTACCTCGACTTCGCCGACGCCATCGGCCGCCTCGGCGCCCCGACGATCCGCGAGCGCTACGGCAACCTCTTCGAGATGTACGAACGGATCACCGACGAAGATCCGTACAAGGTTCCGATGCGGATCTACCCCGCCATCCACTACGCGATGGGCGGGCTCTGGGTCGACTACAACCTGATGAGCACCATCCCCGGCCTCTTCGTCTGCGGCGAGGCCAACTTCTCCGACCACGGCGCCAACCGGCTCGGCGCCAGCGCCCTGATGCAGGGCCTGGCCGACGGCTACTTCGTCCTCCCCTACACCCTGGGCAACTACCTGGCCTCGGCCAGGGCCGGCAAGGTCTCGACCGACCACCCGGCCTTCCGCGACGCCGAGGCCGCCGTCCATGCCCGGCTCAAGCGGTTCCTGGGGATCAAGGGCCGGCGGACGGTCGACATGTTCCACCGCGAGCTGGGCAGGATCCTCTGGGATGACTGCGGGATGGCCCGGAACGAGGAGGGCTTGAAGCTCGCCCTCGCCAAGATCCCGGCGCTCCGGGAGGAGTTCTGGGAGGACGTCTGCGTCCTCGGCGAGGACGGCGAGGTCAACCAGTCGCTCGAAAAGGCCGGCCGCGTGGCCGACTTCCTCGAACTCGGCGAGCTGCTCTGCCTGGACGCCCTGGAGCGCCGGGAGTCGTGCGGGGCCCACTTCCGCGAGGAGTTCCAGGACGAGGGCGAGGCCCGGCGGAACGACGACGACTTCTGCCACGTCGCCGCCTGGGAATACGCCGGCGAGGGGGCCCGGCCGATCCGGAACGTCGAGCCGCTGGCCTTCGAGAACATCCAGCTCCAGACCCGGAGTTACAAATAATGAGCACCGCCTCCGAGATCACCCGATCCCCCGCGCAGGAGGTCGACCGCGACGGCGACAAGGGAGGCCCCTCGGCCGGCCGCCGGTCGATCCGCCTGACCCTCAACGTCTGGCGGCAGAAGGACCGAGAGTCGCCCGGCAAGTTCGTCGCCTACGAGGCCCGCGAGATCAGCCCCGACATGTCGTTCCTGGAGATGCTCGACGTCGTCAACGAGGGCCTGATCCTTCGCGGCGAGGAGCCGATCGCCTTCGACCACGACTGCCGCGAGGGGATCTGCGGCCAGTGCGGCGTCGTGATCGACGGGGCCCCGCACGGCCCCCGGGAGCAGACCACCACCTGCCAGCTCCACATGAGGAGCTTCCGCGACGGCCAGTCCGTCACCATCGAGCCCTGGCGTGCCGCCTCATTCCCGGTCGTGAAGGACCTGATGGTCGACCGCGGCTCGTTCGACCGGATCATCGCCGCCGGCGGCTTCGTCTCGGTCCGGACCGGCAACGCCCCCGACGGCAACGCCATCCCGGTCTCCAAGGACGCCGCCGACCTCTCGATGGACGCCGCCGCCTGCATCGGCTGCGGGGCCTGCGTGGCGGCCTGCCCCAACGCCTCGGCCTCGCTGTTCACCGCCGCCAAGGTCGCCCACCTCAACCTGCTTCCCCAGGGGCAGCCCGAGCGCTCCCGGCGGGTCGTCGCCATGGTCGAGCGGATGGACGCCGAGGGCTTCGGCTCCTGCTCCAACCACGCCGAATGCGAGGCCGCCTGCCCCAAGCACATCGGAATCGAATTCATCTCCCGGATGTACCGCGACTACCTCAAGGCCAGCCTCTTCGACTCCCGGAAGCCCTGAGTCGCCTCGGCGAATCCGACCGAGGGACGGGGGCCTACCCCCGGCCCCTGCGCCCCGTCCGAGATCAATCGACGATCGCTACTTCCACCGTGTGGCCGGGGCTGACGAGGGCCCCGTCGAGCTGGGCGACGGCCGAGACGGAGTAGGTGACCCGGGGGTCCGCGTCCGGGCCCGACTGGACCGCGTGGAACTCGGCCGTCCCGAGCCTCCCGGAAGGGTCTTGCGCCTGGCCTTCGAGGGAGTAGGGGATCGCGAAATCGAAGGCCTTCGTCTCGCCCTTCCTGATTGCGAACGACCGATCGACGATCGACTCGCCGATCTGGTCGAACCGGGCGTTGGCCTCCTGCCCCTTCTTCATGGTCCTCCGGATGAACCGATAGACCATCTGCTTGACCTGCTTGTCGCCCTCCGAGGTCAGGACGACGCGGCCCGCGATCCGGTCGCCCGATCGCGAGACCACCGGCTCGAACCCTGCATCTCAACCTTCACCCCGCCGATGTTGAACCAACCCTTGATGGTATCAAGGAATTCCATGCGCGATCATTCCTTTCAAAACCATGGTCGTTGCCCCGTCTGCCCGGCGCGGTCTGCGCGGACCTCACCTCCCGGGTCGCCGAAGATTATTTCAGGGTCGCTCGCTGATGGCTATAGGAGTGACGCGGTCATGAAAGGCCGTACAGTGGTTGAGCGATGTACGCCCGGACCGCCCCTCGCACGATTCGCGCCTTCGATGCGGCCTGACACGGCGCGGACCTCGTCGCGCGAGAGCACGACCGGCAACCGCTTCGCCCGCAGCGCGTCGATCGAACCGAAGGATTTCTCCAGGACGTGCTGGTAGAGGAACAGCAGGGCCGCCATGGCCTGGTTCTGCGTGCTCGCCGCGACCCGCCCCTCGACCGCCAGCGCCGTCAGGAACGCCTCGACCTCGGCCGCCCCCATGTCCGCCGGATGTCGTTTGCCATGAAAGAGGATGTAGCGACGGATCCAGCCGACGTAGGGGGACTGTCTCATTCCCGATTTCGTGAGGTTGACAGTTCTTGCGTCAACTTCTCAGGATCGGACCGAAGCAATTCCCAGAAGTCGTACGACGGCAATTCCAGACACAACGCCTGGTACGGGCTGA
>JAABUV010003161.1_pt1 | contig 21287 bp, 29 predicted proteins | sample 5559971 | NCBI WGS metagenome assembly JAABUV01 (sample SAMN10711881, study PRJNA513362) | rock metagenome | isolation source: Antarctica rocks | place: Antarctica: Victoria Land, Knobhead nord | collected 2015-12-19
CAGCATATCAGTGAACGACTATCACGCATGGCAGCAAGCAGCAGCTTCCGTCACCTTTTCAAGTCAGTTAACTTCAGATTCCTGAATCACTACGAGTGTCACATAGTACATGGGCGAGAGAGATATGCTAACACACACTAGGTCTTCCATTTGAAAATTAGCCGATAGCCCTATCTGGCCCTCTAGCAAGATACTGTAAGGTATCTTGGGATCGATCACGAGGCCGCAGCATGCCCCGCCTTTGTAAAGGAAAAAAGTGACGCGTTGGTCTGGCATAATCTGGCGGGGTCTACTCGTTGGGTGTGGAGGATCTTGCTAACAGTCATGTTCGCCTCTGTTATACCGCCATACCTGTGGGCTGCAAAAGCGAGGCATATGGACAAGAGCTCAAGGCTTCTTGACTTGGCTGAGCAAGGATGGCAAGTGCATTGGCCCGTTCGGCGCTGGGGTAATTAAAAGCCAGAACCCTAGAACTGTGAGAGTATAAGTCCGCATCCTTGTCCTGTAACCCTGGACTTGTCCATGCAGAGAAGAGGCGAGGACACCACCGTCGTTTACGCAGCCCTCACGAAACCATCCCAGGTCGATACCTTGCCAATCGATATGGAGGTCCGAATGCGACTAACCATGCAGTCTATGTTGTAATTATAGGCATGCCTGCAGATGCTGCGCTAGACCAAGCGGGAGCTTTGAGAAACGTTTACATTTATCTCAGAACAGGGATGGGGCGTATGAAGTATACTTTATGGCCCCTCCTTGGAATCCAAGATCATCAATATTGAATTGCAACTCGAGGTTGTGTTCGACCATTGCAGCGTTTCCACTGAGTTCATAAAGAGTCGCGAGCGTGAAGAGAAGGGATGTTGAGAGATCGTATTAAAGAAGTACAATGTACGCAAAGAATGGTTGTTTGCAAAAGTTTGCTCCGTGTACAGACACGTCAAGATTCCAATGCAAGGAGAGGGCTCCCAATTCTCTTGGCTAAGAATAATTGGACGGATTCAACCCCCTTACTCCCATCCCTAAGCAGCTACCCGAATCACGCGTTGTTTGGAACCTGGCCATCCTCACATTTCCAAAGGCCAACAAGGTATGCAATGCGAAGATGGTGAATGCGGAGCTTCTTAGGCGGTCTCAGTTCTTCAGTGCTGCGTTGAAGGATGACATCTGAGAGATTGGATTGATAAAGGAACGTTCTAGCAGTCGTTTCTGCTAAGAATGACTTCCCAAATCAAATTGTACGTTTCCTGGCTTATATCCGATTACGCAAATTTACCCCAGTTCGTAGCTAATTTAGCTTGCTGTCTAGATTCTCAAAGGGGCCAGAGAGGTTGATCCTCAAGGTCTACGAACTTTAGGTGTCATTACCAAGCCAGATCAGCTTGGGAGTGGCACTGATGACGAGAAGATCTTCTTGAGTCTCACTAGGAATGAGCAAGTCGAATTTCATCTGGGTTGGCACGTGGTCAGAAACCTGGACTCCGGGCCGAGCGACGGAGTCCAAGACCGAGATGCAATCGAGAAGCAGTTCTTCGCTGAGAGCAATTTTCGGTCCCTCTCGGCCACGACTCTTGGTATTGAGCATCTCCGCCAGCGACTGAGCATGGTGCTCTTTAGTCAAATCAAAGCCGAACTTCCACAGTTAATCGAGGATATCGAATCTGGCATATCAAGCTGTCGCTGGGGGTTGGAAAAGCTAGGACCTGCTCGTATAACCCTCGATGATCAGAAGGACTTTCTTGTTGATCTGAGTGATGATTTCCAGAAACTCTGCGAGGCTGCGATCAAAGGCGACTACGAGCACGACTTTTTTTGCAGACCAGTCTCTGTTTGAAAGACGCCTTTCAGCTATGATCGCCAATACGGGAATGGATTTCGAAGAAGAAATCCGGACTAAAGGAGCACAGTGGAAGATCGTGGAGAGAGCAAGCCACAAAAAACGTTGCCGGACTCGCGCACAGGCAATTGAGGAAGTGCGCAGATTATTGAGGATGAGCCGCGGACGTGAGGTAGGAACTCCTTTCCACTTTTGAATATGATACATGCACTAATTAGGTGCTTGGTTAGTTGCCGGGCTTCCCAAATCCACTATTGGTTGGTGAAGTCTTCCGCGAGTACAGTAGGCCTTGGGAAGATTATCATCAGGTCTATCGTCGATTGAAGAAAACTTAGCTGAAAGAACCCCAGAAGATGAAGCCTCGGATTCTGCGGTTTCTGAAGTAGAGTCTCTATAGACTGGGATTTCTCGATTGGAAATAGTCTCTTATTTATTTTCAACAGCTACACACAATGGAACAGGGTCATGGTCGTTAAAAGCAATCAATAAAGACAACTAATTGATTTGGACAGAGTCGGAATTATTTGTAGAGTAGTGTACTCATCCTGGCTCTGTTATCAGCGCTATGGAACCTATAGCACGTGACCAGGCTAAAGAAGTTCTGTAGATTTATATGTATCTCGCATGTCACGCAGCCACCTCGGAGTAACATTAGACTGCGCATAACCTACAAGGCTTGGCGTAGCGGTGCGACTTTCGTGGATCCAAGACCAAAGATGAGGATTTACAAGATTTTCTCCAGAGCAATATTGAAATTTTGGGTGCATGTACGAGGGGGCAAGAATACAAGGTGCGTTGGGAAGCCACATAGCTGCGCAGAAGCGAGATACAGAATTACGAGATGCACAGAGGTTGTTTTGGGAGTTCGAGGGAAAAGGCAGAGCTCAGGGTGGGATGCAACCGGGGTAGACCGGCTCGCGCAGACAAGGGTCGGTGATCGTTGGTTACTTTGTTCGCAGAGAAAGTACACATATTCTTGATTCTATCTGAGGTGATACGTTCCCAAATTTCTACTCCGACAGTACGACTGACCCTTCCCTCCGTCAAGCTTTGGACCTCCCGTTCCACGGTCGTGCGTCGTCGCATTGACATGGTGTCTTCTCCAGCTATTGTCTCTATCTGTTTGACTCCACAATAAACCCTAAAAAGAAGGCACGAAAAGGATATCGCTCACTGTGTGTCCTCAGTGATGCTTGATGCGGCAATCATTTTTCCGAAGCGATTCTCTTTCAGTTTTCACATAATTCAAGCAAAGGCCTGTCTTTATATTCGACATATCTTCTTTCATATTTCGCAACTCCTCTCTCAGATTCAAATTCTGATAATATTAGCATTCGCAATAACTTAATCCCTACCTCGAGCCCTTGCAATAGGTGGATTTCATTGGCGGCGGCGATGAGCTTCCCGTCGCTTACATAGAGCTCACCCACTGGAGAGGATGCTAGATCCATGGCGGCGATGAGATGAGGTGGGTCGGGGGTAGGTGAAATAGGTAGTTGGTTGAGAAAGACGTGTCCGCGTTGTTATGATTATTGAGCCACTAGGCCTATTTGAGTAGCCGCTAAGCCTAATAGGGGGTGTATATTTAGTAAATTAGGGGATGTACATGTAGTGAAAAGGGATGTACCTTTAGTGGAACCCATAAAGAATCGAAATTCTTTGTTTTTGAAACAACCTTTCCGCCGAGACGATAGTGAGACCCACAAACCCTGCAGACACTCTACTTTCGCAATGACAGAGACTGAAGCTATGGGAGGCTGGTACGGATGAAACGGCCGTCGCTGGCAATGTTTTAGTAGCTTTGCAAAATCACTTGAATAATCATCGAATTTATCAAGCCCAGTCGATCATCACCTTAACTAATCTGGCTCGCTATATCGGAGACTCAGCATGTCAGCGTCTGTTCAGTCAAACTTTGATAACCAATCAACCCCACCATCCAACACACGTATCACTTTGCAAGTGGGCGAACGTTGCTTCACCACGCTTGCCTCGACACTCTCCGACGGATCCTCATTCTTCGCCTCGCTGCTCTCTACTCGTTGGGTCGATTCTCAATCCAAGGACGGCTCATACTTCATCGATGCGGATCCAGATCTCTTCGCCCACATCTTACGCTACCTGCGGCGTGGAGTGCTACCGATTGTTTATGAGAAGGCCCGCGGGTTCGATCATGCATTTTACCGGGCACTGCAAAAGGAAGCAGAATATTTTGGGATCAATCCACTTTACGAGTGGATTGAAGAGAAAAATTATCTACGTGCTGTGACTATCCAGTACTCAGCAGAAGAGGTAAAAGGGGAAGATGTATACGCCGGAGGATATGATGGCACCGTCGACGGAAACACGGAGCGATGGTATCATCCATCTTGGAGGACTGAGAAGGTGTATCATTGCCCACGGGACATATTCGTACACCACGGAAATCCCAAGGCTTGCGGGAAGGCGTGTGAAAAAGCTAAGAGCGAGGATGGAGATGATTACATCGAACAAGATATTTTGCGGACTTTGATTGTCACAAAGAAGACTGTTTTCACTACTGTGGGTTAAGGGCGTTTGAGGAGGTATTCAAGAGTTTGACGTCTCGATGAAATCCTTAAATATTCCTTTTGCTACTTGACGCTGCTATATATTGACGTCTTGGTTTTGTGAGGCCAAATTATGACTCCTTTTTAAGGTGAACGTTTCAACGTGGCCACGTTTGAACGTCTCAGGATGACTTTTATGAGCTTCGAGACGGTCTCATTGACTACATACAGGAAGTCTAGCCCTTGGTCTCTCTAACACAAGGAGGTGTATCCCTCACTTCCGATTTGTATAGCCACCATCAACAACATTCCCTTCTCCTCATCAGCCCTGCTTGCTCTCTTAACGTCCAACTTCACAAGCCCACACAATCATCGTAATTCCCGTGGCAATCACAGCTGCCAGGCCTACTTTCAGCGGCCTCAAGACCTCAAGCATTCCCATCGACGTGAGTGTAGCGAAGATGCCGCCAGCAGGTGTGAAACCTCCGTAAGCATAGGATTGGAAGGCTGCGGCCAGAGTACCTGTTGCGTAAGGATGAGCCTTGCGTCCAAGGAGAACCAGTACGAAAATGATGACATTTTGATGTCGCCAGCTAAGAAAGTCTTACCTGCGCCAATGTCAATAGGATTGAAGTCCAATGTAAACAACAGCAGAAGCACGACCGTAAAGGTGATCCACCATGCAATGATAAGTGCCAACACATCTGCAAGTCTCGTCGGCCAACGTTCATTCTGCCCAATCCACTCCTCCGGTAGTTGCTCACGAGGCTGCTTGAGCCACTCCAAGACATTGTTGCCTTGATCAGAGGCCCAGGACTAAATTTGCAGGAACAGCGAGCGGTCATGGACGAACTTGCCAATACCAGCACCGATGCTGCTGGTTTCAGTGAAATTAAAGCCTCCATAGAAGAGATGCATCATGCGAGCCTATGTCGGCAAAGTTTTCTTACGAGGTGGGGATATCGTGGACCACTTGTTAATAATCGTGCCAAGACTTTTACCCGGACCGAACAAGAAGATTATGGATATGAGTGCTTCACTATGAAACGAGTCTCTCTACGAGCCAGATTTCAACGAATTTGAAGCTGACATTAAAGCCAACGCTGATTTCAGACAGTTCAAACGTGCACTGTAATACCCGCGACCATCATCACCGTGGCGACAAAGACGATCATCTTCCAACCCTTGAGGAGCTGCTATCGTGTCCCAGAGAGATACAAGGGTCGGAACGAGCTGGCTTGAGAGGTGAACACATAGTTAGATACACCATCAAGTTTTCTTTTCTACGCTAGTTTGAATAAGCTGGGCAAATCTCTAAGGCAGCCTGTATGACGATCTCATACGATAGGTAATATCGTTCATTCCGCACTCTGAGCATATGGTTGAGCAGTTCTCCCTTCAGGTTCCTTGCCGGTCGTGATAGACGGCTCTTCACGGTTCATTCTTCACTCATAGCTCATCATTCGAAACCTCTTGATATCCTTGTAAATGAATACATGTCGGAGGCAAAGAAGGAATGTGCATTATTGAAAGACGTCGAGGAGAAAAGCTTATGCCATCTCGAACTCTGCTCAGATTGGCAGAGGAGGATCTACCTCAAATCGGGTATCAATCTACATGTACTGCTTGAGGCCTTCTGTAACGGCACTTAAGTCATCGTCGTCGCGTAGCCGATGATGACGTACCAGGTTTTCCGTTACTGGTCGCAAAATCCCACAAATTCTCAACGTGAGCGGGTGTGAGCGGTGGATGTACCTGACCAGAGACTTCGGATAAGGATCGTTGTATCGTGCCGAACGAAGAACCGAATGCCGCGAATCACCTGTCGATGGGCGTCGAGATGCAGTAACGCATCGAGCTTCTCTGCAATTACTGACAAGTCCTCTTCCTCTTGGACATGCATGCCGGCGGCCCAGTCGAGATGATCGTCGTAGCAGTATTCAATCAGGACCTTGAGAGTCGCGTACGTCATGTCTTCTAATTTGACGGTTTTGCTCTTCGTATTGCTTTCGGATTCAAAGGCCCACGGTCCGTGGAACTGCTTCTCGCAGTATAGACACCGACTGGCGAGGATGACTTTGTAAGCGGAGATTACACTTCCTTCGGCCTCGAATCTTACATCGTTAAGGATTTCTTTCTCACGCAGCTGCCGTATAGCGGCAAAGGCTGTTTCGGATCGATTCCAGGAGGGAAGAGCGATTGATGGATAATACAAGGATTTGCATCCAATCTCTTTTAACAAACTCGAAAAACGTCTCAGAAACGGATTGACCATCATGAGCGGCGGTGCATCGCACGGACTGTCCAGTATAAGGTTCTCAAGACTGGTCCACGATGAATGGACATCAAGACCAATCAGATTCGAGCTCGTCACCTCCGCGTTCCACCACATGGCCGCCTTGCGTACAGCATCAGCTTCTGGAGGACCTTTTGGCGCCGGCGAGGGTGTTTTTGAACTCATAGCGTTGATAATAGTAGGTAGAGTAAGTAGAATTTGGTAGGTTTTGATGTACCTCGGCAAATGCCGGTACTGTAGCGCTCAATACTTTTGACACCCCCTGGTGTGTGAGCTATGCTGCAGGGTCAGCTTTAGGCGCTAATCCAGCACTATGCATCTTGCCAAGACTTTTCGCGCCGTTGACCACGCCATCTTCTATCAAAACCCTCCTACAACTATCTTCTACTATTTCACGCCAGCGGCTACATAAAAGACCTGCCATCTCATTCCAATCGACATGGCTCGCGGTCAAGCAAAGTCAAACATCAAGAATAATCTGCGGCAACCTCCAGAACTAAAGGATCAAGGTGAAGTATTCGGGGTTCGTATATCAGGTGTCTGAGCTGATCATCTGTAGGGAAGCGGCCTCAAGGCATCAAGAAACAACAAGCCGTTCGCAAAAGTGCACGCCTACAAGCGATAGAAAATCTTCGCAAGCAATTCACATCCAAAAGTAATTACATCCAGGAAGTACAGACACCTCCCTCCCCTCCAGCAAGCAACATCCTCAAGACCAGAAAAGTATGTGCCTTCATTGCTCCTCTTGCCATGCCGCAGCCCTGACCTGGTCCAGGCACAACAGAGTCCGCAGATCCTTCCAAAACCATCCGCGTCCTCTCGAAAACGGAAACGAGGGCAAGAAGAACAAGAAGCTGGACATCTTTCTCCTCGAATCCGAGACCAGCCTCCTTCGAAGAGACCACTGACCTCGCCTCCAAGCTGCACTACTGAGGTAGGACTGAAGGAGAAGGGGAAGGAAAGGGCGAGCGACATCAACGATAAGAACGCCGACCCGCTCGAATATTGGACCCTGACCAAAAGGTGGCCTAAGGAATACTTTGAACAAGACAGCCAGGTGAGGGAAGACCTTGAACAGGACAGCTGGTTGGAAGAACAAATGGAAAATTCCACCCAGGTTGTCAAGTACGTGGAGACGAACGGTTGGAGATTACCATGTCCCATCAGGAAAGTTCCGACCGCACTCCGTCGGAAACAGTCGGACTCAAGCTTGAATAGCTCTAGCGACCAAAAGAATCGGGAGAGCAAAAGTGCTCCATACCGAAACACACGTTACACTACATTACTTGAGGGCAAAGGAAGCTATATGCGTAAATCGAAATTAGGTATTACGAATGCAAGCAGAACCCTTTATCAAACCTTACTGGATTCAGAGCAGACTGTACCTCAGGACTCGTTATTTCGTGATGATCTTTTCGACGAGACTTGCGAGAGTGTGCTAGATAGAAACGAAGCTATGGTTGTTCGGGACATTTCTCCGTTAATATGTCCGTCTGCCCAAGTCCTAAGGATCTACGGTGCCAAACATCTCAAACATCTTATTGAAAGTATCAATGAAGGCTGGACAGGCAGCATAGCAGTGGAGGGTCCACTGCCAAAACCGGACTACTCTGTTGGATTCAAGCGGTCTGCCTTTACCGACGAGCAGCTCAAGAAGCTCGATCCGCTCATTGGCAGCGTCTTTGATAACTCCTTTTTCGTCGCGACTTACCGGATGTACTTTCCTTTCCTCACATGCGAGGTGAAGTGCGGCGCCGCGGCACTTGACGTCGCAGACCGACAGAACGCTCACAGCATGACTATTGCTGTGAGAGCTATCGTCGAACTCTACAAAGCTGTAAAGCGCGAAAAAGAGCTTCATCAGGAAATCCTCGCCTTTTCGATATCTCATGATCATAGCACAGTGAGAATTTACGGCCATTACGCTATCATTATGGAAGACAACACCACCTTCTACCGCCATCCCATCCACAAATTCGACTTCACCGCCCTAGATGGGAGGGACAAATGGACGGCTTATAAGTTCACAAAGAATGTCTACGACATGTGGATGCCGCTTCACCTCACAAGAGTCTGCTCGGCCATCGATGATTTGCCGCCTGATATAGATTTCGATCTCTCGCAGTCAGCTTCTTTTTCACAATCGGAATCTCAGAGTTCTCAGCAATCAAATGTCGAGTCCACGTTCATGCTGGATGAAGATGACAGCCAATCAAGCGCTGTGGGCTCACAAGAAGTTACACCGACCACTTCGTTTACTCAAACGACCGAGCGAGCATCTAAGAAGCCAAGGAACCAGCGGGCTGCGGGACAGCAGCGCTTGAATGACGGCAGGAAGCCTGACAATGTCAAGCAGTTTTAGGAAGCGTGTTCGAAGCAACTTTTAGGCTTTGCTTGATCATGTTTTGATGACTTAGGTCACGTGGTTGTTAGGTCAACGACTGTCCACCGTAATGAAGTTAGCGAAGTCTGGCAATCCGTAGACGTACATATTCCCAGTTAGGCGGCAGTTATCCTCTTCAAAGGGCATCTTTCGGAATGTTTTATAGGGTGTAAATTAGCAACTACGAGGGCTCTCCGTATCTAATACCCGTAACTAGTGCTAATGGGTCCCCACGCGAACTCGAGCCCTGCAGGCTCGTCGAAGGCATAGATGGTCGCACCCCACCTACTCTGCATCTCATCTTCATACATATGTCATGATAAGTGCCCTCTTTCCAGCTGAACCCACATCATCATTCTATATCCATCAGTCTCCATGGCCAGCCAGCAAGGTCTACCACCCGGCCAAAGATTCAAGAGAAGTATCGATTGTCGGAAGGAGCAGAAAGAGGCTGGCATTGAGGCTGAAAAGGCGGAACGTCAGCTCTGCTCCAGATGTCTCAATCGTATATTTGTACGAAGAAGTCTTGCAACGATCCCTATCTAGGGAATCTTGGTACAGTTATTGACCATCTCCGAGGCATCCATGGCCAAACATTCATACATCGACCGCATGCACTCGGCATATCAGACACTCATGGAAATAGATGGTACTGCTTTAGATGCAGTGGAAAATTGGGTAAAGACCACAGAAGTTTCAAGTCCGACAGGGCTATGTGGGACCACGTTAGTGCTTGCCACGACTCTCTACGGGACAACATCGAGTGAAAGTCGGCTACTTTATTCGAGGCCTATTCCTTTGAGTCAAGGTTTATCCCTTCGAGCCTGCAGTGCACGTCTATGGCAGAATCACAGGAAAGAAAGTGCGCATGCGCTAGTTCTTGAGAAGATGGCTCCCTTTTGGAAGGTTAGACACATAACACTTCAAGAACATCAATAGCAACGGTTTCAAGATTATTTATCAAAAATTCTGGAATGTTCTTTGACCCAACCCTACCCAAATGACCTTCAAAACCTGGCCCAGCCGTGGCAGTTCCACCGATTTCGATTTCTTTCGACTTGCCATGATTTGAATTCCGTTTGAGTGAGGAAATGCGTGCAAAGCAACAGCCGACTTGTGACGTATTAGAGCGGGCGTAAGAGGCTATCTACCGGACCTGCTTCTAATAAGTCACTCTGAGCGTCAACAAGGACCTGTAGGTTTCTATCTTCACCCAATACTTCCCGAAATGTCAATTCCGGTGCACGTGCGTTCGGTGACAGAGCATCATCGGCGCTTCCGGAGGTTCTTGGTTCCTGACGACAGAGAAGCACCTGGTCATCAGCAAAGCGCCCCCCGAAAGAAAAATCGCCGAGTGCCAAAACTTGAAGGGTCGTGAGGCCATCAGGTCCGAACGCTCATTGTGCAAAGGCCAGCTCCTCTGGCGGGATCTCTGGAAACAAGGCACCCGCTTCCTCTTTAATGTCCGTCGATATGAACTCATAAAATACACTCTTGGCGATGTCACCGACTGGGACGTTGAATAGATCCTGGTCGCTTGATGTGAATTCATCGTTTGACGTGACACGCCCATACTCGCGTGATCTTGCTCCTTCGGTCAGAACGAGACCCCTCGGCGAGATGATATTTGGATCGTCGTTGTCCGATGACCCGCCACCAATCGTGTGGTTATCTTGGCCGTCGCTGCCGAGCTCCTCGCTGTTTGCATCTTCGCTGCTCGATTCGTCACTGCTAGATCCGTCATCGTCCAGTGAACCGTGTGTGGATGGCAGTAGACACGTCCGTCCGATATGCAAGAGTCGATATTTTGGCCGTAAAGTGATCACGCTCAAGACAGATCCCTATCATGAAGCGGATTGCGCCAGCAATCAGTCTGTCGTCTCATCAATCGCTAATGAGAGGGGCAAGAGCATACATAAACCAATACACTCGAGATCGCCTCCGCGAAGTAAGTCCAACATCGATCCATCCCAACTCAACCCGTTATCCACAGGGAACTCAAAAGTCGGCGATTCGTCATTGAGGTCGACGCTTCTTTCATGGTATACGAGTCGCTTCAGCGTCGACTTGTGATGAAGGACTGCGGCCCAATAAGTTCCGGTGACTCTTTCCGGTGCATGAATCAGCATAAATAGGTCTTTCAGGCCATGGAACATCTGCAGAAACCTGCATGCTGCCGGCGTAGATTTGGAAGATTCTGGGTAGAGGCTGCGCACGATTAGCTCCAGAGACGTGAGACGAATGGTTTGATTCGAGTCCACCGGCATTTCCAGCAGAGTATTGGTCCCAGGGCAATTCCGTAGCTTTAAAGTCTGAAGACGTTCGAAGTTGAACGCGGATGCCATGTCCTCGATCGACTGACGAAAGGACACGGCCGAGAGCGATAAGCTGTGGAGGCATGGGAAGAGCACTCTCCGTTTACCGGCCTCGAGTCTCAGAACGTCCCGAGCGAAAAGGTTTCTTGACCCGTTTAGGCGGCCGGCGCGTAACCCCTCAGTAGCACCGACCCAGTCGAGGAGATCCAGCTCCAATTCCTCCAAGTGTTCCGCATTCCCTTCGAGGATCTTCGTGAGCGCACTGAAGTCTTCCACAGAATGCAATGCTCGCCACGAGAGATGTCGGACGCGCGTGAGCACGGCGAGAGAAAGATAAGTCTTCGCGAGACTTGACCAACCGCAGCAGTGATCGGTCACGAGAGACAGGGAGATCAAGCGATTTTGCTTCGTCGATAGAAACGTGAGCACTATATTAGGCAGGCACATCCCTAGTCCCCAGCTGTGACGTGGTTTCTTAGCAAGGGAACATCGAAAGCTCTTGGGGTCCTCAATTACCTGAAACTGTAAAGACTGTTATCGTCGAGTCGATCAACCAACGGCATCAGTTCCTCCTCGAGATCTTCCAGGTCCGGGCAACGAGAGTCATTGTGCACACAGCAAAATGAAAGTTTCCGATGAAAATCAGCGGCAAGATGGAGGCGCTTCACGTGTTGGAGACGGTTATTAGATATTGAGCAAGTCCGCAAAAGTGGTTCGACATCAAAGTCCTCCAGTTCCCATTCTTCGCCGACAAGATGTCATCGTCAGTATGGTCTGACACTCACGTAAAGGCAAAACGCTCTCATTTGGGTGCTGACACGGAAGTCGTTTGTGATTCAACGTGTGTAGAATCTTGGCTTCCATTTCAGTGTAGCGTATATTAGAAGTACAGAGGCTGTGTAAATAATATGTAACCAAATCGTGGTGCAGCCGGAAGAAATACATAATCTCCGGTCGGCAAAACCTCGGGAAAAGGCTCATTACATATGTTGACCCAGACCCTCTGTGTGGTTTCAACGACGAGGACGGTCCAATTTCTCTGAACATTAGCTTCCACATCGCTCCACTTCATCAGTTGAGCTCGCAATGAAACGAAATATTCCTGGCTGTTCTGTGCTCGGTGATCGCAAGCGTCGTCATTCTGGCGAGTCAAAAAAGGTCGAAAATGACCTTAGAAAGACGATAGAAACTCTTCAGGAGATCATTTCATGCCAGCAGCATCTCATCGTCCAAAAGTACAAGCCTTTTGCAACCCAGGAAGGATTCTTTTGCCGTGTCCCATCATGCGAAAAACCGTTCAGTCGTTCAGACACGCTCAAGAGACACTTTTGCACCACAGATGACCCCACACATAAATCGCTCGCAACCGTAATGGATCAGACGCACTGCATCGAGTGCCATGATACCAGAGCCGCACCAAGAAACCTTACTCGACACGATAGAGGCAGCCATAATACAAGTGTGCTAAGACTCGATAGAATCTTGGGTGGAGAGCTATGGACTTGCCGAGATATCTGTAAGTGTCTGGTTGCGGCTTGCTTGTTTGTCTTGCAACATTCACAAATACTAATGCTTTTAATTCTGCAAGCAAATTCACCCACGCCGGTTTCTGATAGCTCAGAGCATAACCCCGATAATTACACTTTCCAGAGCAGCGTTCAAGACATGGCCCTACCGAAGGTGATGTCTAACAACGGGGCTTCTGACGGAAACAGTTTGCGGTTGGAGACGTCCCCCAATACTCATTACCCCTATTCGGTCGCAGATACACAACCCTTGAATATGGAAACAGGAGCATTCTCGTTGTCGGACCCCGTTCCATTGGATCTCGATAGCTTTTGGACTACGATGGGGTCGGGTCAACCTTTCTCAGAACAGATTCCCTTGGGTTGTGAGAGTCAGCTGGGGTCAACAAATCAAAATAATAAAGACCGTGCTCTACAACTTCCATCGGAACTCGAGGATCTGTTTTCAACGGCACACCAATCCTCAATCTTAAACCCCCCAGCGCCGGATCTCAACGCGGAACCTTTCCCTTTCACTTCGGGACCAGTTCCATTGGATTTTAACAGCGTCTGGGGCCATGGGAATTCAAGTCGTACAGACACTGCATCACTATCATCATCATCACTATCATCATCGCTTTCAGTCCCACTACATGACAGTACACTACTTTCACCGAACACTTGTCAGACGAATGTCACGCCGCAACCCCCCTCACCTTCGAACTCGTTTTCATCAGAGTCCGGCGATACGCCACGATTACACTTATTCTCCAGACCGAAAGTAACTAATCTATCAGAGACATCGGAAGCGGAGTTGAAAAACAATGCACTACAAGTTCCGGTATCCCTTCCATTGAAATTTCTTCAAAATGCCAAATCAAAATCAGATAAAGAACATGCCACGATCGATGTTACTTTCAAGATCACGTGCGTCTGACCGCGAGTCATTTTAGGGTTTCACGTGAGACCCATGGGCAAATAGCTCTGCACGCTCAGTTTGTGGGTGTCCGTTCCTCAACGGCAAGTCGAATAGATGGAATCTTTGAAATCTCATTGCTTATAGATCAGCCGCTGTTCGCTGATGATGGAGCAGAATGTGCCTCATTCTTAAATGTAAATAAAACGAGATGACTCGTAATATCCATTCATCCCTGAATGTCATAAACGAGAATTTCAAACTTCCCTCCCCCACCAGATGTACGGTAGTACGAAAGATCCCCACGCCAGATTACAGCATCACCAGGTTCAAGAACAAAGTCTGCCCTTTTCAAGTCGTCGACTGACTTGTGTTCCGGTGATTTTTGGTGAGATCCCTCCAAAAGCTCGAACCACCCGGACGTAGAGTCAAGCTTGGTGAGAGCAATGATAACAAGCGCATTGTCTTTCCGCCCAGACTTCGGAACTGAGGTATCGACTTTTGCGGAGTGGAACATACAGACGGTGATCGAGCTGGGTGTTGCAGGAACAGACCTAGGCGCAAAAAATCCTGCAACCTTGGAACTGCTCGTCTGTAATGGTCAGATTTAGGCATTCTAAAGATTAGGATTAGAATTTACCTTCATGAACTCATCCCGTACTGCTATAGCCTCAACGGGAGTTTTAAACTCGTTCCATTTATCTCGTACGAGTGAGACTTCCAGCCCACGCTCTATCTGGACTACCAGCGCCTGTATCGTTGCCAGAGGAACTGTATTCCTTTCAACTTTGTAGCCAATAACCTCAACCTCAGTCATCTTCGATGCTACAGCCGTGTGAGAGCGGTTGAGAGAAAGTGGATCCCTCAGATAGATAAGGAGTTGTTTAGGCGCTGTCGCAAGGGTCAGTAAACTTATCATGTATGCGCTATTGGGAGGGAGGAGGAGACTGCTTACTTGTTCCACCTTCAGGGACCTCTGCAAGAACTTTCGGGTTGGTGAATATTCTTCAAAAGTTTAGACACTGATGACGCGGGGCGGTTCTTGTGGTGGATTTCTTCCGGCTCTAGGCTGTGACTATCTCGTTTAGCGTTCCGACGAGAAAAGAAATTGTGTGCTTACTGCGTAATGATCATCTTTGCAAGCTGTTAGAGTTGAGAACAAATCCGCAAATAATTAGAAAGATGCACATCGTTCACTTTCAAGGCCATCATAGCCTTTTAACAAGATGGTGTTAATAGTCTGACTTGGGAACGAGAAACGAGAGATGCCTTGCCACAAGAGTTTGCTTGTTCTTTGAGCAACAAACCTGCACTTTGGCACGATTGAGCATGATTGTGATGAATAAATAGAACATCAAATGTTTTGATGCGGTGAGTTGAGAAGTGAGTTAATTTTTGGTTGACGAGCGTGGGTGAGTGGGTGAGAGTGATAATGATTTCCTAATCAGGATGGGTGAGATGTTTGAGATTTTCAATTGCTTTTGTTTCGGAAATACGAGATTTTGAGCTCTCACACACCAACGCTTGCAGGCGTCTTGCAAGAAACACGTGTCAACCTATAAGATGCTCAGAATGACTCGTTGCCTTCTTTTTTCATGGAGTATGCCTTGAACGATCGCCTTGCGCCCGAAATGCGTGTAGTAAATGCAGTGCCGTCTTCAACGCCCGATCCCCAAGCCGCGTGGCCAGAATTCAAGGAGATCAAGGTTACAACCGTGGCCGAGAATACGTCAGAAGCTGATGCAGAGGTAACACGCTCTGGACCTTTCGGGAAATCTCAGAGTCTCACACTGCTTCATAGATACGAGGGCCGCCTGACCTTGGGGAACGATATACGATCAGGCCATGGAAGCTTGTCTGCGTAACCGCGAATTCCAGGTCATACCAAATCATTTCGGAACTGGGACTCACTACTGCTGGGGAAAGCAACGATGGCCGATTCTACGAACTTGTTGTCGGTGAATCATGTCTTTCGTGGCTCTCCTTTCATGGGCTGGAACTGAATCTTGACTATAATCCGACGAAACCGATAGAAAGTGACATTTCGATCCACGGTACCTGGAGGGCGAATAGGAGAGCTCAAGACTTCTTCCTTGACCGAGCTCTAAAAGCGGTCCGCTCGAGGCAGAGCTACGAACTACAGGATCAAGCACGCGAGACATGTTATCGTGACGTTGCCAGATCAAATGGCCTCATGGTACCACTTGAAAGAGCAATTTTGGATCATGACATATCGGTAAGCCTTCCACTTATCATCCATTTATTATTCTAACACTCCCAGAAATCTGATTGCCAAGTTCGCAGACGTCTTGCGCAATGTCTTGTATTCCTTGGTTTGAACTTGTTGGAAAAATGCGACTCTCCTCTTGCCCTCGATCTTCTCGCGAAAGACCATGATGATTTGCTTCAACCCTTTCGAAAGGATCATATGGATTTATGCGAAGCTGCGTTAGAAAATGAGGTACCGATCAAGACTTTAGAACGCTCAAAGCTTCAGACCATCTCACTAGTTCGAGGCCTGCTTGAATTTTCTGGCGGTAGAGTGGACTGTCGACAACATGCATTCGACCCAGAATATACGGCTAGTGACAACCTCAGCCAATGCGGCATTCTTATCGGCATCACCGGTATTAACCGGTTTGGAAATTTTGATTCGGAGAAAATGTACAACGCGTTGTTGAAGTCAAAAGTTTTCGCTGAAGATCCAGATACTAGCGCGCTGGATACAGTGACATGGAGTATCCACATGATGAACTTTCTTCCCATCGGCTTTCCGAAGAGATACTTGGTAGGACAGTCTGAGTGGCATGCCTGACTAATGCTAATGGTACCAGAAGCTTCCGTCGCAGGTGTTAAACGGGTTAGGTTCAGGGCAGGTGGATTTAATTCGCATACACCTGTAACCCATCTTTCGGTGAATGCAGAAGAGTAATACTAACGCGAGGCAGTGAGCAAATTTACCACCAACGTTCATCCCTTCGAAAGCCAGAGAACAATGTACTATTGCATCTCACTTGGAGCTCAATAGCTCACGGTCAGCCTCTCCGAGTACTTAGTGAATGGGCAAGCTCGGGCGATGGTTTGGAGCTACATCAACAAATGATTAAAGATCTTCAGACTTCCCAAAAACCAGACCAGCTCGCACTGACCCTAGCTGCCTTGTTATGCCATGCACGACTTCTTCCTTACACTTCGAACGATACTGCTCAACCCATCAAAGGTTGCTATTTGGCCGACCTAGATGCTCTCTTGAACGGCCACAGTCTTAGTAACAGGCGCATGGTCTTCGAAAGGATGGGTTCTGCGCTCCTACATATACTTTATACCTTTGGAGACGAATATAGGGATATGATCCAACTTCTCGCCATTGTACTTGGCAACAAAGCACCCATATCCGAATCATTTGACGGATCTACGAAGCAGTATTTTACGGGGAGGATTGTCGACCGACTCACTCACAATAGCGCTTTCAAAGCAGTGGGTTTTTTGCTTTTGACGGAGCCGATGCCAGAGCTTAGCATGGATGGCGAGGAGTGGATCATGGTACCGAGCCAAAGCTGTGACAAGTTAGCTTGAGTCGCCATTGTTTAGGAAAGACGATAAGAGGGCGAGTAGGGGAAAACCGGATTCCAGGCTAGGGAGAGCGTAGCGGTACATCGATAGCTCGATTTTGTACAAACCCTAGCCATATACGGCACCACACACCTCGAGCATTTCACCAAAATGATGTTGAAAGACAGTGGATGGCCAAGTGATCTCGCAACTTCAAGATGGAAATGGACAGCCCCATCTACAAGACAGGACGATACCGTATTAGCCAAGACAACAATCATTATGAGGGCCCTTGAGACTGTCATTCTATACACTCATGACCCTGAAAAGAAATCCCACCGCTATAGAAGACACAGAATGGCCTAATCTCTAGAAAATTTCAACCATGTGCTTGCAATTGGGTTTCTGATATTCCTCCAGCGAGGCCTTTTTTTATGGAGTGGTTTGGCTTGCCCGCTGTCTTCCGTCTCATTCTCCTTGAATTCCAGCCGCTTTTCTTCTTCAGCTCCTACCTCGCTATCAGTCCTCGCGTCTATGGGTCAAATTAGCGAACATGCTCTTGATGTTTAAAAAACTTTTATCATTACTACCGTTATCGTGGTACTCCCAGATCAATTTAGGCGCTGCGTGTCTAAATACGTAATGCATCAAGAACAGAATCACTTCAACCTCAAGGACGCTGAAATGATCTAGTGGTCCGCTCCTTGAATTTGAGAACAGGTTGCGAAAGTCTTGCACCATTGTTCCGCGTGTCACCCGATTGCAGTCGTCCATCTTCAATAGTATAGACAATATGGTGGCTCCAGAATCGTCTGACTCTTCAAGGGAAGAGGCTATACGAAGGTCCGTGTGCGCAATAACATTGAACATGCCTCGCTGGAACGACGAGGTCAATAAAGATCAGCTTATGATGACGTTGATGCTCACCGATGCTTCGTCAAGGTAATACAACCTCATGTGTGGGGCAGCTTGCTCATCCTTAGGAGTTAATAGCTCAAGGAGGATAGCTTTTGCCTCATTGTCTTCGATCTCTTTCTCTTCCCATTGCACCTTGCTCGTGGTTCTGTGCTTTGGTCGTTCAGGAAAGAGAATGGTCTTCCAACTGAAGCCCGCAAAGTAGTCACTGGCGAGATCTGATGCCATTGTGTACCTTTTGAAAGAGTGCACAGAGAAGAGCATCTCATATTGGGAGCCTAGTCGACGGTTTTGGTTCAGCTACGGTTCGCGGAGAAGACAGACAGGCATTACCAACCCAATGATCTAGGGACGTATATGCAATAGGTAAAGTCCGATCGGCTTCGTGTGAAAGTAGACCAATGTAGGAATCAGCCGGGGTGTCTCAGCCAAATGAAATCAGTGAAGAATGGGATTACTTGCAATAGTCTCGCTCAGAGTTGAGCAGAGAGCATTAAAACGTTTCAGACCCTTCGCACTTTTTTCCGTTTCGGGAGATGCAACGACTCTCAACCACTGCAACACTAAATTGTTCCGTTTTGGGCAACTTTAGAGCTCTCACCCACCCACTTCCATTTCCTCGATGATCTATGCAAGTGCACATCCTCTTGTGTCTCATCACCTCGTATTCGCGTACATGCCATTTGCTCACACGCTGCATCCCAAGCGTTGTCGTGATGCAATATGGAGCGGTCCCCCCTGACAATCTCTTGCAACCCATAGGACGCCTGTGGGAACTTGATGGAGACAGTGCTAGCGTCAGGCTCACTTTTAAAGGGATCGAGCAAGTCTTTCACCACTACTATGATCTAACGTGGGACATTCTTGTATAAGAAGAGCTGCTGTCGGAATGCATCTTTTCATTTACAATATCGACCCAATCTCAAGTGATCACATAAATCATCTTAAGATGTCACTTAGGACATTTCAGGTTAAGGTACCTAAAGAAGGTGTAGAGCGATGGCTTAATGATTGGATGCGCAGCGGTTTGGCGGATTTCCCCACAGATGATTCTTCGAAACAAGTCTTGCAAATCATCGCCAATCTCTTCAAGGACTCGAATTCTCAGGTGCGTTCAGATTACACCATGATTGCGCCTTTTTGTTGATTCTAACAGAAGTGAGATAAAGCTTTTATACCCTGGATTGCGAGTTGTACTTTTACAATCTGTTCTTCTGACCTCCCTCTTTCCGGCAGAAGGAGGTTTAGACTCTCTACCCACGCCATCTACAATTGTGATCACGGGTGAAGAAGAAGTCAAGATGGAACTGTTCAACTCTTCACTGAAGACATTTAGAGAGAAACAAGAACAAGCTTTTCAGAGCAACACATCAACCTGGACAGAGTCGTTTGGCTCCATCATTCTATCGTCAATTATGACAGAATGGAACCAGGTTCACTCTTTGAAGGATGATAGGATTCAAGAGTTAGAGTATAAGACGAATTTTGATAGGTTTTGCTTTATCAGTCGCGGCCTGAAGACAAATTTGGATTTGCCGTCTCAGAAATTTGTTGATGTTCTCAGACCGTTACTCTACACTGGTAAAATTTCAGAGACCGAAAATTTGACTATGTGCCGTCTAATCCGAAAATAGGAAATACGTTGCCTGCCATGGTGTTCAGTTGCGTATCTCAAGGCATCGATGTTAGGATTAAAGCAAAACAGCTAGGGATCGAGGGACCCGAAGACGAAGCCTACTAGGGAACTAGTCACCAAGGACTGTAAACAACGCAGACACCAACCTGAGTTGAATACTCAGTACGTGGCTGACTTTAGCTGAAAAGTCAGTATGTCGCATGACTGAACTTCGTTGCGAATATAGGGGATACTTAGGTAAGAGCCTTGGAGGAGGTAAGTAGACATACGTTGCAGTCCAATCAAGAGGGTAGGATAGCCTAATCACCAATCGACGAGTTCTGAGCCTGTTTGTATTATGATTATTTGTCGGGACCTCCAAGGATTAAGCAAGATTAAGTTTACCAATTTGGGATGTCTACCAAAAATTGCACTTTACCCAAGCACACAACTTTGGCAGCATCCCGTCTTTTTTAGGCTCTCGCAGTCTTTCTCCCACTTTTGGCTTCTACTCTAGGCAGGGATTTCGTGATTGGTGTCATAGCGTAGAATGCTCCCATCTTGTCGCCTTGCATGTCTCTTATTCTGCATGGGCTTCAGGTGGTCGGTGCAAGTCTGTCAATACGTTCTTTCTCTTCACTTTCCCACGCCTCCTCCGGACTTTGCGTTTTCTCTACTACCCACCATTTTCGAACGGAACCTGTCCTTGCCCCGGATCCTCAAATGTGTACTTTATCAGTAGCAAATGTTCTCCTTTCTTGAGATAAAGCTCTTTTGCACCAGACACCGTTCCGCTTTCAACAGTCTTGTCTTGATTACTCTCCAACATATCGAAGTCAATACATACAAACCTTGCATCTTCTTGAGTGCCCTGACTACCACAACCAAGCCATTCGACTTGGACCCAGCAGGTATTATGGGCGGCAAAGAGACCATGTGTAGCCTCCATGGCCTTGTAATCCCACGACGCATGTAAAGTTACTACATCTGTTTGCACAGTAAAGGTATCGCATGGGTGGGTAAGTTTGTGATACGCCCAGTCACCTCGAGTCAAGCGCTGAGAGGCTGCAATTGGTCTAAATGGGACCACGATTGCTCCTCTCTCTCCATTACGCTGTTGTTCCTTTGGCGTTTCTCGCTTGACAGGAGGTGTCTGAGTAGTATACAAGCTATCCTTTAAGACGGTTTTGGAAGAGCCAGTATCAGCGAACGCGGAGCTCTGAGGTGGAGGCTCTTCTTGGTCTTCGAAGACGTCAGCGTAAGCATGGTCTGACGCCTCTGCAGTCGAATACCGTGTGTATGCTCGAGAGAGTGTAGAAGTTGACGACCAAGGCTCACGTAAAGGCAAAGTGCTCTCATTCGGGTGCCGACACGGAAGTCGTTTCCGATTCAACGTGTGTAGAATTTTGGCTTCCAATGCGGCGT
>JAABUV010003162.1_pt1 | contig 21282 bp, 34 predicted proteins | sample 5559971 | NCBI WGS metagenome assembly JAABUV01 (sample SAMN10711881, study PRJNA513362) | rock metagenome | isolation source: Antarctica rocks | place: Antarctica: Victoria Land, Knobhead nord | collected 2015-12-19
GCGGCCGCGGCGGCTCGCCCATCGCGGACGCCGCGCAGCTGCTGCTGCTGGCGCTGCTGCACCACGCGCCGGCCGGCCGCGGCGGCAACGCGTTCCGGCAGGCGCTGCGCGGGCTGCAGGCGCGGCCTTAGTCAGGTTTTCAGGAGGTTATTGAGCTGGACCACGGCAATGCGCCTCCCCCTGGGCCGCGGCGGCGACGCGTTCCGCCAGGCGCGGCGCGGGCTGCAGGCGCGGCGCAGGGCCTGGAGGTCATAGGATCAGGGTCCAGGAGGGTTTCGAGCTGCGCCGCTGCAGCACACGGCCCCCCAGGCCGCGGCGGCGCGCGGCGTACTTATCTCTGGCAGGCGGTGCGTGTGCGGGGGTTTGCGGTCGGGTAGCATTGGTAGTAGCCAGGGTGTAGCCGGCCCTCGCCGCGACCTGAAGCCGGCAAACGCGCGCGTGGCAGGACGCGAGCGACGTCGGCGACGCGGCCGCCGCGGAGGCCGGCGCTGGCGGGGCAGCGCCTGCGCCGGCCGCGCCGGCCGCGCCGGCCGCGCCGGCCGCGCCGGCAGCGGCCGCGCGCGTGTCGTACCCCGCGCTGTACGAGGCCCTGGGCGCGGGCCTGGAACACGAGCGCGGCGTGCTGCTGCTGTACGACCTGCTCCACGGCTGCCCGCACTTCCAGGACTACGTGCTCGTGCGCGGGTGAGAACCCTAAACCTGATTATAACCCTACCAAACGCCTTGGGAGCGGGGTTAAAGCGCGAGCGCGGCGTGCTGCTGCTGGACGACCTGCTCCACAGCTGCCCGCACTTGCACAACTATGTGCTCGTGCGCGGGTGCGCGCGCCAGGCCGCCCGCTGCATGTCCATGTAGGGCGCCGCCGTCGCGGCCGTCGGCCCCGTGCATCTTGACAAACGAGTCCACTGGTTGTGACAGCCTTGTGGCACAGGAGTCCTGGTCGTGAGAGCCTTGTGACACAGGAGTCCTGGGTGTGAGAGCCTTGTGACACAGAGTCCTGGTCATAAGAGCCTTGCGACACAGGAGCCCTGGCTGTGACAGCCTTGTGACACAGGAGGCCTGGTCGTGAGAGCCTTGCGGAGCCCGAAAGCCGCGCGCCCGCGCAGGGACCTAGAGACGGTGCTGCTGCCGCTGCTGAAGCTGCTGTACGCGGCGGGCGGGCGCGGCGCGAGCGCCATGTACATGCTGCTCATCATCCTGCTCATCCTGAGCCAGGACGCGGCGTTCGCGGCCAACGTGCACACCGTGCAGCTGGCCGAGGTGCCCTGGTTCCGCGAGCGCCTGCTGCACCGCACCTCGCTGGGCGCGCCCCCGTGCCTAAGGTGTAGGGTGTAGGGTGTAGGGTGTAGGGTGGGGTCACCTGGTTCCGCGCGCGCCTGCTGCACTGCGTCGCTTCAGAGCGCCCCGGCCACTGCCGGCTGTGAGGGCCGCGCGCCCCGCGGGGCGCACGGGGCCTCCGGCGGGGCGTCGCCGGTGGGGCGGGCGCATGCGTGCTCGTGTGGACGCGTGAGTGCTCGTCTGGGAGCTGCGCGACCAGGCAGAGTGCGGACAGACGCGTGCACCGCGCGCCGCTCGGCGTCCGGCCCACTCACTGGGCATCAAAGCTCGACATGCTGTGGTGGTGGCGCATGGCGTGCCGTGCGTGGCACGTGTGATAGGTTGAGGAGCCCGCCGCTAGGGTTGAGCTGGCGACATGCCAGCACGCCTGAGCCGCGGTCCGGCGCGAGGCCCGCGCGCGCGCGCGCAGGCAGCCTGCTGGTGATCCTGCTGCTGCGCACGGCGCACTACAACCTGGCCGCGCTGCGCGACGTGTACCTGCACACCAACACGCTCGCCGCGCTGGCCAACCTGGCGCCCCACATGCACAGCCTGTCCTCGCTCGCCGCGCAGCGCCTTGTCTCGCTCTTCGACATGCTGGCGCGCCGGCGCCCCCAGCCAGCAGGCCCCGCCTCGCCGCCGCCCTCTCATGAGGCGTCCATATGTGCGCAACGACAGCTGAGCGCTGCGGGGAGTGACTGCTGGCTTGACGGCTCTGGTTGCCTCCTGCGCCAGGACTGAGCTGTTCCGCTGCGGGGCTGTTAGCACAGCGTGAGGTCACGTCGTGCTTTGCTTATCTGACAGCTCTCTGCAGACGTGGGATATGGCACGGGACCGCGCCTGCGAGCGTGCAGCGCGGCCGCCCCGCGCGCACGCTCGCACTGCGTTGCACACAACAAGCTGCCGGCGCGCAAGGAAGCGCGCATGTGGCGACGCCGTTGCAGCCGTGTTCGCACGTAAAAACTTGCGCTGTGGCCACTGACGCAGCCCACAGGCACACCTGGTCAGCCTCGCGTGGTCAGCGTCACGCATTCCCGCGCCCCCGCGCAGGTACCGGCGGCTGGCGGCCGCGTGCGAGCGCGGCGAGCCGCGCAGCGAGGAGCTGCAGGTTTATGCGGACTTCCTGCGCATCGTGCTCGAGGTGCTCAACACGGTCATCACGGCCGGCCTGCCGCACAACCCGGAGCTCGTGTACGCGCTGCTGCACCGCCAGGAGGTCTTCACGCCCTTTGAGGTCCGGCTCCTGACCCTAGCCCTAGCCCCTATCTTTTTTGAATTTAACATGCGCTCTGCAAGGCTGAGTCCCGTGAGGGTCTGCTCACGCCTCGGCTATGCCTGCTGCCGTCCGTGCGCGAGGGGAGCGCGGCCCTGTCGCAGGGCCTCTGCCTGCCCGGCATCGCGTCTGAAACTGTGGAGCTCGGTCTCTCCCCCTTGTGCTGATGATGGCAAGGTTTGGCGGTGCCTGGCGCGGATGCACCCTGACACCTTGGATGCACGCGTGCTATGCTGGAGCGTCCGGGATTTGGGCTGTCTGTACCCATCCAAATGGGCCTGCACCGTGCCCTAGCCATCAGCGTGCCGTGGGCTCTCCCATGAGACTCTCAGCAGGAGGGGGCTGCGCGCAGAAGGACACCCGATTCGCAGAACTCATGGAGAATGTCTCAGCAGTGCTGCAGTACTTCAACGCGCGCGTCGAGGACGCGCGCGCCACCGGCGGCTGGGACTGGAGCGTGGCGCGCGTGCTGGACGTCATCAAGGGCGCGCCGCGCCCCGCCACAGCTTGCCTGCAAGCGGTCGCCTGCCTTTCCTTGCGTGTCAAGGCATGTCCGTGCTGGCCAGGCGGGCTGCTGCAGGGGCGGCACCGCAGCCTTGGAGCAGAAGCCGTGATTGCGACACACTGCGGTGGTCTGCATCGCACAGCGGGCGGCGGGAAAGCCGCGCGCGGCTCACTGGGCTCCCGCGGGCCGCCGCAGACAGCCTGCGCGCCTGGCGCGGCGACAAGCTGCGCCAGTTCCCAGAGCTGCGCTTCACGTACGAGGAGGAGGCGGCGCCGGAGGACTTCTTCGTGCCCATGGTCTGGGCGCTGGTGGTGGCGCACACGGCGTCCGTGCCGTGGAACCTGCAGGCGCGCGCCCGGCGCTGCTCCCCCGCTCCGGTCACTTCTGGGTGGCATCCTCAAAGGAGCTGGGGACGGTTGAGCTGGTTTCTCCTCCGCCATCCCCTCATGAAAGGACACTTCCGAATCTTCTGGTTGTTCGACGGAGTCAGTATCTGCCTTCTTGGGGCCTTCCTGTGAACAGCGCTGGCAGGGGCTCGGGCGCTGTCAGGGCGGCCCTGGCTGGCGCCCGTAGGAGAGTGGGGCATGGGTCGCGTGGAGAAGGGGTGGGAAAATGGGGTGTGACTCACACCGTGTAAGCCTCATGTGACTCGGGCCTGTTGCTGTCCGCGCGTGGGGAGCAGCCAACGAGTCGTGTGCTGCCAGGCCTGGAGCGCTCCCCGCCGCTGTGCTGCGACAGGCCGGCCAGCTGCTCCAGGGGCTGACGCGCGCCGGCCTGTGCGCGCCGCCGCCAGGTCATCGCCCTGTTCTCGCCGGCGGGAGCGGGCGATGGCGGCGCGGACGGCGGCGTGCTGCAGGCGGTCGACTCGCTGTCGCTCAGCTAGCGCGCAGGGCAGACCACGAGCTGTTGCAGGCGCGTGGCTGCGCACGCGCGGCACAGCCCCTTTACGAGTCGCCCGCCTCCCTTGTCACGTGGCGGACACCGCGCTTGAGGCACGCGGCATGTCTGACGAGCGGGGCATGGTTGTGTACGGGGGAGCAGCCGGCACCTGCGGGCCGCATCTGTGTTGAGTTTGTTTTGCTTGTGTAGCTGTGCCAAAACAGACACCCAGCCAGAGGCAGATGCTCGTAGGGCTATGTGCATGTGACGCCATTTTCAAGGCGGGCCGCTCTGATGCAGTCACGCGATTCAGGTGTGCTTGAGCACGCCGCAGTCTGTCTTGCGCCCATGCCGGCGGCGCTCTGCTTGGGCACACTGTTGTGTAGCTCAACGGGCTTATTACCAATCTGGAGCCACAGCTCGGCAGATAAGCATGTGTCGCTTTCATCACCAGCTTTGTTGGAGCTGGTGATGACATGGGCTAACCTGCATGTCTGGTCGATGGACGGAGTTTACAGCATGTCTGCAGCATGTGGCTGCCAGGGAGGCTGTCTGCCGCTCACGGCGCAGGATCAGGCAGTGTGCAAGTGGTATACCCTGGACGAGGAATGAAAACAGAGCATGCGCGCTGCTCAGCCCCATATTCCTCCTCGCAAGCGCGTTGGACACTTCTTTTCTTGACAGACATGACTTCACACAATGCAGGGCAGTATGACATAGATCACAGGGGGTATTGCGACCGCAGTAATGTCAGTACCGGCAGTAACGTCCGGGCAAGCCACTGAGGAAAGCTGCAACTGACTGGACATGCTGCAGCAACACATACCGGACACTGCTGCGGCTCGGCTACCGGCGCGGCCGCTTGCTCTCCCTGGGCGCCTCGCCGACATCGGCGGCCTCGAACAGCGGCCGCAGCGCCGCGGGCTTGAGCGCCGCCCACATGCCCCGCGCGCGCGCCATGGGCCCGCTCTCCGTCTGCGCGCACGAAGGGCCGCTCAGGCGGCGAGAAGGCATCCTCGGGCGGGCACAACGCTCGGCGGCCAGCCAAAACCGGGTGGAAGCAACCTCTTGAACCGGTGCAATGGGAGTCCACATGTTGGCGCTGACACAACGCGCGCGGGATACCGCAGCGCGGCATCCTGGCAGGGCATGCGCGTGCGCGGTCGGCCGCCACCGTGTCCTTACAAGTTACTGGCAGCCGGGGGCAACTCGGGGGCGCTGCCCGCATGCCCATGCGCTGCATGCGCCCGCCCACACACTGAGCATTGCTGCATGCCGGCCCGTTTGGCCGTGCGCACGGGGGGGCACCTGCGCAGCGGCGGCCGCGGCGCCTCGCGCTTCAGGCGACACCAGGCGCAGCGCGCGCAGCAGGACGTCCAGCCACGCGGCCGGCTTTGCCTGGCCGGCGAAGTAGGCGCACACGCCGTCCCACAGCTCCAGTAGCGGCCGCGCGGCCCACGCCAGGTCTTTGGGCGCCGCGCAGCCCGCCGCCTGCGCCGCGGCGGGGCTGCGGCAGCGCGTCTGGTGGGGGCAGCACGTCACACTGCTGTCAGCTTGTTGACTCGCGTTTGTGCAGGGCCCGTCCTTCAGTTCGTGTGTGCTGGCCGGTATGACACGAGGTAGGGCTTTTTTGGCAGCCGCGCGTGCACGCGCGTGTCGTCCCACACGAGGCAGTGGGCGATGCCATGTGTGGTGAGCTATCCAGGACAGACGCTCGCGCGCGCGGCCTGGCCGCAACGTCGCAGCGCCGCGATCAGCGCGTCTGGCGGCGCGCCTGCAGAGCTGCCAGCGCAGCGGCCACCGCCTCGAGCGTGCCCTCCACATCTCGGATGAGCTGCTCGTCCGCGGCCATGCGCCTGCGGTAGACACCACCCGCCCGCGTGAGGCGCATATGGCACGCATGCACCTCCGCGGCCATGCGCCAAGAGTATGCATGCCTCCAGCGTGAGGCGCTCGCACAGGCGCGCCGCCAAGCCCCAGGACGGGCGGGGCAGCAGGCTGGTAAGCTGTTCCGCGCTCACAGGTGACCCGCTGACGACTTTCGGGGTTGGGCCGGGCCGCCGCGCCTGTAGTGGCGCAACACTTGCGCCGCCCCGCCGGCGCCGGCGTGGCGCAGCGCGGCGCTCAGGCAGGCCCCGGCCTCCATTCCCGCGGTGTCCCTGCCTGTTGGCGCCCTCAGTCGCCGCGCTCAGACCTCAGGGACGCCCCGGCATGCAACAGCTGCAGCCTAGATCAGGCGCTGCGGGGCCGCTGGGACCCGCGGCGCACGCTGCGGGGGGTGTGGTGGCACGTGGCAAGCACGTTTGGCACGCAGGCATCGAGCGACATCGCATCCTTTTGAATTCACTTGAATGTGAACACTAGGATTCATGCGCATGCAGAGATGTATGACCTCCGAGGGTCACTTGGCCGGCATCATCGCGCTGCAGGTAGCCATAATGCTTTCGGCAGCGGTGCATCTGCGCGACGGCATCTGCAGCCGCAGCAGAGGGTATGTGCAGGCGTCGGCGGCCCACCCAGCAAGGCCGCGTGGCCGGCGAAGAAGGCGGCGCGGCGCGCCAGCATGGCGATGAGGTAGGAGTACGGGTACCAGAGGCGCCCCGACCCTAACCCATCTTGCGTCGACATCTTGATTGCATCCTCGAACAGCGCCTGCCGGGCGCGCGCGAGAGCAAGTCTCCCAGCCGCCTGAGACCGGGCAGCAGCCCGCTGCTGTGGTGCGGCCGCCAGATCAGGCATACGGAGGTGTCTCCTTGTGCGCGGTGCACGAGTATGTAATGGACAGGAGGGCATCCGCAATTGACAGCTGTCCTCAGGAGGGGCTTGCTGCGCAACGCACTGCAGCACACGCATCATGTTGACGCACGCGGTGGCATGCAACGAATGCACATGCCCAGGCGTGCCGGCGGGCAAGTGCCTCCATTGCTATCCTGCGCCCGCTGCACGCAGCAAGGTACAGCGCACGCTGGTACTGCGCATTGTGTGTCACGCACTCCCGCTCTCCTGGCTCTGTTAGGCTCTCCCACACATGCGGCGCATCCGTCTGCGCCCTGCATCCATGCTCGGCTGCTGGGAAAGCGCGCGCCGTGCAGCCCGCGGCGTCCAAGCCAGCTATGCGCAGCACGCACTTCGCATTTCTGCCGGCTGCATGCGCATCCAGATCGTCCTGCTCGGCCACCTGCGCCGGCGCACGATGTGGCTACCCTATACCCCTTAATACCTTATACCTAAACCCTAGCCATAGCCCATACCATGGCCGCAAGGCAGTGCCCACGACCGAGCAGAGCCGTGCCATGCATGTCGGGAGCAGGGGCGTTACGGGCAAACAGGGCCTGCGCGGCTGCTGGCCGCTGCAGCCTGCGCGCGGCGGCCTCGGCGTGCGGGCGGGCATGGGGATGCTGCAGCGCCTGGGCGCTGTGCTGTGGGAGGCGCTCAGACGTGGGAGGCATGCAGGCCTAAACAAGCGCTCGTGTGGACAGCCCTGTATGAGGTGCAGGAGGGTACCAGGCATGCAACGGCTTGCTGGGCAGCCGGCACGCGCATTCGAACGGCACTCCCCTTCCTCCTCAGAGGCTGCCTTTCAATAATGTGATGCAACACTCCCTCACTCGACTCATCCCTGTCTTGCAATCGCACTCCCTGTTGCGACTGTGTACAGCTGGACAAGAGACAGCAGACAATGCCGCACAACATCACCCAATCATGCACATTTGACGAGAGCCGCGCTCCGCTGTGCGCCTGCGCGCGCACCAAGCGCGTCGAAGCAAGCAGTGCCGTGGCGTCGGGCGCGCCTCCTCGAGGTCGGCGAGCGCGCAGAGCGCGGCCGGGTACGTGCACTCGCGCGCGTCCGGGCGTGCGCGGACCAGGCTCAGCAGGCGCTCCTGCAGGAGCTGCACCTGTCCGCGCCAGCCGCCGCGCTGTCAGCGCCCACGGCAGCAGCTCTGCTCCCGACGTGACGCTTTAAACGACTGCGCGCCCACCGCTGCAGTGGCCAGTCATGCAGCAACGCGTTGCCGGGCAGCTGCAGTACCATGTGGGTCCCTGCCCAAAGCCGAAGGCAGGCTCCAGGCCCTACTAGGGCTCCTCAGCGTGCCGGGCATGATGCGGCGAGCGCGTGCGGAGGCGCCGCACCAAAGTGAACCTGGCGCCTGAGCGCAAGTTGCTGGCGGGGTTGAGCGACGCGGTCAGCGCGCTCACCACTATTTCAACCCTAAACCTAACCCACCCAACAATAGAGCACAGCGCAGGCAGGCGCTGCTACCGGCAGGGTCGCCCGGCGGGCGCGCGCACCTCCTGGGAGTCGCTGCCGGAGTTTTGGCGCGGGTTGATGGCGGGGTTGAGCGACGCGATCAACGCGCTCACCACCATCTGCCGCCCGCGCTCGCCCCCAGGCGTCAGGCTCGCGTCCCGGCGTCGCTTGCGTCCCATCGACAGCGCGAGCGCCGGCCGACCCGCGCACCTTGTGCGAGCACACCACCGCGTGGCCGCCAGAGTAGAGCCAGCCGCGCCAGGCGTCCTCGCTGGGCGCCAGGCCGCGCTTGGCGGCGGTGTCAGTTGTGACCTCGACCGCCGCGCCGCGCGCGCCGCTGCCGTCCAGGCTCAGCCAGCAGTGGTCCTCCGACACCTGCGGCGGGCGCGCGCGGGTGCAGCCGTGGCGGCAGCGCCGTGCCGGTTCCCAAGCGCTTGCGCCGCACAGCGCACGGGGCGCGACGCGTCGGCTGCTTCGCAGAGACTGGCCTTGCCCACCGTATGACTACCAGCGTCATCGCAGCTGCCTTTACGTGGCCAGTGGGCACAAGCGCCGGGCGCCCCTGGCGATACGGGCGATACGGGCACTCACTATATGCCGCAGCATGCAGGGCGGGTGGGGCCCTGGGGAGGCTGGCCGGCCCGGCCCCCACCCAGCACACAGGGCGGGCTGCGGCCGAGGCGCGCGCCTGCAAGCGCACGCCTGACTAGGATAGGGTTAGGGTAAGCGAGGAGCGCGCGCCTGGAATCGCACGCCGAGCAGGTCCTCGTGCGCCGGCGAGCGCGCCAGGCGCTGGCAGGCCGCCAGCACTGTCGTGACCACGCCCGCGCAGTCCAGCTGCCGGCGCGCTGCGCGGCACGCGCGCGGAGCCTATCTTGGCACGAGGGCTGGCGGCCGGCCGCTGGCACGGCGCCGTTGTGCAGCGCTGGCCGTGCGCAGCAGGCGGGGAGCATGCTAGCCACACAGCAGCCACATCTCTGAGGGCGAAGCGAACATTTTGGAGCAAAATGCGGCTCCATTACCCAGGCAGGCAGTCCAATGCATTTGGCCTTGCGTGAATCCTCGCAGGTCGCACCCTTGCTGGCCTTGCCCGCGCGCAGTATCTGGACGAACACGGAGAGGTGCTGCGAGTGCAGCACGTCCTTGCTGAAGCTCCCCGACAGCCGCGCCCAGACTGCGTCCGCAACGGCCTTGACCTTGCCCTGTGTCAGGGAGCGCGTCGTGAGCCCCGCTCCAGCAGGCTCTCTCAAAGTTTCATGTCACAATCGAGCCTGCACGGAGCCCTGGTATGCAGGCTCTGCAAAGCGCTGGCTACGCACCCGCGCATCCGCTCCAGCGAGCCCGGGCTCCAGCCCTTGCACGAACGCACCGAACTCGCTCTCCGCGGCTGCCGCATGCTCCTACTGGCGGCACAAGGGTGAGGCAGAGCTGCAGGTGGACGCGCTGTAGAGAACAAGATGGCGCTGGCGGCGGCGTGCCTGCAGGTTCTCTGGCCAGCGCCGCAGGTCTGCCTCCTTCCCTGTGAGCGGCAGCTCTATCGCGCCCAGCAGCAGCGACAGGCGTGCAACATCCGAGCGCGGCGCGTCCAGCTGCTTGCACACCTCCTCCTCGACCAGCGCACAGCAGCTCTCGCGGCAGTAGGCTGCCATGTCGCTGCCTGGCTTTGCGTCAAGTGGTGTGCACCGACCACCTCAACATCTGTCGGAGACCTGCGCACACATCATGCCTGCTTAGCTGGCACGTGCGCATCACCCTTGCGCCGAAGGCGCTGAGACCTAGACGACCAGGCCGCCTGCAGCAGAGCTGAGGTCGCACCTTGCCAGCCAACCAATCCTTCAGCACGCGGTTCTGATTAGGCCCGCGGCCTTGGGGGGACAGCGACCACAAGGTGGAGCGGATCTATGCGGTGTGCCTCCCACTGTGCTGAGATTAACAAGTCTCTCCCCGCAGGTGTTCACAGGCTCTGAAGCAGAGCCTTGCGCTGCAGCTCAAGCAGCGCTATGGGGTGCATGGGGGCAGCAAACCTGAGAATAAACTAAACGAAATGTATTTCAAGTGAATGCAAGGCATGCTGCATGCGCTATGCCACACAGACAGGCTGACCGCAGTGTGTACATACATGTAGGGAGGGCTTGCAAGTCTAGCGTGGGATGAGGTGAGGTGCAGAGTCACGCTGACACGCTGAAGGTACTCTGTCATTACAAAGGGCATGTGCAGCTCAAGCACAGGCGGCAGTGGCACATGCCGCCTTCACTGCCTCCAGGTAGCTAAATCAAAATGTTACGCTGGTGCTGGAGATCACGGCCGCCGGCCAGACCGCCGACATCATGCTGTATGTGCAGGCGGTGGCGCAGCAGAGCCGTGACCGCCGTACACGCACTCAGCAGGCGTGCCGCTAGGTGCTGCAGCCCCGCTGCAGCACCCCAGCCGCAGATCTGCAGAGTGCGTGTACGGTCAGCAGGCGCCCAACACCGCCACCCGCGCATACAGCATGATGCCGGCGGCCTGGCCAACGGCCGCGGTCGCCAGCACCAGCGCGTTGCCGGGCCATGCTGGCAGCAGGCGCACGCGCAGCTTGTCGCACGCGCAGCTTGTTGCATGCCCAGGCCAGGGGGACCTGCGGCAGGGCGCGGCGCGCAGCGCAACTCTGATGTGCCGTGAGCCACAGGCGTTGGCAACGCTCCCGCGTGCAGTGTGAGGCCCGTGCATGCGCTGTGCGCAGGTGCCGCTAAGGCTGGTCCCCGCCATGCGCGCATGCGGCGGTCATGCACCTGCATTACGCTTACTGCACAGGGCTCAAAGGCGCCGCATGCGGTTTCTACAGCGGCGCTGGCGCACGCGCGTGCACGTGGGCAGCCGGGCAGGAGGCATCAGCGCGCCTTCGCGAGCATGCCGAGCGCGGCATGCGGCATGGCTGTGACGCGCAGCGGCACGGCCACCGCCAGCTCGCGCACGCGCCCGTGCTGCGCGCCGGCGCGGGCAGGATGGGCGCGTCGTTGCGCGCTTCGCGCTCAGCTCGCTCCTGGCACGAGCTGGCGGTGCCACGACGCGCAGCGGCACGGCTACCAGAGCCCCGTGCAGGTGCAGCACTCGCGCACTGCGTGATGCGCTACACCCGTGCATGCATCGCTGCACGAGGCGCTGCCTCCCCCGGCCAAGCAATTTCACACTGCAGAGAAGCATGTGCGCTGGTCCGCCCACGCATGCGATGCCTGGACTGCAGCAGGCGTCCTGCGACCTCCTGACGAACTGCTACGCAACATCCCTGCACTCTCCTGGGCGGCCTGGCCAGAGTGGTCCGCCGCTGAGGAGGTTCATCACGCTGTCGAGCTCCACAGCGTGTGCAGGGCGCTGCGTGCGTCGTTGCGTGCGCAGTCGCTCGCGCTGGTGTTGGACTTTTACGATGCGCCGCTGACCCCGCGCCAGCGCGCGTAGCCGACGCGGCGGGTGACGGCCGGGGGTGTCGTCAGCCTGGAATTCCACCACGACGACTGGCGGGGCTCGGGCACGATCAACGTCATCATTGAGCAGCATTGCTGCATACTGCGGCAGCTCGTCGACGTGCCGCTGCAGAGCCTGGCCAGGCTCGAGTGGCGCTTCCCGCCGGCTGTGGACTCTAGCAGCGCGCGTGCTCTGACGCACCTGGAAGCGCGGTGCTCGTGGGGCCGCCCGTCCAAGGTGAAGAACCTGAGCACCGCACTTCCAGGTGTGTCAGAGCACGCGCGCTGCTAGAGTCTATAGCCGGCGGGAATGCGCCGCTCCAGCCTGACCAGGCTCTGCAGCGGTACATCGTCGAGCTGCCGCGGTGTGCGGCAATGCTGCCGGATGATGATGCTGATCGTGCCCGAGTCTCGCCGGTCGTCGCGATGGAACTCCACAGGCTGACCACAACCCCGGCCGTTACCCGCCGCGTCAGCCACGTGCGCTGGCGCGGGAACAGCGGCGCATCGTAGCAGTCCGGCACCAGCGGGAGCGGCTGCGCACGCGGCAGCGCACGTAGCGCCCTGCACGCGCCGTGGAGGCCGATAGCGCGACGAACCTCCTCAGCGGCGGACCACTCTGGCCGGGCCGCCAAGGAGAGTGGCGGCGGGCGCGCACTGCGTAGAACATGCGGTCGCCAAAGCCGATCGCCTCGGCCGCCAGGCACACGCCCAGCTCGAGCACGCCGTAGGACAGCATCAAGCAGGTGGCCAGGGTAGGTTAGGGTTACCCTTAGCCTGGCGGCGGCGATGCTGAGGAAGCCGGCCGCCGCGGTCGGCCGCTCGCGCGCCGCCAGCGCGGCCGGCGCGGCGGCCAGCGCCGGCGCGGACGCGCTGGCCACCAGCGCCAGGCCCGCCAGCGCGCACAGGCCCAGCTGCGCGGGAGGCCTGCCGCAGCGCGCCGAGCCGGCGGTCTGACCCTGACTCGCACCAGGCACTTGACACGCTGCCAGGCAGGCAGGCAATGGGGCCACATGTCTGCTGGCGGTCTGAGCTGGATGCCAAGCAAGCGCGGCTGCGCACGCAAGCCCGGTGCAGAGGCCCTGCACCGGGATGTGGAAGGCCTAGTGCGGCCGGCCGCACCAGGCAAAACAAGCCACATGAGCGGGAGCCCGCCAGCGCAAAAGGCGCGCGGGGTCGGCAGGGCGCAGATGGCCATGCGCGCCGCGCAGCGCGGCGCGAGCGGGTAGTGCCCTTGGTACGTGAGCGTGGGCGCGGCCAGGTGCTACGCCATGTGGCGCTGTGTCGGGCGCGCCGTCGCGACACCGCCCGGCCCGGCCGCCACTGCGCGCTGCGCCTACGCCCAGAGCCGCCGACAAGCGCGGTCAAGGACAATACAGCCGCCCGTTGTCTGCAGTGTGTCTGCCAGGGCCCCACCATGCTGCATGTCGCCATGGTGCTGCGCAACGATGGTGCGCGAGCGAGCGCTCAGCGCGCGCGGCCCTGCTTGGAGGCCGATCAGGGAGTGGGGCAGGCGCGCGCCCGCGGTCAGCGCAGGCGTGCACAAAGCTGCTCCGCTTAAAGCAGACGACGACGGTGCCGGCGAGGGCGATAAAAGCGTCATTTGTCGCCCTCGTCGGCGCCGTCGGCGTACCCTTTAAGCTGACCAGCTTTGTGCACTTCTGCGCCAGCCGCCGGCACGCGGCCTGCTTGGAAGCCAGTCAAGGAGTGGGGCAGGCGCGCACCAGTGGCTGCGCAGAAGTGCAAAGCTGAGCAGCTTCAGGCATGTGATGATTGCGCTGGCGAGGGCGTCAAAGGACGCCAGCGGCCCTGGGTCGGCGACCAGCACCGCGGCCGCCAGCGCTAGCAGCGCGAGCGCCGCGGTAGCGGCATTGAAAATACAGCTGTACAGCTGCCGGCCGGACTGCGCTGCCTGCGGGCAGCCGGGCGCGCCATCTGCACGCATGCATGGGCACGGTGACAGCGCTCCGGTGTGCACAAGCCTCAAAGCACTCGTCAGGCCAGCATGTGCCCTGCATGAAGGCGTGCGCATGCAGGGAACGCACCAGGGCATGGCAAAACCCTCAAGATCCTGCGGCGCGTCTGGCAGCGCGGGCAGCACCTGCCCCGCGGCGCGCGCGCACGCGCGCGCCTCGCCCGCGAGCGCGGCGCCGGCCGCCGCGGCCAGCATGGCCGCCACGGGCGCCAGCGCAGCGGCGCCGCGCAGCAGCTCGCGCAGGACGTCCGCCGCCAGGCCCAGGCCGCTGTTGCGGCACGCCATGCCCGTGGCGCACACCAGGAAGACGAGGCGCCACGGTGCGCGCGCTCACAGCCCCTGTGCGGTGTTTAGTGACCCCCAAGGACTAGCAGTAGCATGGCTGCAAGACTCACTAATCTCCCAAGCAGAGTGTGGGCGCAGACGTCCTGGCAGTGTGTGGGGCAGGACTGCTGCCCAGGGTCACAGAGGACTGCAGCGTGTCCTGCATCATGCGCAGTGTGCTGCTTGCCGCAGCGGTCGCGGGCGCCGGGTATCACGCCTACGTCCACCGGCGCAAGCTTCCAAGCAGGCGTGCAAGGTGTGCCCGCCCTGGGTGCCTCTGCCTATCAAAGGAGAACACGTCACGTGACATTATGTCACGTGACATCATGTGACTACAACAGGCCCCCAGGATAGGACACCTTGCAAGCCGCTCAGCAGCTTGCGACCATCTATGTTAAGCGTGGTAACTTACCTCCGCAATAACAGCAATGAGCAGCGCATTGCGCATGGCGCGCGCCACGCTGCAGTCCTCTCTGCATTGGGCAGTAGTCGTGCATCACGCACTGCTGCTTTTAGTCTGTGCCCCACATTGGAAAAAAAAAGGTTCTTTATCAAGTCTTTCAGCAGCATGGTGCCATGCCAGCATCAGCCCTAGGGCAGGGTACAATGCACAGCCAATGACTTCAATCCACTTTGTAAGCCTACAGCTGTGCTCAGCTACATGCACAAGATGCCCTGCTTGGCAACTCAGGGCAACGCTTACACTCCCAGCTCAGTGCTGGTGTATCATGGTGGCGCAGGCTGTTGCCGCTGTGCGACAAGAGGACGCATGTCTTTCAGCTCACCACACCTATACTGTGAAGAGCACGTCACCCAAGTGCAAAACGCCTGCATCCATGCATTGCACATGCTCCAGCATGCTCGTTGCATGCATTTGCAAACATCTTCTAAGGCATCAGCTGGTTCTGTCAGTGCATTCCAAACCAATACGTCAATGCCCCGATGTCCTATGGTAAAGTCAACCCAGGCCCGCCGCACCAAGCGCAGCTTCTGTCAGTCTCTCCTGCGGGCCCCCGTGCACATGCTTCCACGCGCCCCATGACAGTGCTGATGCACAAGTAAGCCCCATCCACACATTCTGTGCAGCCCGACATGGCGCAACAATGTGGAGCACGGCAAACGCCATCCTCTGCAAGGGGACAGATGGTTGGGCATAGATTCTAGGGACTTTGAAGCGCTCTTGTTATACAGCCCGAACAATAATAATCTGCATGACCAGCAAACATGCACACGTTTCCCATGGCGGGTCCTGCCTTAATCAGGCATGCGCTTAGCAGCAGTCTCAGTGTGCAGTTCATCATGGCTCATGCGCGACATGCTGTACTGAACCTCAAAGTCCCAGGACTTCCATACTAAGACGCGACTTCAAATGTGCACGCATACACCTGCACGCAGGAAAAGGCTCCGCGCCCTGCCCGCAGCAGGTTCGCTGCAACCCAAGCCAGCATCCGGCATCACGGGGTCGCGGCGCACGCGCGCCGCGGCGGCTCCGCGCGCCACTCCTGCAGGCAGTCGCCGGCATTGGCCCAGGCGACGCGCAGCGCGGGCGAGCCGAGCGACAGCTGCAGCCGCGGCCGCAGCGCGCCCAGCCAGCCGCCGCCGGGGCTGGGGTTGGGGTCGTAGGCGGTCAGGGTCTCCGGCGCGTGCAGCGTGTTGGCGCCCGCGCACACCGCCAGCCGCACCGGCTCCAGGCCTGCTCGGCGCGCGCCCGCAGGCTCTGCGTCACGGCGGGGGCGGGTGTGCGGGCGCCGCCAGGCGATTGTCAGCATGCAGGCCATGCTCACCGCCATGCGGGTTGCAGCGCGCCTACATCAGCGCCGTGAGGGTGCCCAGCGCGTGGGCGTGGGATCTTGGACTTGACGTTCTCGATGGTGTCCGACGACTCCACCTCCAGCGTGATGGTCTTGCCGGTCAGCGTCTTGACGAAGATCTGCATGCCGCCGCGCAGGCGCAGCACCAGGTGCAGCGTGCTCTCCTTCTGGATGTTGTAGTCGGCCAGCGTGCGGCCGTCCTCCAGCTGCTTGCCGGCAAAGATCAGGCGCTGCTGGTCCGGCGGGATGCCTGCGCATACAGGCAACCTATTGCTCAGCAAATGTCGCACTGGAAGACTGCCACAGCAGCTGACTGTGAACGCCAGTCATGAAACACGCGATTACCCACGAAGGTCAACCTACAGAATTGCATGGCACCCTGCAGCAAAACACATACGAGGCCTACATAGGTTGACCTCATGAAGGCAACGAAGGCAAAGCCACAGCAGCGGAGTAGCGTCAAACGCAGCATGTCTGCAGCTTGTCGCCAGAGCGGGCGCCCACCCTCCTTGTCCTGGATCTTGGACTTGACGTTCTCGATGGTGTCCGACGACTCCACCTCCAGCGTGATGGTCTTGCCGGTCAGCGTTTTGACGAAGATCTGCATGCCGCCGCGCAGGCGCAGCACCAGGTGCAGCGTGCTCTCCTTCTGGATGTTGTAGTCGGCCAGCGTGCGGCCGTCCTCCAGCTGCTTGCCGGCAAAGATCAGGCGCTGCTGGTCCGGCGGGATGCCTGCGCATACAACAACACCACAGTCAGACAACGCACAAGAGATAAGCAACGCACACAAGGTAGCTCAATACACGTATAGCATATCTCTGCTGACCCTGGCGCGCTGCAATAAAGCTAGACAAGCCTGGCGCTTGGTGCAGTGGTGCAACCATGACCGGCCATGAAGGAGCGAGAGCGCACCCTCCTTGTCCTGGATCTTAGACTTGACATTCTCAATGGTGTCTGACGACTCCACCTCCAGCGTGATGGTCTTGCCGGTCAGCGTCTTGACAAAGATCTGCATGCCGCCGCGCAGGCGCAGCACCAGGTGCAGCGTGCTCTCCTTCTGGATGTTGTAGTCCGCCAGCGTGCGGCCATCCTCCAGCTGCTTGCCGGCGAAGATCAGGCGCTGCTGGTCCGGCGGGATGCCTGCAAACAAGTCTGGATGAGTCAGCTGAAAACCTGTTCAGCGCAGCGCCTCACTGACTCAACAATCCCAGGCCAGCAGCAGGAGGACACTCAAGCGTCAGGCACTAGCTCGCACTTCTCCTGTACACACGGTCTCCGCTTGATCGTAAAAGTGTCACGCTGTCTGCACAGCGGGACGCAGTATGACAGGCACGCACCCTCCTTGTCCTGGATCTTGCTCTTCACATTCTCGATGGTGTCCGAGGACTCCACCTCCAGCGTGATGGTCTTGCCAGTGAGCGTCTTCACAAAGATCTGCATATTGGCCTGCACGCGCTCGCCGAAGTCAACGTCAGCTCCCTGCACGGTATTTCCCTGCTGCTCGGTCACTCTCCTTCCCAAGCGCACTGCCACTTAAGCTCACTGCCTCCTACACCGCGCAGTCCCCAGGGCGCGCGCAGCTTGCACAGCCCCTTAAACCCACCCTTGCACCATCCCTGCAAGGCTGGGCCAGGCAGCAGTGCCAGCCTCTCCAGACTTCTCTGGAACTGGATGTCAAGTCAAACGGGACCTTGGTCCACCCTGGCAGTTAACTATCCCGACACGAGACGAAACAGTGGCCAGCACAGCCAGAACCACAGCTAACAAGCACAGGCAGCCCCGCTCCCCCGCAGGACAGCACCACGCCAAAAGGTGGCAGCAGACAGCCCTTGCCTCGGCACCCTTGCCAGACACGCGCGCACCCCTGCACGCCAGCCACGCCAAGGCAAACCCCGCAGGTGCAGCGCAAGGCGCGCTGCCGTACCTGTGGTGTCTGTGCGTGTGCCACGGAGCTATGATTGAGGCAAGTGAGCTGGGAGCAAAGGCTCAGAGCGTAGGCAGATGGCGGCTGTCTGTGAAACTGGGAAGTGCTTCTGGCCGTAAAGCCGCAGCTGCGCATCAGCCTTTGCCCTTGCAGGGTTTGACAAGTCGGCCACGCACAGACGCGCACAGGTATGAGGTCACCACCTCCACAAAGCTCGCCGGTATTTGTATCTGCGGTGCAAGTGGGTGTCACAGCTGCCACACGTTGAAGGCGTGGCGATGAAGTTATGTGTGGGCAGCCAACGTGCACCGAGCACAGGCAGGGCAGCGCCAGCCGTGACTGTGCCCCCAGCTGTGCGTGGCCTGGGCAGCGCTTGTCCAGCAGTGCGACACGGAGTAGCTCGTGGCCGCGTGCGTCTGCCACCACCGGATGCCTACATCGCTGAGCGGGCGGGGCCTGCGGAGGCGCGCCAGAAGTTCCACGTGCTCAGCCTGCTGGCGGAGTCCGTCGAGCTCAACGTGCGCCTGCGCGGCGCTTGTCTGGCGTTTTGCTCTGCTGGGGCTTGGTGTGCGGCGGTGGAGCGCTGACCGCTGTCTGGGTCCTGCAGGCGCTCGTGCAGCGCTTTGAGACGCTCGCGGGGCGCTCAGCTATGGTGAGCTGCCCGCGCTGAAGTTGCCGTGCAACTGCTGCTTCCCGCTTGTTCCTCTGCACATAGTCAGTTGGGCCTGACTACGGCATGCTGCACTTGATGTACTGCTGACGCATATGCTTCACAGTGATTGAGATTCCACCAGCTATGGCCAGCTGTGGCCTGACCGGAGGATGTCTGAACAACGATTCACCTTCTACGTGTGCAGATCGGGTTTTTCGTGGCGTCAGTTGCTGAGCTGGCAGTGCCGCGCGAGGGCCTGTTTGGCTCCTGGGCGCACTTTGACGCGTTTGCGACCTGCGCGGCGCTGCTCGTTGCCAGCTCCGCGGTGCGCCCTCGAGGGCGGAGCATCAGCTCAAGCACAGCGCCTGCACTGCCCTGCGTGTGCTTGCTTAGGGATACAGCAAACCTTGCTCAGGAATACAGCAAACCTTCACGTGCATGTCGCTTCAGTGTGCCTGCCTGACGCCCCTCGGCAGGCCACTATTTGTCAGTGGGTGCTTGCTCCGCAGTGGTGGTTGCATTGCAGGACACAGCAGAGGCTGGCCTGTGACGTGCGTGGGTGTCTGTAGATAGGTCCATGTGTGTCCTGGCACCCGTGGCGTCGCGTGATAGGGCCGGTGTCATATAATTGAGGCGGCTGGCCCCGCGCCGCAGGTCCTGGCGGTGGTCAGCAAGCGGCGGCTGGGGCAGCAGCTGAAGGGCCCCGTGCTGGACTCGCTGACCGCCAAGCTGGGCAGCGTGGCGGAGGGATTTGACGCCAAGCTCAGCAGCAGCCTGGACTACATCTTTGACAACTCGCTCGGCGGGCTGGTCAACCTCGACATCGACGACTTTTTGTAGGCGGGAAACAAGAATAGCGTTGCCACGTGAGCCAGGCGGCGTTTGCTGGCGGCGGCGCTGCGGCGGCCGTTGCGGCACGTCAGCAGTTTCAACGCATGCTCTGCTGCCCGCATGCCAGGCCCTACCAGATTGTCTGCCCCGGTGCTGCCGGGTGCACGTGTATTCTAGCCTGTAAATGGCCTTCCTGCTGTAGCATAGGAGCGCATGAGGTGACAATGTCTAGCATTTGAGAGGCACGCCTGCCCTGTATGTGTAGGTGTGTGAGAGGGGATGACCCAGGCACTGTATGACGCTGAAATGTATTCTGGCTGAACGTGTTAGGTCTGCTGGCTTTGCTGGCACAGCGTGGGTTGCAAAGTTGTTTGTTTGGTGGGAGGCCGGGGCGTCGATGAACAGCACTGAGGTCAGTGCCAGTCACTGCTGTAACAGAATGTTGATGTGTCATGACGTATGTTTATAACATCAGGCTGAAGGTGCAGCCCGCAAGCAGCTGTCATGCAAACAGCACTACCTTGCTTGTGCTTGTTGCAGCCTGTCCACACGCCAGCTGTCTACACACCTGCCTGGCAGTCTCACACCTCACATGGTACAAAACGTGGAGACCACATACAGCCCATGTTCTGCAATCAGACGAGGCACAATGCTGTGCCGAACAGACCAGCTCACAAAATAACAGTGCCCGGCAACTGCTCACAACACGCATGAACGAGCCACGCAGTCTAGGCCGTTCCCGCGCCGCCTTTCAGTGCACGCTCGACGTCGCGCAGCCGCAGCAGCAGCGCGCCGGCGTCGGCGGCGCAGCCGACGCGCGCAGGCGCGCCGTCCGCCGCCAACCACGGCCCAAGCCGCGCGCGCAGCCACAGGCGCAGGCCTGCGCGCCAGGGCGCCAGGCCGGGCGCCGCCGCCAGGCGCGCAAAGAGCCCGGCCGCGGACCCGGGCGCCGCGGCGGCGGCCAGCAGGTGCGCAAACGCGGCGCGCCACAGGAGCAGTTCGCGCGGCGCCATGGGCGCGGCGAAGTCCACGCCGCGCAGTGCGGCCGGCGCCAGTGCGCCGGCCGCGAGCAGCTCGGCGGTCAGCCGCGCCAGGTTGGCCAGCCGCCGTACGTCCTCCTTGGCCGCCTGCGGGGCGCGTGAGCGCATCAGGGACGCCTGACGCGTGTGGGCGCCGCGGCGGGCGCCGGCGCGCCGGCCGTGAGCAGCTCCGCCTTTCATTGCACCGGGCTGGCAAGCCGCCGCGCGTCATCGCGGGGCGCCTTGGTGCGCCGTTCCGGGCCCAGACAGCGCCTCGGCTAGCAGGCTGCACCAGCGCCCGAACAGAGCCCGGCGGAACACCCACCAGCTGAGGTGCGGGGTTTCCTCATACGCCGGGGCGCTGCCGCGCGCGCGCCTGCTTGAAGTGGTCCCACAGGCAGAACTGGAGCGTGATGCGGTGGCCCTTGGCGGCGGCGGCCAGGCGGCCGAGCAGGTGGCCGTAGTACGGGTTCCACGCACGCTCCTGCAGGCAGCACTCGACCGGCACGCGCACCAGCTCGCGCTGCGCCTCGCCCTGCGCGGCCGGGGCGGGGCGCCCATCAGGCTCATCATCAACTCGTCCATGCTCAACGGCCGCACGCCGCCGTCCTGTGGTAAAAACCCCGCAGTGCATGCGGAATCGAGCGGTCGGCGGCCCGCACCCTGCCCCGCTCGCGCCCATACGCTGCGCGTGCGGTCATCACGACTTGCGTCCGCCGGCACGACCAGCGCTTCACTCCTGACAGCGAGACGCCTCCCTCCCTGCGCAACAGGGGCGGGGCCGCGCCTTAAGCGGTAGGCGCAGCAGGCGCTCCAGCGCGTCCGCGCAGTCCTGGCTGTCGAGCACGACGCAGAACACCGCGCGGCGCGCCTCGGTGCTCATGCGCTGCGCGGCCGCCAGGCGCAGCAGCTCGCCGCCGCCGGCGCCAATGCCGCCGGCGCCGCCGCCTTCCGCGTTCGCACCCGCACCGGCGCGGCCGGCCAGCGCCGCGCCGGCGCCCGCCAGCGCGGGCAGCGCACCGGCGCCGTCGGCGCTGGGCAGCCACCACATGCCCTGCGCGCGGCGCGCGCTTTCGCCCTAGT
>JAABUV010003164.1_pt1 | contig 21270 bp, 17 predicted proteins | sample 5559971 | NCBI WGS metagenome assembly JAABUV01 (sample SAMN10711881, study PRJNA513362) | rock metagenome | isolation source: Antarctica rocks | place: Antarctica: Victoria Land, Knobhead nord | collected 2015-12-19
GACACTCCTCGCTGAACACCACCACATTTTGAGCTAAATCGCTGTACCGATCAGATTTTACGCCGAGAAATGGGGGCTTGGGGGTCGTGAATCTCCATTCGTGCGAGCATGGGTGGTGGACCCACGTCAGTTTGACGGGCAAATTCAAGGAGATTTGCGGCGATTCGCCGTAAGTCCAAGTCCCTTGGCCTTCTATTCGTGGTGGTGTTCAGCGAGGAGTGTCGCTTTCTCGGAAAGTTTTTGGAAAAGCGCGACCAGACCCATGACCCGGGTGATGTCGGACCGAATTTGGGCTTCTATCGTTTCGCGCTCGGTCATCAATACCCCTCCCCACAAGCCCGGACGTCGACCAGATTGTCGAAGAAGGTCGCCCCGCCGCCCATGTCGGTCAGGGCGGCGGAGGTCGTGCTGTTGGCGTTGCCGCGGCCGGGGACGAGCTTGTTCCAGTAGAGGCCGGTGGCGACCGCCACGCCGGGGCGGACGGCGCCGGTCAGCGCGACCCGGGCGCGGAACGAGCCCCGGGCGTTGTGGACCTCGGCCCACTGGCCGTCGACCAGGCCGCGGGCCCCGGCGTCCTCGGCGGAAAGCTCGACGGTCGGGTCGCCGGCGGCCGACCGATGGGTCGGGGAGTTGGCGAAGGTCGAGTTAAGGAACTCCGGCCTCGGCGGGCTCAGGAGCTGGATCGGGTACGACCGGGCCAGGTCGGGGCGGGTCTGGGGGTCCTCGAGGGGCGGGACGTAGCGCGGGAGCGGGTCGAGACCGTCGGCGAGCATCCGCTCGGAGTACAGCTCGCACTTGCCGGAGGGGGTAGGGAAGACGCCATCGGCGAACGGGGCGTAGGCTTCGGGGAGTCCGAGGCGGATCGAGGGCTCGTCGCGGAGCCGCTCCAGGGTGATCGCCCGGGTGGTCGGGCCGCCGTCCAGAGCCTCGCGGACCAGGGACTCGTCGTCGGGGAATAGTTCGGGCTCGAACCCGAGCCGGGCGGCCAGGGCCCGGAAGACGTCGTTGTTGGACCGGGCCTCGCCCACCGGGGCGATCGCCGGGGTGTTGAGCATCACGAAGTGGTGGCCGTAGGAGCCGTGGAGGTCGAGGTGCTCCAACTGCGTGGTCGCGGGCAGGACGATATCGGCGTAATCGACGGTGTCGGTCGGGAACTGCTCGTGGACGACGGTGAACAGGTCTTCGCGCTTCAATCCTTCGATCACCCGGCGCTGGTCGGGGGCGACGGCGGCGGGGTTGCAGTTGTAGACGTAGAGGGCCCGGACCGGCGGGCCTGGCAGGTCGCCGGCCAGGGCCCCGGCCAGGTGGTTCATGTTGACGACCCGGGCCCCACGCGGGGCGAGGTCGGGCCGGGTCAGGCGGTCCATCGCGAACTCGTAGGCCCCGCCCGTCGAGAGCAGAGCCCCGCCTCCGTGGTCCCGCCAGGCTCCCACCAGCGCGGGGAGGCAGGCGATGGTCCGGACCGCCATCCCGCCGCCGTGGTGCCGCTGGAGTCCGTAGTTGAGCCGGATCAGCGAGGGCCGATCGGCGGCGTAGCGGCGGGCCAGTTCCTCGATCGTGGCGGGGTCCACCCCGGTGATCGCGGCGACCCGGTCGACCGGGTACTCCTCCAGGGCCCGCGCCTTGAGTCGGTCGGCGCCGACGGTGGCCCGGCCGAGGTAGTCGTCGTCGGTCAGGCCGTCGCGCCAGAGGACGTGCATCAGGCCGAGGGCGAGCGCGGCGTCGGTCCCGGGGCGGGGTTGAATGTGCCAGTCGGACCGGGCGGCGGTCGGGCTCCGGTAGGGGTCGATCGCCACCAGGGTCGCGCCGCGCTTCCGGGCCCGGATCATCAGGCTCCAGAGGTGGCTGTTGGTGTGGGCGGTGTTCGAGCCCCAGTTGAGGATCAGCTTGCAGCCGGGGACGCCCATCGGGTCGGCCCCCAGGCGGCCCCGGCCGGCGGTGTACTCGTAGCCGGCGGATCCGGCGGAGGCGCAGATGGTCCGGTCGAGGATCGAGGCCCCCAGGCGGTGGAAGAACCGGCGGTCGAGGCTGCTGGCCTGGAGCTTGCCCATCGTCCCGTAATAGCTATAAGGCAGGATCGCCCCCGGGCCCTCGGGCGAACCGGCGATCGCGGCGAACTCCCCGGCGATCGTCGCCAGGGCCTCTTCCCAGCCGATCCGCTCGAACCGGCCCGAGCCCTTGGGGCCGGACCTCCGGAGCGGGTGGAGCAGGCGGTCGGGGCTATAGACCCGGTCGAGGTATCGGGCCATCTTCTGGCAGAGGAAGCCCCGGGTGAACGGGTGATCGGGATCCCCCCGGAGGGCGACGGCGACCCCGTCGCGGACGGTCACCCGCATCGAGCAGGTGTCGGGGCAATCGAGCGGGCAGACGGCCTTGACCACGCCGGTTTGCGGATTCGCCACGTCTCTCGGCTCCCCTGGATGCGTCTGGGCCCCATCGCCCTCCATTGTAGACCCCGGGCCGCGTCGCCCGGAAGCCGCGGGCGTCCCCCGTCGAGAACCTCGGGACGACCCCGATCCGCCCCGCCTTCGTCTCGACATCGCCGGTGGGCTTCGGGTAGACTCCTCCGTTCCGGTGCGTGGGACGCACCGAACACGGAAGACGACGAAGCCTCGCGCACCCCGTTAGCAAGGTCGATCCGATGCCGCCCGATGCTCCCGAAACGGCCGCCGCGCCCGCTCCGACGCCCCAGGCCCCGGCCGATCCCCGGCTCAAGGTTCTCAAGAAGTTCCGGGGCAAGTTCCTGCCCAAGGGCGTCCTCCGCGAACGCCACAAGGCGATCATGACCCGGTGGGATTCGGGCGAGGACCACGGCGGCGTGACCGTCGAGGAACTCAAGGCCCTCCTCTCCGACTGGCGAGGAACCCAGGAAAAGCCCCCCCGCAAGCCCTCCGCCTGAGCTCGATTGGCTTCGATCGCGGACGGACCGCGTGGCGATCGGAGTTTTTCCCTCGGACCCCTCGCCCTCCCGGTGCGAGACGAGGGGCCCCGCCGGTCGAGGACGGGTCCGGACCGGACCGGTGAAACCTCGATGAGTGCGCGGTGACCCGGATCCCGGTCCTCTCACGGCCTGAGGGAGAAAACCGGTCGATTCGCGGCGCGTCCGGCAGGGGCGATCCGGACCGACGGGATTGCGGCCTGTCGAGGAACGACCGGGCCCGGCGAGGTCTGGCCCTCCCGGCGGCTCACGTCGGGCTGTGGCTTTTCGCGGTCGACGGTCGCCCAGTCCCTTCAGGATAAGGGGACAGCCGAGCGGGTTCCGGTCGGCGAAACCGATCGAAAACCGAGCGGGCGGCCTCCTGGGGCGATCGCCCGCTCAGGGGGGTGGCCTCGGGCATCGGGGACGTACCAGGGAGTTCGATGGCCCCTCGGGTCCGTACTTCTTCCGTCCGGCGACCCGGGCATGCGGCGGCCACAGGTCGATCAACTCGTCACAACCATCCACGGTTCAGGCGGAACTTCAAGACGTTCCCGGCCTGGAGTCCGGGGACGCGATCGGTTGAACCGGATGGGGGTATGAATCATCATGGATGCGACCTCGATCGGATCCGATACCCTGGAAAGACCGTCGGATTCGACCGCGGTGACCGGGTCGGAACAATCGGGCGATCCTGGGATAGCCCACGATCCATGCCGAGACGGGGGAGGAGGCGCCATCCGGACGCGATGACACCCCCTCCTCAAACATCGATCCTTCCTCATTGACCATCAATCATTTCGCAGCAGTCATCGGACGTCCGGGTCGAGAATCTCGGAGGGCCACTCAGGCGAGGTAGCCATTGGTCGTGGTCCAGGAATTGGTGTCGAAGCTGTAGGTCCGGATCGAACTGTCCGCGGACCGAGTAAACAACTGCTCTTCGTCATATTGGTTCACGGCGTTGACGACCTCGACGACCTCGTGTCCGCCGGTCCAGTTCCAGCCGCCGTCGTCCTGGTAGCGCCAGAGATAGCCGCCGGTGATCCCCGCGATCCCGTTGGTGGTAGCGATCATGGAGTCGAGGTGGCCCCCGGTGGTGACCCACTGGTTGGTGGCCTGGGTGTACGACCAGACGGACTTATCGCCAGCCAGGGCGAAGACCTCATCCTGGACAGACTGGTTCCGGCTGTCGACGAGCGTGACGAGACCTTTGCCGCCACTATTGGTCCAGCCCTGGTCGTCCTGGTAGTGCCAGAGCGAGCCGGCAGCCAGGGCATTGATCCCGTCGATGGCGCCGACCATGGTGTCGACGTGCCCGCCGGTGTCCCGCCACTGGCCGCTGGCCATGGTATAGGACCAGACCGCGGAGTCACCGAGCCGGACAAAGACCTCCTCGCGGTGGTAGGGGTTCTTCGAGTCGATGATCGAGGCCACGCTCAGGCCGCCGAGCTTGGTCCAGCCGCCGTTGTCCTGATAGTGCCAGAGGCCACCGTCGGAGACCGCGTTGATCCCGTTGGAGGCGACGCTCATGTCGGCGGAGGACCCCCCGGTGTTCTTCCACTGGGTGGTGGCGAAGTTGTATCTCCAGATCGAATTATCCGTGAGCCGGGCAAAGACCTCGTCGCTGCCGAACTGGTCCTTGGAGTTGGCGATCTGGGCGATCCCGAAGCCCCCCGGGCTGACCCAACCGCCGTCTTGCTGATAGTGCCAGAGGGTGCCCCCGCTGGTCCCGGAGATCCCGTCGTAGCTGGCCGCCATCGTCGAGAGGAGCTGACGCCCCTCCATCGTTTCCAGGGTCGGCCGGGAGTTGCGGGCCCGGCGGGCTTCCGACCGTCGCGAAGAGGGGATGCGACGGGACGCGATCGAGGACCAATCCATGGTTCAAACCTCATCCTGAGTGGGGGCTTCGGAGAAATCCACGATCCTTCGCCGGTCAATCCGGGAACTATGCAATCCGGCAAAGGTATACATCGAACGCGTCCCGTTCAGAATTCACGATAACCTGACGGGTCTCGCAGGTCCATCCCGGACGACCGGACCCCCCCTCGGTTACGTCCCGCCACGAGCCCCCCGGCGACCGATCTGAAAATCAGGATTAGCTTCCTAAAATACCCAAATAGTCTATAATCCCAAAGAGACGCCATCCTTGGAGGCTACCCCTGATGTGCATCCGCGACTTCCTCCAGAGCCGATCGGTCCGCTTCGAGGTTCTGCTGCACCGGCCCGCGCACTCGGCGGCGCACCTGGCCGGGAGTCTCCACGTTCCGGGTCGATGCGTGGCCAAGGCCGTCCTGGTGAGGGCGGGCGAGGCATATGCGCTGGCGGTCCTGCCGGCGACCCACCGGGTCGACACGGCCCGGTTGGCCGAGGTCCTGGGCGTCGCCTCGCTCCGGATCGCGACGGGGTCCGAGGTCGAGTCGGTCTTCGCCGACTGTGAGCCCGGGGCCCTGCCGCCCTTCGGCCGGCTTTACGGGCTGACCACGGTCGTCGACGCCAGCCTGGCCGGCGGCTCCGAGGTCGCCTTCATGGGGAACACCCGCCACGAGGGCGTCCGGATGCGGTTCAAGGACTACGAGGCCGTCGAGGCGCCGATGAGGGCTCGCTTCGCCTCGCCGATCGCGATCCGGAAGATCCGGAGCCGGAAGGCCGGCTGACCGCCGGGGCCTCCTCCGACCTCCATCCCGGCCGGGTCCTCGCGAGCTCGCCGCCAGTCCGCGACAGATCCTCTACCGGGGCCTCGGCCCGGCGGGTCCACTTGCGTGCGGGAATGGTCCGACCTTCTCGGTGGGTGGGAGTGGCCCCGCATCGGTGCGAAGGTGGCGGGAAGGTCCGCCCGTTGAAGGGAGGTCCCGATCCCGAGTCGGATGGCCAGGCCGACGATCGTGGATACCGGGTCGGGGGACACGTCCCATGGATCGCGCGGATTTCGGCCCTGGCGACATGCTCGACGTCGATCGCTGTTGATGCCCCTCCCGTCTCGCGGGGCGGTGCCCACGGGTTGCCCCGGCCGTCGCCCGTCGGCGGTTCATTCGGTCGCGGCGGCGACCTCGGTGGCGGGCTCGGCCTCGTCGGGGGCGAAGCCGCGCCTCAGGGTGTTCTCGGTGACGGCGCGGGTCAAGAGGAACTCGCCGAGGTAGTCGGCGCCACCGGCCTTGGCCCCGCCGAGCCCCGAGAGCTTGAAGCCGCCGAAAGGCTGGCGGTCGACCAGGGCCCCGGCGATCGGGCGGTTGATGTAGACGTTGCCGACGCGGAGGGACCGCTTGACCCGGTCGATGTGGGCCGGGCTCCGCGAGTAGAGGCCGCCGGTCAGGGCGTAAGGGGTCCCGTTGGCGATGGTTAGCGCCTCGTCGAGGTCCTTCGACCGGATCGCGGCGAGGATCGGCCCGAAGATCTCCTCCTGGGCGACCCGGGCACCCGGAGCCACTCCGGCGACGATCAGGGGGGCGACGTAGTGGCCCCGGTCGGCGAGTCCGCCCAGGTCGCCCTCGAAGATGACGCGGCCCTCGGACCGGGCGATCGCGGCGTATCGTTCGAGCCGCGCGCGGGCCTCGGCGTCGATCACGGGGCCGACGACGGTCTCGGGGTCCTCGGGCGGGCCGACGGTCAAGGACTTCGCGGCCTCGGCCAATCGAGCGACAAAGGCGTCGTACACGCCGTCCAGGACGACCACCCGGGAGCAGGCCGAGCACTTCTGGCCGGAGTAGCCGAAAGCGCTCTGCAAGACTCCGACCACGGCCTCGTCGAGGTCGGCGTCGTCGTCGACGATGATCGCGTTCTTGCCGCCCATCTCGGCGATCACCCGCTTGACGTGATCCTGCCCGTCGGGGGTCTCGGCCGCCTTCCGGTGGATCTCCAGACCCACGGCCTTCGAGCCGGTGAAGGCGATCAGGTCGACCCGGGGGTCGGCGACCAGGGCCGCCCCGACGACCTCGCCCCGACCCGGCAGGTAGTTCAAGACTTCCGGCGGGAGCCCGGCCTCGCGGAAGGCGTCGAAGAGGCGGAGGGCGATCACCGGCGACTGCTCGGCCGGCTTGAGGATGACCGCGTTCCCCGCGACGATCGCGGCGGCGGTCATCCCCATCGGGATCGCCAGCGGGAAGTTCCAGGGCGGGATGACGACCACGACCCCCCGGGCGATCCGCTCGACGGCGTTGGTCTCGCCGGGGACGTCGCGGCGCTCGGGCTCGGCCAGGCGGATCATCTCGCGGGCGTAGAATTCGCAGAAGTCGATCGCCTCGGCCACATCGCCATCGGCCTCGCGCCAGGGCTTGCCGGACTCGAAGACCTCGATGGCGGCCAGGTCGAAGCGGTCGCGGCGGAGGATCGCGGCGACCCGGAGGAGGACCCCGGCGCGGTCGCGGGTCCGGGTCTCGGACCAGGCGGGGAAGGCCCGGCGGGCGGCCTCGACGGCGAGGGCGGCCTGTTCCGGACCGGCGGCGTCGGACTCGCTGAACGAGATCGAGACATCGCCGGGGCAGGGGGTCGCGACCCGATCGAATCGCCCGGCGTCCCGGCCGTCGATCGCCATCGGGCAGTGGTAGGGCACTCCTTCCACGTCGTCCCGGACTTCATCGAGCGCCGCCTGCATCGCCGCGCGGGTCTCGGGCCGGGTGAAGTCGGTCGGCGGCTCGTTGGCGAAGGGGGGCAGGACGGCCAGGGCGGGGGCCACCTTCGGACGCTTGGCAGGCCACATGGCACCGACCTCCTCGGGGTCCCGGAGCAGTTCTTCGACCTGGGCATGTCCGGCGAAGCTGGCCTTGAGGAACGACTCGTTCGACGTGTTCTCCAGGAGCCGGCGGACCAGGTACGCCATCCCCGGGAGCATCGCCCCATACGGCGTATACACCCGGACCCGGAGCCCCCGGGCCACCAGGGCCCGCTCGATCGGCTCGCCCATCCCGTGGAGCATCTGAATTTCGAAGGCGTCGCCCGGGACTCCGAACGCCTCGGCCGCAGCCATCGCGTGCGCCAGGCTCCGGATGTTGTGGCTTCCCAGGGCGGGGCGGAGCGTCTCGAAGTTCGCCATCAGGAACCGCGAGCAACGCTCGTAGCTGGCGTCGCTCTGCCACTTCCGGAGGTAGACCGGGACCGGCCAGCCGAGCTGGCGGGCGTGGGTGACCTCGAAGTCCCAGTACGCCCCCTTGACCAGCCGGACGGTGATCGGCGCCCCTCGGTCGCGGGCCCAGTCGGCGAGCCCGTGCAGATCCGCCTCGGCCTCGGGGAGATACGCCTGGGCGACGATCCCGACGTCGGGCCAGTCGCGGAACTCGGGCTCGGAGAACACGGCGCGGAAGATGGCGTTGGTCAGGTTCTTATGGGCGTACTGCTCCATGTCGACGTTGACGAACGCCCCGGACTCGCGGGCCGCCCGGAGGATCGGCCGGAGCCGGTCGGCTACCCGGCGGGCGGTCGCCTCGGCGTGGATGGCGTCGAACCGGGGGGTCAGGCTGGTCAGCTTGAGCGACAGGTTCACTCGCGGGATCGGCCCGGACGGGGACCGGTCGAACCGGGGGTCCTCCGGCTCCCGGGCCAGGGGCGGGGCGAGGCCGCGGATCAGTTCGATGCAGGTCCGCTGGTACGCCTCGGCCTCGGGCTCGGAGATCACCGCCTCGCCCAGGAGGTCGGCGGTGAAGCCCAAGCCCCGCTTCCGGAGCGCCTTGACGGTCGCCAACGCCTCGGCCGGGGTCGAGCCGGCGATGAACCGGCGGGCCATGTGGGCGGCGGCACCCCGAGCGGCCGAGGCCAGGAGCCGGCCCGGGGCCAAACCGATCGATGCCAGGCCGACGCCCAGGTTCAGGAACCGGGGGACGGCCCCTCCGGCCTGGCCGAGGTACTCGCGGAGGTGGCGGCCGACCGACTCGTCGTCCACCAGGGAGGGCAAGGCGTCGATGAACCGGAAGAGCTGGACCTTGACCGAGGGGTCGCCCATGGTCAGCCCCATCAGCCGATCGTCCCACCAGCCCCGATCCATCGGGGAAGGCCCCCGGCCCACCTCGGCGAACAGGGCCCGCCCGATCTCCCGGGCCCGCCGATCGATCCCGGCGAGGTCCGGGGCCCCGCTCCGACCGACTCCCTGCGTCGTCGCCATCGGCCCGACCCTCCGCGTCGCCCCCGGCCTCTCCTGTCTCCTATTATAGACACGTCGCCGGGGGCCCGAGGGTTCGCGCCGGTGGGGCTTCCGACCCTGAGGGGTGATCCTTGCCAAGTCTTCGTCGTCCGGCTAGGGTGGACGTCGTCGCCCCCCCACCTGGACGAATCCATGACGGTTCGCGAAGTCGTCAAGCTCATCGAGGCCGATGGTTGGTTCCTGGATCGACAGCGGGGGAGTCATCGACAGTTCAAGCACCCGACCAGGCCGGGATTGGTGACCGTGGCCGGACACCCTCCGAAGGAGTTGGCCCCGAAGTCGCTCCGGAGCATTCTGCGACAAGCGGGGCTGTCCGCATGAAATATCTCATCATCCTGGAGCCGACGCCGACCGGATTCTCCGCCTATTCACCCGATCTGGACGGCTGCGTCGCCGCGGGAGACGACCGCGAGGAGACGATCGCCCTGATGCGTGAGGCGATCGCATTCCACCTGGAAGGCTTGTCGGCGGCGGGCGAACTGGTCCCGGTTCCATCGAGCGAGTCGGCTTACGTCGAGGTGCCCGCCTGACCTTCGCACCTCGGAGGGCCCGGTCGGGCGCTCTCCGTGGTCGTCAACCCACATCCCTGCTTCCCGGTCGAATTGGCCGTCGGTCGGAGGAGGTTTCCCGTGGCGATGTTTCCCATCGGCGACGGCGAAGATCCCGCCGAGCGCATGGGCGAGATGTTCGGGCCGGGCCAGATCGACCAGATGGTCCGTCAGGCGATCCAGTTCTGCTGGATCGGACTGCCCAAGGAGCGGCGCTCGGTCGACGAAGTCGAGGCGCAGGTCCGCCGGATTGTCGAGCGGGCCTTGCGGGATTTCCGGGAAGACCGTGAGGCCTTCGGGAAGGCACCCGGCTCCTGATCCGGCGGGACACCGGCCGGCCTTTCGTCGCTTGCTCCGGTCGGCCGCGCGCCGGGGACTTGACAAGGCCGGGGCGTGCGTGCGACGTTTGACAGGAGTCCGGGGGCGGTCCCGCCGCGCCCCGCCGAGGTCACCTTCGCCCCGCCCCAGCTCGCCCGGCTCTCCCCGCCCCGGACCGGAGGTTCGCCCGCCCATGTTTCGCCCGATCGCCGCTTGCGCCGTCGCGGCCGGACTGGTCGCGGCCGCGGCCCTGGCCGACACGCCCACGATCACCGCCTTCAGCCCCTTCGGCGCCCGGCGGGGCGAGCCGACGGAGGTCACCGTCACCGGCGCCGGGCTGGAGGGCAAGCCCCGGTTAATCGCCCCGTTCACCGCCGAGGTCGCGGTCGCGGGCGGCGACGCGGCGAGCTGGAAGCTCAAGATCACCCCGGCGGCCGACACCCCGGTGGGGGTCTACCTCGTCCGGGTCCGGACCGAGGACGGGCTCTCGAATCCGTTCCTGTTCGCCGTCGGCCAGGTCGCGCAGGTGGCCGAGAAGGAGGACAACGGGTCCTTCGACGCCGCCCAGGTGATCCCGTCGCCGGTGGTGGTCGAGGGCCAGTCGGCCGGCAACGACGTCGACTTCTTCCGGTTCCCGGGCCGGAAGGGGCAGCGGATCGTCGTCGACGCCCAGTGCGCCCGGATCGGCTCGGGGGTCGACCCCTCGATCCGCCTGACCACCGCCGGGCGCGGCTACGTCGCCTCGGCCGACGACACGCCCGGCCTCCAGACCGACGCCCGGCTGACCACCGTCCTCCCCGACGACGGCGACTACGTGATCGAGCTGTCCGACTCCCGCTACCAGGGGGGCGGCCGGCCGATCTACCGGCTCCTGGTCGGCCCGGTTCCGGTGGCCGACGAGGTTTTCCCGCTCGGCGGGCGGCGGGGCGAGACCGTCGGGCTCGAACTCAGGGGCGGGACCCTCCCCGGCCCGAGCGTCGCCGGGGCGACCCTGCTTCCCCCGATGGACGGCGGCCGGGACTCGTTCCGGCCCCGCCTCACCAATCACATGCTCGGGATCGCCGGGCCGGGCGAGCCGGTCCTGGAGGTCGAGTCGATCCCACCGCTGGCCGTCGACGTCCACCCCGAGCACCGCGAGCCGGCCGACCCCGCCGCTCCGCCGATCCGCGCTTATGCCCCGGCGGTCTTCAACGGCCGGATCGAGCCCAGGGGGGACGAGGACCGCTTCGTCGTCGGCGTCGCCCCCGGCCAGAAGCTCCACATCGAGGTCGCCGCGGCCGAGCTCGGCTCGGCGCTCGACGGGGTCCTCCAGGTCAAGGGGCCCGACGGCGCGGTCCTGGCCTCGGCCGACGACACCGCGGTCCCGAACCAGAGCAAGGCCAAGGCCAAGGCCGCCGCCAAGAAGGCCGCGGCGATCAACTCGCCCGACCCCTCGCTCAACTTCACGGTGCCGGCTGGGATGACCGAGATCACCCTGAGCCTCCGCGACCTCCGGGGCGAGGGCGGCCCCGGCTTCCCCTACCGCCTGACCGTCGAGCCGATCGCGCCCGCCGCCTTTTTGGTCGCGCCGGTCGAGGACCAGGTGAACATCCCCAAGGGGGGAACGGCCGCCGTCGCCGTCGCGGTGACCCGGCAGGGCTTCGACGGGCCGATCACGCTGACCGTCGCCAACCCGCCCGCCGGCCTGACCGTCCGGCCCGGCCGGGTCAACCCGGGGCAGTCGGTCGGCGCCCTGACGATCACGGCCGCGGCCGACGCCTCGTTCGAGGTCGCCCAGCTCAAGCTGATCGGTGAGGGGCAGGGGCCCGGCGGCCCGATCGTGGTCGCGGCGTCCAAGCCGTTGATCTTCGCCGAGCAGGGAACCCTGGCGACCAACGTGGTCCCCCAGGAGGGCCTCCCCGCCGCGACCGCCCTGCCGACCCCGATCACGCTCGGGGCCCCGAGCACGCCGATCGAAGTCGTCCCCGGCTACGGGGCGGCCGTCCCGATCCAGGCGGTCCGCTCGGCCGGGACCGAGGACGCGGCCCTCAGCTTCGGCACGCTCCCGCTCCCGGCAGGGTTCGCCCTTGCCGGCTCCACCCTGGCGGCCAAGGCCATCGAGGGGGCGGCGACCATCAACGCCGCCCCCGAGGCCCCGATCGGGCCGACGGTGATCGCCCTGACCGCCAAGGGGACCATCGGCGGCAAGGAGAGGACCCTGGCCGTCCCCTCCGTCACGCTCGAAGTGGTCCGCCCCGCCGCCGTCGAACTGGCCGCGCCGGCGGTCGAGGTCAAGGCGGGGCAGACGGTCGAGGTCAAGGGCAAGGTCGCCCGCAGGGGGCCGTTCAAGGAGCCGGTGACGGTCAAGCTCGACGCCCTTCCCGCCGGCGTGAAGGCCGACCCGGTGGCCGTCCCTCCCGACCAGTCCGAGTTCACCCTCAAGCTCGTCGCCGACCCCAAGGCCGCCGCCGCGATGGCGACCGCGCAGGTCGGCCTGGCCTTCCAGGTCGCCAAGAAGGATTACCCGGTCCCGGTCGTCCCGCTGGCCGTGAAGGTCGTGCCGGCACAATAGAAAGGTCGAACGAGTGGGCTTGGCTTGAAAATCCATGACGGGACTCCCTTCCGAGCGACTATCCTCTCGACGAACAGGGATCGATCCAATGGCATTGAGAGAATTCTGGATCAGCGTCCGGACGGCGGCCGGTCTCATGCTGCCGAAGGCCGCGGTGGATTCTCCGAGGTTGGACAAGGAGAGGATCGAAAAAATCCTTCGAGGCGCCACGTTCTGGCTGACGCCCGGAGCGGTCAAAGGATACGATCCCGGCGATTTCGATTTCCTTGCGAAGGACGAACGGGAACACCTTCAAGTTGGTGTGGCTCGATTCGTGGAGGTCGCCAAGGAGGTACCAAGCACTGCCCCAGCGAGCGACTTACAGGTTGACGATGGGTTGGAGGGATTCCGCCAAATCCTGGAGGTCGTCCGCCCGGACAAATATGCAGATTTTGATGCGTTTGTTCTTGGCAAACAGATCGAAATGCTGGTTCGCGATGAACTTCCGGGGTGGGTTAAGGAGATGGTTTTTGAGACGGGCTATGACGCCAGTGGTGCCCAAGCACTCTGGATCTGGGTCGAAGTTGAGGATGCCGCGGCTCAGGGAGATTCGCTCCGCCGCAACTTCCTCTCGATCCGTGAGATTTTGACTCGAGCGGCGATGCAGCTTTGTCCCGAGAGATGGGCATATATCCGCTTGCGAACCGTTTCCGAGCAGAGGCCATTGGTGAGGTCGGGGACGAAATGAGTTTGCATGACGATCTCCTCGAACAATCCAAGCACCTCCTGAAACGCGAAACCCGGCGTCCGAGACAGGCGAGCTTGAGGAGAGCGGTTTCGGCCGCCTACTACTCATTGTTTCATTTGTTGATTTATGAAGCTTCGAGAGCTTTGGTGAAAGACGAAGATACAATTGGAATGATCGCAAGGTCATACGGTCATGGAGAGATGTTGAAAGTTTCCAATCTCTTTGCTAAAGGCGAATTGCCCAGGAAGCTTCATCCATTGAAGTCAACCTTTTCCGACCCGAAGAGGAAGCCGATCATCGACAAATTGAGGTCGATCGCGGGTACGTTTGTGGATCTGCAACAAGCCCGCCACGAGGCCGACTACAATCTCAGGAAAAGCCTCACGCGGAGCGAGGCGGGGGCGCTCGTGGAACTCGCCGAGAAGGCGTTTTCCGACTGGAATGGCATCCGGAATGATGACCTAGCTCAAATTTATCTTGCTTGCTTCTTGGTCTTCGATCATTGGAATAAAGAGCGATGATTGATGGGCCTTGCATGAGTCGTGCCTCTTCTGTCCCCCGGAGCGCCGTCGCGATGAACCGCGTCCGACCGATATCCGCGATCCTGCTCTCCCTCTCCTTTGCGGCGCCGGCCCTGGCCGACGACCCGCCGCCGGTCAGCTTCCTCAAGGACGTGGCCCCGATCCTGGTGCAGAACTGCATCGCTTGCCACAACCCGAAGAAGTCGGAGAGCAAATATACGATGACCACCTTCGCCCAGCTCGCCAAGGGCGGGGCGATGGGCAAGGGGGTCACGCTCACGCCGGGCGACCCTGACGCCAGTTACTTCGTCGAGCTCTGCCGGCCCGACGGCGAGCCCCGGATGCCCTTCAAGCAGGACCCGCTCCCGGGGGAGAAGCTGGCGATCATCGAGCGATGGGTCAAGGAGGGGGCGAAGTACGACGGCGGCGGGCCCGGCGAGGACTGGCCCGCCGCGCTCCGGAAGGCCACGCCGGTCTCGATCCCGGAGGTCTACCCGGCCACCGTCCCGATCACCGCGCTGGCCTTCGCCCCCGACGGCTCGGGGGTCGCGGCCTCCGGATACCACGAGGTCACGACCTGGAAGGTCGCCGACGGCTCGCCCGCCCGGCGGATCCGGGGGATGGCCGAGCGGGTCCACGAGATCGCCTACAGCCCCGACGGCAAGTGGATGGCCACCGCCAGCGGCGACCCCGGCCAGTTCGGCTCGGTCCAGCTCTGGATCGCCGAGCCGGGCGGCGGCGGCAAGCTCGCCCGCGACCTCCTGGAGACCACCGACAGCGCCTTCGCCGTCGCCTTCAGCCCCGACGGGACCAAGCTCGCCGCCGCCGGGGCCGACCGCGCGGTCCGGGTCTGGGACGTGGCCACCGGCAAGGAGCTGGCCCTGATCGAGGACCACGCCGACTGGATCTTCGACCTCGCCTGGAGCCCCGACGGCAAGCGCCTGGCCACCGCGAGCCGCGACAAGACCAGTAAAGTCTTCGACGTGGAGAAGAAAGAGTCGATCGCCACCTTCCCCGGCCACGCCGAGACGGTCTACTGCGTCGCCTTCACCGCCGACGGTAAGCAGATCGCCACCGGGGGCGCCGACAACCAGGTCCGCGTCTGGAACCCCGACGAGGACGCCAAGCAGGCCCGGGTGGTCGGCGGCGCCAGCGGCCCCGTCTTCCGGCTGATGTTCTCCCCCGATGGCAAGACCCTGCTGACCTGCGGGGCCGACAAGGTCGTCCGGACCTACGAGAACTTCACCCCCAAGCTCAGCCTCGTCGGGCACAACGACTGGGTCTATAGTCTGGCCCTCGCTCCCGACGGCAAGTCCGTCGCCTCGGGGAGCTGGGACGGCGAGGTCCGGCTCTGGAACCTGCTCGACGGCAAGCCGATCCGGACCATCCTCGCCGCCCCGGGGTTCAAGCCGGAGTCCAATGCCCAGGCGGCCCGATGATCCAGGCGAATCGGGTCTCGAGGGCGACTCATGCGGGTGAAAATCCTGTTTTGGAATTACAATGTCGATAAGGGAGGCTTGATGGCGGATCAACCCGCCAAAGGCGACCCCCTGGCATGGGTGGTGAAAGAGCAGGGCGTCGACGTGATCGTCCTCGCCGATTGCACGCTCCCGAACGCTGACATCCTGGCCTCACTCGGCTCGCTCGGCCTCGAATTCCGGGCCACGCTCCCTCACGACAAGGTCCGAGTTTTCGGCCGGTCGAGTAAACTCGAACTCGACGCCGTTCTCTCCGATACTCGCGTCCACTTGTTTCGTTTGGCCTGCGGGGGATTCGAGGAAATCCTGATCGGCGCGACTCATCTCTACGATCGCTTGAATCACCAAGAGGAGAGGCGGCGACACGACAAGGTCAAGCTGCATTACCAGACGGTCGTCGATGCGGAGAATCGGGTTGGGCACAACCGGACGCTGCTCGTTGGCGATTTCAACATGACCCCCAACGAGGCGGGGATGATCGACCCGGAACAGGCATTCGGCGCCTTGATGACCTGGGACTTGGCGGAGGTCCATTCGGATCCGATGCAAGGAGGATCGCCGCGATTCTACAACCCGATGTGGTCGCTCATGGGCCGAGCCGAGGCCCCGGGCACCTACTTTTGGGAGTCAACAGACCGTTATAATATTTACTGGTACTGCCTCGATGGGGTGATCCTCCGTCCGGCACTCCGGGGCGTATTTCGCGACGAGAGCTTGGCGATCGTGACGACCCTCATCGATCCCGGGGGGCGAGAAATCCCGCTGATCCGTCGCGCCAGGAAGCACTGGAAAATCGAGTTCTCGGATCACCTGCCGATCACCTTTGAATTGGCCCTACGCGAGAACGAGTCGGGAGCGAACCATGGCTGAGCCGAGTCCGGATGTCGACCTCTGGGGCGACCCATTCGCGGATGGTCGGGAAGCGCCCGAATCCGCCCCCGTCGCCCTCCTCCGAGAACAGGCCGACGTCTTGACGAGTCGGACCGGCGGTCGGGTCGAGGGGGTCGTCCTGAAGGATACGCAGCAGGGGACATCGTGGGCCTCCCTCTACGTCAAGGTCCCTTCCTTGCAAGGGTATATGCACAAAATAATCGCCGTGAATCACCCGGTCTCGGCCGACCCCGCGAATCCGTTCCCCCTCATGGCGGGCGACTTGCTCTCCGGCAGGGACCTCGAAAAAATCCATGGGATGGAGGAGTTTCGCGATTGGTTGAAATCGGCCCTCTCGTCCGATGGGGTTCATGCCGTCATCGTGAATCTCCTGACGTACAGCCCGGATCGCGCCGCGTCTTGAGGGCCAACACCTTCCGGCCGACGACCCGCTAGGATCGAGCGCCCGGCCGCGATACAATTTGGTAGATCCGGGGGGGCGCGGCCCGCCCCGGCGGCTCGTCGGCCCGACCGGGGCTCACCTCGACCCATGCTCGCCAAGCGGATCATCCCCTGCCTCGACGTGAACGAGGGACGAGTGGTCAAGGGGACCAACTTCGTCAACCTCCGCGATGCCGGCGACCCGGTCGAGGCCGCCGCGCGGTACGAGGCGGAGGGGGCCGACGAGCTGGTCTTCCTCGACATCACCGCCAGCCACGAGGGGCGCGGGATCATCCTGGATGTGGTCCGCCGGACCGCGGAGGTCTGCTTCATGCCGGTCACCGTCGGCGGCGGGATCCGGACTCTCGACGACATCCGGGCGCTGCTCAACGCCGGGGCCGACAAGGTGTCGATTAACTCGGCGGCCGTGAAGGACCCCGGTTTCGTCGAGAAGGCGGCCCGCCGGTTCGGCAGGCAGTGCATCGTTGTGAATATCGACCCGAAGCGGGTCCGTCGCGACGGCCGCGAAGTCTGGGAGGTCCACGTCAACGGCGGCCGGATCCCGACCGGGCTGGAGGCCGTGGCCTGGGCCCGCGAGGTCGAGCGGCTGGGGGCCGGCGAGATCGTCCTGACCAGCATGGACGCCGACGGGACCAAGTCCGGGTACGACCTGCCGATGACCCGCGCCGTGGTCGACGCCGTGGAGGTTCCCGTGGTCGCCTCCGGCGGGGCCGGGAGCCCCGAGCACCTCCGGGCCGCGCTGATGGAGGGGGGGGCCTCGGCCGCCCTGGCCGCGAGCATCTTCCACTATCGCGAATTTTCCATCGCCGAGACCAAGGATTATCTCCACCAGCACGGCGTCCCCGTCCGACGGGTCGCGCCGGCCGCCGTCACCCCCTGACCGATTCGCCGCCGCACCTCCCGTCCGGCCGGACCGCTCGGCCGGACTCACCTCGAACGTCCCCGGGCCTCACCGACGCCCGGCCTGCGCGGAGGATTGAGCACCATGTCGACCGTCGAAGCGACGACCATCGAGCCCGTCGCCAGCGAGCCCGAGGCCAACAAGCTGTTCCGGATGGTGATGAAGCACAAGGGGTCCGACCTCCACCTCAAGGTCGGCCTCCCGCCCTGCGTCCGGATGGGCGGCGTGCTCCGGCAAATGGCCCTGCCGCAGTTGACGACCGCCGACATGGAACGGCTGATGTACCCGATCCTCACGCCCCGCGTCCGCCAGATCCTGGAGGACGAGGGGGGGACCGACTTCGCCCACATCGTCTACGACGGCAAGCTGGAGACCCGGTTCCGCGTCAACCTGTTCCGGGCCCGGGGGCGGCTCAGCCTGGTCGCTCGGCGGGTCAACAACAACATCCCCACCTTCGAGAAGCTCGGGCTGCCGCCGATCATGTCCGAGCTGACCCAGTACGAGCAGGGGATCATCATCCTGGCCGGCGTCACCGGGTCGGGCAAGAGCACCACGATCGCCTCGATGCTCCAGTACATCAACGAGCGCGAGCGGATGCACATCGTCACCATCGAGGACCCGATCGAGTTCACCTTCACCGACGACAAGTCGATCATCAATCAGCGTGAGATCGGGATCGACGTGAAGGACTTCCACAAGTCGCTCAAGGACGCCGTCCGCCAGGACCCCGACATCATCCTGGTGGGCGAGATGCGGGACCAGGAGACCTTCGCCGCCGCCATGCACGCCGCCGAGACCGGGCACCTCGTCTTCGGAACCATTCACGCCTCCAGCGCCCCGTCGACGATCAGCCGGATCCTGGACCTCTTCCCCCGCGAGATGCACACCCCGCTCCGCCAGAACATGGCCTTCAACCTCAAGGCCGTGGTCGCGCAGAAGCTGCTGCCGACGACCAAGGAGTATGCCGAGAAGACCGGCAACACCCGGGTCCCGACCAACGAGATCATGCGGAGCAACCCGATCATCCGCAAGCTGATCCAGAATGAAGACGACAACAAGCTCGGCGACGCGATCCGGATGGGCAAGGAAGAAGGGATGCAGGATTTCACCGAGAGCCTCCGCCAGCTCGTCGTCGACGAGAAGATCGAGCGGGCCACCGCCTTCGAGTTCGCCCCGAGCGTCGAGATCCTGAAAATGGCGCTCAAGGGGATTTCGCTCAACCAACCTGGTATCCTGTAAGCCGACCCGATGGCCCCCGGCCCCGGCCCCGGCCCCCCAGCGGGCCGGGGTTGCCGAACCGCCACCCCGAGGCCGGCCCGCGTCGCGTCCCCCGTCCCACGAAAGGCCAGCGATGATCCGTCCGCGCCTCGCCTTCGCCGCGCCCGCGACGTTCGCCCTGCTGACCCTCGGCGCGGCCTCCGGTGCCTCCGCTAGCGGGCTGGGCGACCTCGCCCTGCTCGCCCAGTCGGCCGGGATGGAACGCGGGCCGGGGTTCTACCTCAACCTGTTCAAGTTCGCTCCGGTCCTGGCGGTCTACCTGCTCTGGGCCTGGACCACCGGCTGGGTCGACGAGGACACCAAGGAGCTGGCCAACACCCGCTTCGAGGTCTGGAACTCGGCCGTCTTCGGCACCGGTGTGCTCGGGCTGGCGATGGTCTGGGCGATCCCGATCTACGCGGTCGGCCTGGTTCTGCTCCTGCTGTCGTACTTCATCCCGCTGTTCACCTACATCTACATCCGGAACCAGACCGTCCCCGACGAGAGCAAGGTGCTCACGCCCTACCACCTGGGCGAGGTCGCCAACGGCCTGATGAACAAGATGGGGATGCACGGGTTCTTCAACAAGGGGGACGAAGCGAGGGACAAGTCGGGTCCGCCGATCGTCTTCGTGGGCAAGACCCAGGGCTCGGCCAAGGCCGACCCCGAGCGCGTCCAGCGGGCCGAGGAATCGAAGTCGTACATGGCCGCCAAGGAGCTGGTCTACGACGCCGTGCTCCGCCGGGCCACCGACATCCACCTCGAACCCAGCCCCGAGCAGCTCTCGATCCGCTACCGGATCGACGGGATCCTCCACGCCGCCGAGCCGTTCGACCGCCCGACCGGCGACGCGGTCCTGAACGTCTTCAAGGTCCTGGCGGCCATGGACATCTCCGAGAAGCGCAAGCCCCAGGACGGCTCCTTCGGCGCCAAGCTCGAATCCCGCGACGTCGACTTCCGCGTGGCCACCTCGGGCTCGAAGTCGGGCGAGAAGATGGTCATGCGGATCCTCGACAACGCCTCGGCCGTCGGCCGGCTCGACGAGGTCGGGCTCCGCTCCAAGATGGTCGCCGACGTCCGGAGCGTGGTGACCCAGCCGCACGGGATGTTCCTCTGCTGCGGCCCGACCGGCTCGGGCAAGACCACCACGCTCTACGCCTGCCTCCGCGAGATCGACCGCTTCCAGAAGAACATCATCACCGTCGAGGACCCGATCGAATACCACCTGGACAACATCACCCAGATGGAGATCAACACCAAGAGCGGCCAGACCTTCTCCGGGAGCCTCCGGTCGATCCTCCGCCAGGACCCCGACGTCATCATGATCGGCGAGATCCGCGACCAGGAGACCGCCACGATCGCCTGCCAGGCCGCCACCACCGGGCACTTCGTGTTCTCCACGGTCCACTCCAACGACACCATCACCGCGCTGTTTCGGCTGCTGGACCTGGGGGTCGAGCCGTTCATGATCGCCTCGGCCCTGACCGCCGTGCTCGGCCAGCGCCTGGTCCGCCAGCTCTGCGACGTGTGCAAGGAGCCGTACAAGCCCAAGCCCGAATTTCTCAAGAAGGCCAACCTGCCGGCCGACAAAGTCGACGTCTTCTACCGCAAGCCCACCGAGCCCGAGCAGGTCTGCCCGGTCTGCGGCGGGACCGGCTACCTCGGCCGGACCGGGATCTTCGAGCTCCTGGTCGTCACCGAGCCGATGCGCGACCTGATCCGCGAGAACCCCTCGATCAACGCCATCAAGGCCGAGGCCCGCAAGAATGGGATGATCTACCTCCAGGAGGACGGCCTCCGGCAGGTGATCCAGGGCAAGACCTCGATCGACGAGCTGCTCCGGGTCGTGAAGTAACCCAGGTCCGGGGGAATCGCCCGCGGCCCGATCGGGCCGCAACACCCGATCGACGATCGGCCATCCGACACCGCCCAGGGACCTCGCGCATGAGCACCGTCTGCGACCTGATCATCCTCGGCCTGGTCGCCGGGATGACGTATGCCCTGATGAGCGAAGGGCTCTGGGGGGCGGCCCTGATGTTTTTCAACGCCCTCTTCGCCGCCCTGATCGCGTTCAACTTCTACGAGCCGCTGGCGCAGTTGATCGTCACCAACGTCGGGTCGGAGACGGTGGGCAGCTTCGCCGACATGCTGAGCCTGATGCTCCTCTTCGTCGTCTCCCTGCTGCTGCTCCGGCTGGCGACGGAGAACGTGGCGCCGTCGATGGTCCGGTTCCCGACCCCGGTGTATCACCTGGGCCGGGTCGTCTTCGGCCTGGGCGCCAGCACGATCGTGGTGGCGATGCTCCTGCTGGGCTACCAGGCCGCGCCGGTCCAGAAGAAGATGCTCGGCGTGATGGACTACAAGTACGAGCCGATGTACAAGGAGCGCTTCGACCGCGACTTCCTCGCCTTCTTCCAGTACACCAGCGGCTACACCTTCGCCCGGAACGGCGTCGGCGAGGACGACCCGGGCCACGAGTTCCGCGACAAGCCGATGCTCTTCGACCCCAAGGCCGAGTGGCTCTTGAAGCATCAGGCCGCCCGGCCCTACGGGACCGAAGCGATCCTGGAAGACGCCCCCGGTGCCGGGGCCG
>JAABUV010003166.1_pt1 | contig 21265 bp, 23 predicted proteins | sample 5559971 | NCBI WGS metagenome assembly JAABUV01 (sample SAMN10711881, study PRJNA513362) | rock metagenome | isolation source: Antarctica rocks | place: Antarctica: Victoria Land, Knobhead nord | collected 2015-12-19
GCGCCGGCGCCGGCGCCGGGCTGCCCTCGGCCGCGGCCGCGGCCGCCGCCCAGTCGCCTGGCTCGCTTGGCACCCAGGCGCGCAGGCCGCGGCCGGGCAGCGCCTCCACATCGCGCGCACGCCGCACCCAGCTCAGGTCGGCCGCGTCGCCTGCACGCGCGCGCGCCGCTCGCCCGCCGGCCGCACCGCTGCAGGCGCGCTGCGCCGCCAGCCGCACAGAGGCGCCAACTCCAAAGTCCAAACTCACTGTTCACGCCTTTTTTTTTTAAATCTTTGGTAATGCCGATCAAGCTGGCCGGAAATCGGCAGTGGAGCGCAATGGCCGTAAGTCCTAAACTTGAAAATACGAAAACACGAAAAACACGAGCCTTGCCGGGCGCACCCTCCGCGCGCGGGCTGCCCGCGGCCTGCTCATCAGCCGCGCCGCCGCGGCCGGCGGGCGCGCCGGGCGCCAGGCGCGCGCGCGCGTACGCCAGCAGCGCGCGCGCCAGCGGGTGCTCGCTGGATGCCTCCGCGGCGGCCGCCAGCGCGAGCGCGCCGTGCAGCGCCGCGCCACCGAACAGCGCGTGGCCGGTGACCGCGGGAGCGCCGCGCGTCAGCGTGCCCGTCTTGTCAAACACAACGGTGCGCACGCGGCTGGCGCGCTCCAGCGCGTCCGCGCCCTGCGCCGCCCACGCGCGCTCACCGCCGCCCGGCTCCCGGCGCATGCCCGCTCCGCCAGGCACCACGCCCGCGCCCGCTCGACGACGAGATCGGCATAATGAAGCAATCATGGCGGCATGCGGGCCGCGGGCGCGCCTTGATCAGGATGCCATGCGAGGCAGCAACGCCCGAGCCGACCATGACGGCGGTGGGCGTGGCCAGGCCGAGCGCGCAGGGGCAGGCGATGACGAGCACCGCGATGCCGAACAGCAGCGCGAACAGGAAGGGGCTGCTGCCGACCGGCAGCCAGGCGGCCGGGAAGCCGCCGCGCGCGCCTGCATAGGGTAGGGTAGGGTGAGTAACCATGTAACGCAGCTGCCCCGCTGGCCGCCGGCGCGGCACGCTTGCCGGGCGGCGGAGCGTCGTTGCCCCGCCCCCAATGCGAAGTCAGACAGCCGCTGGCGCCGGCGCGCGGCCGCCGCCTGCTGTGGTGCAGACCCGCTCCGCCGATGAGAGCAGGCGACCCCAAGCAGCAGCCCCGGCGCGGCGGCGCTTCACAGAGGCGCAGTGCATGCCGCGACGAGCGCCGCCTGTACCCTGCCTCAGCCCTAGCGCCGGGGCCGCCGCGCAGCGCGCGCCTGCCAGCCACCAGGCGAACACCGTGGCGAGCGCAGCGACGACGATGACCGGCACAAACACGGCGGAGATGCGGTCGGCCACCGCCTGGATGGGCGCCTTGCTCAGCTGCGCGCCCTCCACCAGCCGCACGATCTGCGCCAGCGTGCCGTCCGGGCCCACGCGCCGCACCTGCGCGCCGGGCGCCGCGTGCTGCATGAGCCCAGGGCGGCCGACAGCGGCACTGATGCTCCGCAGGGGTGCGCATGCAATAGCACGAGCGTGTGCGCCGGCGCGGCGGCGGCGCCAGGTCGGCACCCGCAAGCGCAGCCCTACCCGTTCGCGCAGCACGGCAGCAGGCGCGCGGGCGGGCGGGGGCACGCCTTCACGACGAGCGGGGCGCCGTTGTTGACGGTGCCGCCGATGACGGCGTCGCCGGGGCGCTTGGTCACGGGCGCGCTCTCGCCCGTCACCATGCTCTCGTCCACGTGCGAGCGGCCCTCGGCCACCATGCCGTCCGCCGGCACGCGCGCGCCCGGCACCACCTGGCCGCGGGCGCGCGGGCGCGTCAGACACCACCGGTGTGGGTTACGGTAGGGTAGGGCAGGGCAACCCGTGGGCGGCCCGTGACGCACGCGCCTCAGCGCATGCGGCTATTGATGGCGCGCCCCGGGTGGACGCCCACGCTGGTGCAGTTCCGTCACATGGCTCGCTACAATTGCCGCGCCCGCCGCTGTGCGGGGCAGGCTGCGGGCGCGGCGCGCCGCGCGGCGGGCGCGGGGCAGGCGCGCCGGGGCGCGGCGGCCGCCGTGCCGCCGGGCGCACCCGGAGGTGGTCGCCGCGCTGCACGAGCGCCGCGGGGACCTCCTGCTCGGCGACCGGCCGGCCGTCGGCGTCCAACGTCAGCAGCACCGCCGTTGCGGGCGCCAGCTTCAGCAGCTCGGTCACCGCCTGCGCGAGGACGGGCGTCAGGGCGGGGGCCCCCGGGTGGCGGTCTGGCCCGCGCGCAGGCACCGTTCAGGAGCGACCAATGCAAGCGCCGGGAGCAGCAGGGCGCCACTGCTACAGCGTCGGAGCGCGCCCTGTGATCCGCCTGCACAGGAGCGCGCGCGGGCGCGCCTGCGACGTCTTGCCCTTGGCGTGCGACTCCAAGTACTTGCCGAGGCTGATGAACGTGATGAGCAGCGCGCTCGTCTCGAAGAAGCTCATGCTCATGATGTGGATGCCCTGCGCGCGCGCGCGGGCCCCGCGCACCCTCAGCACGACAGGCCCGCGCTCGCGCAGCAACCTAGCCCCGGCGAGGCGCCACGCGCACCCGTGCGCTGACGGCGGTAGGGCTAGGAACAGGGCTAGGGCATTGTAGGTGAGTCCAACCCTACCCCTCGCGCGCCTGCAGGCAGAGCGAGCGCCGGTGCGCGGCAGACAGGACCGAGCACGCGTACACCGCGTTGGCGCCGAGCAATTGGGACAGTACTTGGGTACAGCGCGCCGCGCCTGCAGGCAGAGCGAGCGCCGGTGCACCGCGGAGAGGACAGAGTACGCGTACGCCGCGTTGGTGCCGAGCGAGACCAGGACGTCCATGTTGGCCGCGCCGTGCCGCAGCGCGCGCACCGCGCCCGCGTGGAAGCTCCAGCCGATCACAAACTGCGCGCCCGCTGCTGGCTGCGCTGCAGGAGGAGCAAGCTGGCAGCCCAGGTCTGGTGGTGCTCTGCAGCGGCGCCGGCTCATGCAGCCGGGTTCGCGTCGAGCACTTTGCGCGTCCGCGGGGCCCGCCATGAGCTGTGGGCACGCAGCCGATGCGCCATTGAGCAACACGAGACGGCCGCGCACATCCAAGGGCCCTCGCACGCGCGCAGCGCGAGCACGGCGCGCGCGCGGGGCCGGCGCGCCTGCACGGGCGTGCACAGCACCCACTGCACGATCTCGTTCACGGTGAAGCAGCCCACGTCGGCGCCGAGCGCTGGCTCGAGCGCCGGGATGTAGCCGAACACCATCGCCAGCAAGAAGATGGGCGCCTGCGGCCGCACAGCTGCGCGCGTCAGCCGACCTGCCGCGCCCATGGGACAGCAGCCGACCTGCGCGCGCCTCCGCAGGCGCAGCGCCATGCGGCGCCAAAGTATGGTGCCCCGCGCAGGGCGCCGGCTGCGGCGGCAGCGGGCGGCCGGGCCGCGCGCCGAGAAGACGAGCGCGGCGAGGAACTTGCGGAGCCAGAAGCGCCGCTCGCGCGCGCGGCCGGCCATGCCGCTGGTCAGGTCGTCGGCCGGCACCAGCGCGACCTCGAAGCCCAGCCCGCGCACGGCCTCCACCAGGTCGCGCGCGCCCGCCAGCGCGGGGTCGAACACCACCTGCGCGGCGCCCCTGCGCCTGTCCGACGCACGCGCGCTCGCACAGCCTTGCTTGTGGGTCTGCTTTGGAGCGCTGGACCTGGCCGCGGCAGTGCTGTGCGCGCATGCACCACACACAGCGCACTCGCACGTGCTGCGCGAGGCAGGCGTCGCAGCGGCGCGGTGGACGCGAGCGCGCCGGCCACGCCCGCGCCAGCCCAGCGCCCGCTGCCGAGCTGGCCGCCCGCGCAGCGATCCCCGTGCGAGCGCAGGACGGCCGCGCCTGCGCGCTTGATTTGCGCCCATGGGGCGCGCCTCGGCCTGGTTGCTGATGAGGCTGGCGCAGGCGCGCGACACGCCCGGCCGGCCGCGCAGGCAGGCCTCCACCGCCGCGCTGCACTGCGCGCAGACCATGCCCCCGACCGCCAGCAGCAGCCGCGCCTCGCCGCCACTGCCCAGCAGCTTGGCGTCAAAGCCCGCGCCCTCCGCCGCCGCCACCAGCGCTTCCTGCACGCGCCCCCGCCCTGCACGGTGCGCCGCGCTCGCCAGGCCATTTCGAACGCCAACGCAGAGGCCAGGCGACTACGCACTCGCACTTGGTCCGGCCGCTCATACGGCGCGTGCCACGGCCAACATCATACCGGGTCGCTGCTTCTACCAAACAATCACCTGGCGCGCGCAGGGCCCCGGCGCAGGGCACTGCAGGGGCGGCACACCTCGGAGGCGCGCTTGGGGTCGTACTCCGCCAGCGCCTCCTGCTGCAGCAGCGACACCGCCGCGTGCGCCACGCCCGGCACCGCCTCCAGCGCCGCCTCCACCGCCGCGCTGCAGGCCGAGCAGGTCATGCCGGTCACCTGCGCGGGGCGCCTCCTCGCTCACGGCGAGGGCTTGCTACTGGGCTGAGCGGCAGACCCGCGGCGGCGCCGCTCCCGCGTCGGTGCGCGCGCGCTGCAGGCCGGCGCTGCACCAGTGCCAGGCAGCCCGGCGGGTCATGACCGGCACGGGTAGCGCGGGGACGCGCAGCTCAGAGGGGGTGGGGGTGGGGCTATCGGCAGGGCGCGCGGCAGAAGGGCACCTGCATGCGCGCGGTGAGCAGCTGCGGCCCCGGCGCACGCACCGACCGCAAGCGCGCGGCATAGCCCAGGTCCTCCACCGCGTCCAGGAACGCCTGCGGCTGCACCACGCTGCTGTCGAAGGCCACCTGCGCGGCCCGCGCCCGCCATCGGCGAGCCTGTCGGTGCGGACGCCTGCTGCGAAGGCAGGGCCGGAGAGGTGCGGGGCGGCCGCTGCTGCACACGGCAGAAAGCGGCCTGGCCGGGCGCTGGCGGCGCGCCTCAGCAGTGTTGGTGAGCAGGGACACGGCGGCGGAGGCGACGCCTGTCAGGCTGCCGAGCGTCGCCTCCACGGCGCCCGAGCATGCGGAGCACGTCATGCCCTCCACGGCGACCTGCGCGGCGCGGCGCATGTAATCATGACACGGCGCCCGAGCACCCGAGCCACTGGCAGCCGCGCCCGCGCGCTTGAGGCGGGAGCAGCGCAAGGCCGCCGTCCGAGCGCGGCCTCCCAGGTGGAAAAGCACCTCGGCGATGCTGGTGTGGTCGCTGCAGTCGGGCGCTGGTGCAGCGGCGTCGCTGGTGCCATGCGTGGCCAGCTCCAACAGCGCGGTCGTGCTCCAACGCTCCATCTTGAGTAAGATGATCCTACGAACACGCTGCGCGCGCCCTGCGCTGCAGGTCCTGAGCACCAGACATCGGTATTGTTATCGTAATAGCAGCTCAAGTGCCGGTCTAGAGAGGCTCTTACTGAATTCCTCCATCGTGTGTGCTCACCACGCTCCGGTACTACGGTACAACGGCATCTCAGGAACCGTAGGTGTACTACGGAAGCAAAATGAAGGCCCTCCCATTTATTGCGACCTCTGTAAAGACGGTCGCGTGCATTGCTTTCAGCCAGCAGTCACCAACTGCTGCCTGCGCTCTGCGCCGGCTCGGGGCAAGGGCGCGTGTGACGCATGGCCTCCGCATCAACCTGCGCGCTGCTCGTCCTGCTGTGGCATGCTCTAGTCCAAGCGGCCGCTGGCGAGCTCTTTGAGGTGGCTGGCACGTTGAAGTGGACAGGCGCGCCAATCACACATACTGCGGCCCGACACCGCCTGCAACTTTTGACGCTCTGCCCGCCGACGCTTGGCCAGCGCGGCCCGCAGAGGCCGCCGACCCCGCCCGCATCTCGCTCGTCCTGACCACCAACGGCAGCGAGCTGCGCCACGCCTGGCCGCGCGCGGACGGCAGCTTTGTGTTTCGCCATGTGCCCGCGGGCGCGCACCTGCTGGACGTCGTGTGCCCCGACCTGACGTACCCGCAGCTGCGCATCGACGTGAGCGCGCGCCTGCACGGCCGCGCCGTCGCGAGCTACGCCGACAACCCCACCCGCGTGCGCCCCGCCAACCGCGCTCCGGGGCGCTGCCCCGCAGGCGCGCACGGACGCAGCCGCGACGCTGAGTGCATGCTCGGGCGGCGCAGAGGCTGTCGCAGCCGCTGCTCATCCGGCCGCTGGGGCCGGCAGAGTACTTTGAGGTGCGCGGCCCGGTCCGGGACCGGTAGCCGCAGCCGCTCCGTGCTCGCGCTGGGCCTGACGCGCCGCGCGGCCCGCACAGAAACGCGCCCCCTTCAGCCCCATCGCCTTCATCAAGACGCCGTACGGCCTCATGATTGGTGCGCAGCTGGCCGCGCTCATTTCCGCAGGCGCCGAGCCGGCCTCCTGGGGCTGTGCAGCCGCGCCCGGCCCCAGGCGCCGAAGCTCTGTGCGCCGCGGCCTGCGCAGTGTTTGCGGTGTTCGCGCTCTTCGTGCTGCCCAAGCTCAAGGTGGACCCGGAGGAGTACCAGGAGATGCAGCAGCAGCTGATGGGCTCGTCGGCCGGCGGCGCGGCCGCGGCGCGCAGCCCGGCAGCCGCCATAGCCGCGCCGGGGGCGGGCGGCCGGGAGGGCGCCGTGCAGCGGCGCCGCGAGCGGTAGCTAGGGATGTGGAGGGTTGGCACGGCGTGAGGAGCGCCAGCCGCGGCTGTGCATGTACCTTGTTACAGCTGCTCAACCGCACTCAGCCAGCGCCGGCACTGACACGCACTGGCACCAACGCACACGCCCCGTCCCGTGCGCATGCTTTATCCCCCTTCCCTTTTTCCTTCGTCCGCCAAACCTTTGCATGCACGCAAACTCCCTGCTCCAGGCACGCCGGCGCCCATGCGGCCCCAAGCCGACAGGCGCGCCGGCGAGGCCCGCTCCTGACGCCGCGCCAGCACCCCCGCTCCTGCCTGCCACAACACAAGGCGGCCGGCCGAGCAGGGTGCAGGCCGGAGCGCCAGCGCGCCGGCGCCAGAGCTCCCCGCAGCGGTGCAGCACCCCCAGTGCCTCCCTGAACAGTGGCGGGGCATGCATTCCCGATGGCAGCAGTGCCGGAAACGCTGCGGCGCAGAGCTCCCAGGGGGGCGGGGGCAAAAGGCACTCGAGCTGCAGCGTGTTGTCGGGCGGCGGCGCTGCACGGGCCACAGGACAGAATACGCTGGTGGGCGGGGGTACCTTGGTTGGGGCGGAGGCAGGCGCGATCCAAGGCTGACTCTTACAAAAAGCAGGGCCGCAAAAAGCAGGGCTCCGCGCGCGGTGCACCCCTGCACTCGCAGGAGCGCAGGCCACAGGCTGTGGCCCGAGCGCCCAGCCTCGCTACCCAGCGACGAACCCCTCCCCCGCCTGCCGCTATCCCAGAGCGGGGCGCCGCGTCGCACCGGGGGGATGCGCGCGTCGCCCGGGGTGTTGCAAAGACAGCCAGGCTGGAGCGCGCGCGGTGCGGGCTGCACTGTGCAGGCCGGCCGGCGGCACCCAGGGTGGGCCAGGGCCCAAAAAGGGGTCGAGGGCCGGTCCCCCCCCCACGCCTGGCACCGCATGACTTGCAGCGGCAGCGCCTGGAGCGGCCAGGGGCGGGCGCGGCGGGAAGGCCGGGGGGGCGGGGGGGCGGGAGAGTGGGGCGGGTCGGCGCGCTAGTAGTAGGGCGGGGGGCCGCCGGCGTAGCCGCCCGGGGGCCCCTGCGGCGGGGGCACGCCCTGGGGCTGACCATATGGCGCGCCGCCGTAGGCGCCCGGCGGGCCCGGCGGGGGCGCCCCGTACTGCGGCGGGTATGCTGGCGGCGGCGCGTGGTAGCCGCCATAGCCGCCCGGCGGCGCGCCGTACGGCGGCGGCCCCGGCGGCGGCCGCGCAAAGGGCGGCGCGCCGTACGGCGGCGCGCCCGGCGGCACCGCCATGCGCGGCGGCGGCGGGCTCTGCATCTTGGGCGGCGGCGGCTCCCGGAACTTCTGCGCGCGCGGGGCCCCCGCTGCTCACGCAGGCGCACCCGGCATGCATGCTGCCGCCGCTGGTCGAGCGCGCTGAGCGGCCCGCTAGACTTACGAATCATGCGCATGCAGGGCCGGGGCATCAGGGGGAGGAGAAGGCCCGTGCCTGTGCGCGCCAGCCGGCCGTGTGGATGGGCGTCTTGGACGCCGACACCTTCATGGTGCCCGTGCCCATGGACTCGCCGTCCAGTGCCAGCGCCTGCTGCGCCGACTGCAGCGACGCAAACTCGATCCAGGCGAAGCGGCCGCTCTTGCGCACCGCGTGCACCTGCGGGCGCGCCGCGGCCCGTCTGCGCCGGCGCGCGCGTGCGGAGCTGACAAGTCCGGCGCGCTCCGCGCGAGGCGCGCACCTCGCCGACGTGCGCAAAGTACTCCGCCAGCGTCTCCTCCGAGATCTCCTCAAACGGCAGCCCGCCCACATGGATGGTGCGCTGCACGCGGTCCGGGTCGTTGCTGCGCACGACGCCGGGGCCGGAGCCGCCGCGCGCCATGCTCACGCGGATCTGGCGCTCAAAGACGTTCATCCCGTCCAGCAGCAGCGCCGTGTTGGCCTGCGCAGCGGCCCGTCTGTCGGCGCCGCCACAGGTTACCGGCCAGCGGCGTCCAACGACGTGGTGGCCGCCAGCTCTGCAGTGCAGGGGCCGCTGCGGCTGAGCAGGGCAGCGTGAGCGAGACGCTAGGGCCGGCGGCCGCCGCGCGCGCGCCTCATCCGGCGTGGTGAACTCGATGAATGAGTACCGCGTGTCGTAGGTGGGGTCCCCAGCAACCCTGATCTGCGTCACCTGCGCGCCGCCGCCCGCGCATTCAGCGGCTGGTCGCCACTCGCGCAGCCATCATGGCGTCCCATGGCCAGCCGCACGCGCGGCAGCCGCGCACGGGCAGCGCACCGTGCCGCAGTGGCCGAACAGCGCCATGAGGGCGGCCTCGTCGACCTCCTTGCCAACATTGCCGACGTAGACCGTGCGGTCGGACTGCTGCTGCATGGTGTCTGCTTTGCCGCCTGCGCACGCACGCGCGCCTCACACGGTGTGCGCTGAGCGTAGCGCGGGGCCGACGCGCACGGCCGGAGCGGCCGAGCGGCACTGCGGGGCCTGATGCGCGCGCGGTGCGCCACACAGGGCGCTCGCCTGCGCGCTGGACGCGTCTATACGGAAGAGCAGCCGCCTCAACCTGGCGCCGCGCGTGCGACGAGCCGGGCGCTTGAGGCCGGGTCGACCTGATCCCCCTGTATTCCTGCGACGCAGCGCGCGCACCCACGCGCAGAGCAAGCAGGGCTGGAGGCTGGCCGGCGCGGGGGTGATGAGGAGTGATGGGCCAGCACGAAGGCGGCCTATCGATGCCCTCCGCCGGGGGACCCAGGCCCCCCGGCCCGGTACTGTGCCTCGTCTGAGCTGGCTGTTCCAGCCAGCGCTTAGGCTTGTTACTTTGACCATCCATCCACACCTCTCGCATGCGTTTGACGAGTTGTTCACGCGACACAGCACGCTGCTGAGGCGGTCTGCCCTTTGGAAACATGCAATGCCTCCGATGTTTCCGTAGCTCCTCCTTGTGCCCAGCGCTGCAGGCGTCGAGGGCGTGAGCATCGTAGCTCAGCGCTATGGTCGCGTGTCCCGTCCTAGACAGGAAGGCTGAGGGAAATGCAGCTTTTTTGGAAGGCGCGCCCCGTGCATCGCTTGCAAGTGTTCTTGGGACTGCCTGCCCGCTTTTGCACTGAAGCCACTCGTTGCTTTGCGCTCGGCAGGCGACTTTGCGGCTGCGGAGGCCGCCTACACAGCGGCGCTGGGAATGTGCCGCGACCCGGGCGCGCGCGCCGTGCTCCACAGCAATCGGGCCGCTGCCTGGCTGGAGCTGGGCTCCTGCGCCGCCGCGCTGGAGGACGCGCGGCTGTCCCGCGTGAGCGACCCGGGCTGGGACAAGGCGCGCTCCCCGCCCGCGCCCGCGCCTTGGGGCCAGCTCGCTCGCCGGCGCGCATCCTAACAGTCGCGGCGGCGTGCGCAGGCATACCTGCGGGAGGCCGCTGCGCTCGTATGCCTCCGCCGCCCCCGGGAGGCCGCGGACGCTCTCGAGGCGGGCCTGCGGCGCGTCGGGGCGTCGGCCTGCCTGCAGGAGGCGCTCGCCGCCGTACCCGGCCTGGCCGCCTCTGCCGCCGCGGCCGGGCGCCCCGGCGCGCCGCGCCCGGGCCCCGCCCGCGCAGTCGCGTGCGGGGCCGGAGCGGCGCCGCGGGAGGCGGCCGGCGCGCCCCGCGGCCACACCCGCCCTTCCGCCGCTGCACGCACTCGCTCAAGGCTTTTGAATCAAAGCGGCCTGCATGCGATGCAGGTCGGAGGACGGGCAAGCTGCCCGTGGCCGTGCTGTCGGGCTTCCTGGGCGCCGGGTGCGGCGCGCGCCTGGCCCGCGCCGCTGCCGCGCGTGCGCGCGCCGGCCTGACGCGCGCCGCGCGCGCCGCGCAGGAAGAGCACGCTGCTGTCGCACCTCCTGGCGAACCAGAGCGGCCTGCGGGTGCGCCCGCGCTCCGTGCAGCGCCGTGCTTGCTGCAGCGCCGGCGCGCCACGCACCGGAGGCGCCTCGTCTTCCGCCAACTGTTCGGCAGTACGTATGGCAGCAAGTGATTTCTCGAATCAAGCCCACAGGAACAGTGACGATGTCTTTCTCTTGCTTGTTCTTCCTTATCCTCTTGCTTCACTTGTTATGTCTTGTTATGTCTCGCGCCGCAAGAGTGGCGGAGCCGGCCGCGCGGCGCGCAGGTGGCGGTGCTCGTCAACGACATGGCCGAGATCAACATCGACGCAGAGCTGCTGGCAGACGCTGCGCGGGACGGCCTCGTGGCGCTCTCCAACGGCTGCATCTGCTGCACGCTGCGCAACGACCTGGTGCAGGCGCGGCGCCCGCACGGCGCGCGCCGGCGCCCGCCAGACCAGCGCGCCTCGCTGCACGTGCCGCGGGGCGCCGATGAGGGCCGTGTGAAGGGGCGAGCGCCCCGTGTCATGGCATGGTATTGCCAGGGGGCGTCTGGAGTCACCGCGGGCACCACGTCAGCGCCGGTGCCCGCAGCTTGCGGGGATCAGCTGTGCACGTCGCGGGCTGCCGCAGTATGCGCACCTCCGTCATTGTGCCCGGCAAAAGCCGCTGCTCGAACACAGCCGCGATGCGGACGGCGGCTTGCTGGCGCGGGTCCCGCGCCGTCCAGGCCGCGTCCGGCCTGCCTGTGCCTTCCCCGCCGGCGCCCTGGTCGGCGTCGCTGGGCAGGCCGCTGTCCGTACCGCTGCTGGGCTTGCGCTGCAGGCTTTGCTGGACAGGAAGGGTAGAGGTGCGCTGCCTGTGGCAGCTCGCGACGTGCACAGCAAAGTCGCGGGGACCGGCGCCGAGATGTCGCCCGCAGTGACTGCAGGCGCCCCCTGTCGGTGCCGGGTCAGGACACGGGGCACTCTGCACCTTCAGAGGCCCTCAATCAGCGCCCCGAGGCACGCGCAGCGCGAGCGTGCGCGGCCTACCGTTTAGGGTAGGGTAGGGTTTAATGCGGCCGCCACGGGCGGCGCGCAGGAGGTGGCCGCGCTGGCGGAGCTGGCGCGCTTCGACTACCTGGTCATCGAGTCGACCGGTGCGCGCGCCCGCCACAGGCACCATGCATGCGCGGCGCCCCGCTGATGCATGAGTCAGGCGCGGACAGGCGCCCTGTCCCCAAGCGCCGCGGCCGCGCGGGCGCCTCGCAGGCGTCAGCGAGCCCATGCCCGTGGCGGCGGCCTTCTTCGCGCCGGACGGCGCCGGCCGCAGCCTCGCCGACGTCGCCGCCATCGACGCCATGGTGCGCCCCGCGGGCCGTGCAGCGCCTGCGCCGCACGCATCGCGCAGCGCCGGTGCAGCCGGGCGTGCGCGTCGCAGGCCGCGCGCCTGCTCCGTGACTCGGCGCCAAGGCTCCTGGGGCTCTAGCGCGCCGTGCAGAGGCGCGGCTGGGGCGCAGGTGACGGTGGTGGACGCGACCAGCTTCGAGCGGGACGCCGGCGGGGGCGGCTGCCTGGCCGACCGCGCGCTGGGCGCCGGGCCGGGCGACGCGCGCTCCGTCGCGGGCCTGCTCGCCGACCAGGCGCGCCCGCGCGCCCGCGCCCCCGCCGGCACAGGATTGAGGATGGGGTTAGGGGGCGGCGGGACGTTGCGCGGCTGGCACTGGCCGGCGTGCGGCATGCGGGCGCGCGGCCGGCGCGCGCCAAGCCAAGGCTCGCTGGGGCAGCGTCCAGCGCTGGGCAGCGCACGGATCCTCGGGGCGGGCCGGCAAGGGGTGAGCCTGCCGTGCGGCGTACGCGCCTGGCCCCGCCGGCGGCCGCCGCGGCCCTGGCGTCGGGCCGGGCGCAAGGTGCCCGCTGTACAGGCCAGCATGCGCGCGCGAGCGCACCAGGAGCGCCGGCTGCGCTGCGGCGTGTCCCGGCGGCCCCCGCCCTGCGCCGACAGTCGCGCGCGCGACAGGTCGAGTTTGCGGACGTGCTGGTGCTGAACAAGTGCGCGGCGGCGGGCGCGGCGCGTGCGGATCGCGCGGCGGCCGCGCTGGCCGCGCTCAACCCCGGCGCGCGCCTGCTGCGCGCCGACTTCGGCAGCGTAGACCCGCGCGCGCTGCTGCACACGCGCCGGTGCGCCCTGCCGCCGGCATGCGCGCTGCGACCGGGGCGGCTGCCCCCAGCCCTGCTGCACCCGCAGGTACCTCGGGTCTTGCTGTCCGTAATGACCGTCCAAAATCATGCGGGCTGTGAGGCAGCGTCGCGCGCGCCAGGACTGCTGCTCACTGCATGCTGCAACTTTTGCACTGGAAGGGCCCAGCCGGGCTCGAAGTGCATCACCAGGCGCCCAGCGGCCTGGTGGGGCGCGGGGAGCCGGCCGACGACGCGCGGGGCGGGCGCAGGTTCGATCTGGGCCGCGCGGCGCAGTCGGCCGGCTGGCAGCGGGAGCTGCTGGGCGGCGGCGTGCACGCGCCCGAGGCGGAGGCGCTGGGGATCACGTCGTTTGTGTTCCGCGCGCCGCGGCCGTTCCACCCGCTGCGGCTCTGGCGCGCAGTGCTGGAGGACGCCGCGCTGCCGCCCGTGCTGCGCGCCAAGGTTAGGGTAGGGTAGGGTGGAGCCCTGCCCTATACAGCGCCCGGCCCGCGCCCGTCCGGGCCTGCTGCCAGCCCAGGCGGCGTGCGCTTGCCGCAGCTGCTGCGCCCCCCGCATCCGCGCCTGCGCCGCGGCTGGCGATGCCGCCCCGCCGCCCGCCCCTGACATTGAGATGGCGCCCTGCACGCGCGCAGGGCTTCTTCTGGCTGGCGAGCCACCCGGACGTCGTCATGGAGTGGTCGACCGCGGGGCGCAGCAGCCGCTTTACGCCCTACGGCACCTGGCTGGCACCGCCGGCGGGCGGCCCCGCTCCCGGCGACGCGGCCGCCCATGCCGCAGCGCTGCGCGCCGCCGGCGCCGACCAGGCGAGCGAGCGCCCGGCAGCCATGGCGGCGGGCGGCGGTGCGGCCGTGGGGCCAGGGCGGCCGCGCGAGCAGCGGCTGGTCTTCATCGGCGAGGCGCTGCCGCAGGTGCCCCCGCCACCTGTGGGCGCCGTCACGGTACTGTGCAGCGGGCGTGCTGCCGCGTGCCAGGGCCCGCTCGCGGCGCTGGCACTTGGCGCTGTGCATGCAGGGTCATGTAAGCCTACCCTGTGCCTGCAGGGTGCCATCCGGCGCGTGCTGGACGCGTGCCTGCTGACCGACGCGGAGCTGGCGGAGGGGCCGGCCGCGTGGGCGGCCTGGCCCAGCCCCTGGCAGATGTTCATGGACAGCACCTGACGTCGCGGCGCGCGCGGCGTGACGTGAATGAGTGACCGCTATGGTGGTTGTGAGTCGGTGCCAGTTCCGAGCGTGATGCCTGTAACGAGGCCCTCAGCAGGGGAGCAGGGCAACCCTTTTTAACCGCATCAGGCAGCGCTCAAAATGACTTCTCCTGCAACTCATAAATCTCTGTGAGAAAGAGAACGCCGCTCTGCGTGCGGAGGCGTCACACGGGTACTGAGGCTCGACAGTACTTGCTTCCGCTGTGATGCGTTTGAAGCGTTGAAGCTCTGATACCTGGGAGCATGCACCCTCTCCAGCTCGGCGATGGCGGACGCGTATGCACACTGCACGAGCTGCAGCAGCGCAAGGACAGCTTGCAACCATGCAGGAAGCGCGCCGTGCCAGCAGGCATCCAGCAGAGCATAGTGTTCTGGGACCTGGACAACCTGTGGGTGCCAGCTGCGCGAGTCGCGTGCGCCTGCCAGCACGTCAAGGCGCGCCGCTCCCTGGCGAGCTGCACTGCCGCGGCTGCGGTCACGTGCAAGCGCACTGGCCTGCTCACTCCGCCTGCGCACCCGCAGGCTGTCGCGGCGCCGTGCGCGCCGGTGGCGGTGCTCGCCTACGCCAACCCGCACACCTGCGCGCGCCCGGGCCTGCTGGACGCCCTGGCCGCGGCCGGCGCGCTGCTCCAGCGCGTTAGCCGGAGCAAGTGAGGCTCCCTGGCGCCCGCGCCCGTGCTTCTCAAGCGCGTGGCTGGCGTCCTCAGGGCTGAGCGCACACGCCGGGGGGCGCAGGCAGGCGGCCGACCTGGCGCTCGTGGCCGACCTGACGCGCTTTGCGCGCGGCGCGCGCGGCCGCGGCTGCGCCGTGCTCGTCTCCGGCGACACCGGCTACGCGGGCGCCCTGCTGCACTGCGGCGCGCTGGGCGTGCACACCGTCAGCGTGTCGCGGTGCGCGGCGCGGACCCGCCTGCCTTGCGCGCCTCGCCCTTCCCTCTGCCAGGCCCCCGCGGTAGGGCGCAAGGCCGGTGTGCGGGGCCGCCAGGCTGCCAGCGAGGCTGCGGGAGCGGCCCTGGCAGCGGCGCAAGCACAAGCTGCCGGCCGCAGCGCATGCGTCCTACCACTGGCAGAGCCATGCGGATGGCAGCATGTGCCTGAAGCCGCTGCATTCTGGCGCCTCCGCAGACGAGCCCGACGGCATGGACGCCCTGTGCGGCAGCCACGTGTTCTGATGTTTGCTGCCAAGCAGTAATGAGACTGGGCTGCGATGACCTGTACTGCGAGGGATTGCGTGCTGTGATACCACTGCAAACGCATAGTGACACCAACATGATCAACAAAGGATGCATGTGCAGCGCATGTGCTACTGAGAGCAATGAAGCTGCCTGCCATTGCCTGCGCGCGCCTCCTACCTTGCTTCCCCAGAACAGAGCAGCAGTGCCAGAAAACACTTCAGGACCTCAGGTGTGTGCAGTCAGTACACTGCTCACACCTACGCGCCGTGCCGACACACGAGCGGTGTGCTACGTAGGCGAGCAAGCTATCTCCCACTCAGCGCTGGCACTTGCAGACCTACCAGCCAGGACCTGTGTGCGCATGTGCGCGGCCTCGTCCTGGTGCGTACTCGTACAAGAAAAGGAAGCCTGCTCGCCTGTGTTCAGCACATGAGCTGCCGGGTACGGATCAGCAACACAAGCGTGGCAGAAAGAAGATCAGAGGCTTGCCCGCTTGCTAGAGAGGTGGTGCAGGGCCCCCTGGCAAGGACGAGGCTTGCCCGCTTGCTGGAGAGGTGGTGCGGAGCCTTGTGGCAAGCAAGCAGGGCCGAGGGCACCCATCAGGCCCCCACAGTGCTCTGTCATGGGAGGCTTGAAAGCCACCCGCGTCGCCCCTGACGCCATGGAGCACGGGCAGTGTGAGCAAGATGGCCCTTGCAGCACTCCCCCTCCCCTCAGACACACCTATGATGCATGCGCTGGAGCGCCCCGCGCCCCTGCAGCGGCACAGTGCGCGCCCCCACTGCGCTGCGCCTGCTGAGCGTGTGCGCCCCAGATGTCCCCTGGCGGCGCGAGCTAGCATCAGGGTGCTCGCGCCCGCATCAAGCTGAGGGGAGGGGGAGCAGCGCGCAGGCCGCTCCTGCCGCCCTGGCCGCGCAAGCCCCCCCCGACAGCGGCGACTCCTCCACACCTGCGCAGGCCGCTCCGCGGCCCCATACTTGAACTACACAGTTGGGCGGGAGGCCCGAGCCGGCGGCCCGCTTCACGCGGACCGTGCCCCGCGCCCGGGCGGCGCGCCGGCGCCGGGCTTACATGTCAAAGCTGCGCACGCGCCGGCCGCCCTGCATGCGCAGGACGCCGCGCGGCGCGGTCTCGGCCGAGCGCCGCCGCTTGGCGTTGGGCGAGTCGTCCGGGTCCGCGGTGTCAAAGCTGCGCGCGTGCGGCTACCGCGTCGGCGCCCACGCCCCACACTCAGCAGACATAGGCATGTCGTTTGCATCACTGAGCACGCCAAATGCGCCAATTGCAACTCCGCCCCCGCACAACTGCAACTGTGCTCAGCGGGCGAGAGTGGTCGCCGCTTCTGCAGCGCTGCTCACAAGGGCAACGCGACAGCCACCACCCGCACGTCACGCGCATGAGCCGAGCAGCCGCGGAGACCGCCAGGGGGCCGGCAGCGGCAACGGGGCCGGCGCGCCTGCTGTCGCGGCTGGACAGCAGCGCGGCGCGCGCTGTCTGCAGCGCCTCGGCCGGCGCCAGCGCGGCCGGGCCCGCGCCCGCGCACGCCGCCGCGCCCGCCGCCTCGCCGCCCGCATCCGCACGGCGCCCGCCACGCGCGCCGCGCGGCGCCTCGCCCGCGCTCGGCCCGCCGGAGCTGCCCTCGCCGGGGTCCTTGCGGCCGACGCTTGCGGGGGCCGGCCAGCCCAGCGGGCGCCCAGGCGCCAGGCCGGACTTGGCGCCGGCGCCGTCGCGCGCGCGCGAGCCCGGCGCTGCCGCTGGCTGGAAGAATGCGCTGGAGGCGGCCAGCTGCACCGGGTGCAGGCCGGCGGCGGCCGGCGGCGCGGCCGACGGCGCCAGGCCGGGCAGGTAGAGTGCGGCGAGCGCGGCCGCGCCGCTGCGCGCCTGCGCCAGGCCCGCGCGCGCCTGGCCGGCCACCTCCGCCATGCCGTCCTCGGCCGAGCCCTCTGCGCGCGCGGCGCCGCAGCGCTCAGCCTCCCGCCCGGCCCGGCCCTGGGGGTCCGCGACGGTGGCAGCCGCTGTTGCGCAGCCGACGGCTCGAGGCCAGCGGGTCGCCGCCTGCATTAGGCCCCGCAGGCAGCTGCGTGCGCGCAGACGCAGGCACAGCGGCCCTGGCGTGCGACAGCGAGCGCGGAGCTGCGGCACGGCGCCGGCGCGCACCCGTCAGGCGCAGCACGGCCTCGAACGCGGCCGCCGCCTCGTGCCAGTGCGCCTGCGCCAGGCGCGCGCGGCCGAGCCACAGGTGCCCCGCCGGCGCCAGGCTCGGCGGCAGCGTCGCCAGCGCCTCCTCCGCGTCCGCCTCCGCCTGCAGCGCCTGCACGCGCCCGCGCCGCGCTGAGGTATGGCAGGGTAGGGCAGGGCTAGGGTACAAGCGCCGCCAGAGCATCCTCCGCGTCGGGCTCCGCCTGCAGCGCCTGCGCGCGCCCACCCCGCGCTGGGCGTAGGGCTCACGGTTCAGATCAGGAGAGGTACAGTTAGGGCAAAGACCTACGGCACAGCGCAGAGCCTCGTGCGAGTGCTGTCTGCATCGAGGGCTCCCCCTCAGGAGTTTTTATGGCCCAGGGGCACATGGAACAGTGGTTGGCTGGCGCCCCGGGGCCACACGGCATCCGGCTGGCGCGCGCCTGCGAGAGCGAGATGTGCGCGCGGCAGCGCTCCAGGAAGGTCTGCCCGGTGGCGGCGGCGGCGTCACAGTCGGGGTCGGGCGCGCTCTGCGCGCTGCGGAACGCACGGATGGCCGTCGTGAAGTGCTCGACCGCCGCGCGCGCGTCGCCTGCGCGCGCGCGCGCCCAGGCGTCGCCCTCCCGGCGCGTGCGCGCGCCGCTGGGCGCGCACGCCGGCGCAGGGCGCTCCGCGGACGGGGGCTGTTGCCCTCGAGCCTGCACTCCCGGACACAGGGGCGCCACGGGCAGGCAGGAGGCCGGCGCAACGCAGGCAGCAGCAGCCATGCTCGGCTGCAGCTACCACACGGGCGGCAGCCAGGCCGGCCTCGCTGATGCGGCGCAGCGCAGGCGGCGCGCGCGCGCGCAGCGCCCGCCTGTGTGCATTGCTGGCCGCACGCTGGCAATCTCTCTCTGTCTGACCATGTCTGCATGATGCGCGCACCGGCCCAGAAGGCGGTGCGCGCGCGTGGGAAAACCTAGGGTCTGCGCACCGGCCCAGAAGGCGGTGCGGCCGTCCTTGTGCGCCACAACGGCGGCCTCGCGCTGGCGCTGCGCAAACGCCTCCTCCGCCTCCATCGGCTCGTCCGCGCCGCCGTCCGAGGGCATCCCTGCCGCGCCGCCTGCGCCGCGGTTGCCCCGCCGCACGCCACCGCAGTGGGTTCTCGGGCTCTTCCGCACGACCTTGATCGCGCCAGCAAAGGCTCGTGCTGTCGAGCTTGGATGCGCGCGCTGCCCTGCTTGCAGCAGTGAACAATGTGGGGTCGGGAACAGGGGCGACGGCCATATCAGGCCCTGAAGCGAGCAAGGCCGCAGGGTGGGCGGCGCGCGAGACCGCCGCGCGCGCGCACCGTTGGCGCCGGCGGCCGCGGCGTCGTCGTCAAGGTCGCCGCTGCGGCCGCCCGCGGACAGCTTGGTGTCGTAGAGCGCGCGCAGCAGCGGGTCGGACAGCACCTCGTACGCCGTGCGGACCTGCGCGCGCGCGCGCCCGGCGGCCGGCTCGGCTGCTGCTTTGGCAAGTCTGTCCCGGCACACGCAGGCCTGACACGCGCGGAGCCCCGTCGCCCCATGGCCGTGCCGCATTCTCTCCCTGCGTTCTCAGGCGGGACGCAAAGGCTCTGATCACAGGGAAGGCACACGATGCGCTTGAGCGCTCTTGGGCCCGCGCACGCCGGGCGCACGGGGCAGATGGAGGGGAGCGGGCGCGCCGCGCGCCTGCGCGAACGCCTCATCGCTGCCGCCCTTGTCCGGGTGCGTCAGCGTGGCCTGGCGCCAGTACGCGCGGCGGATCTCGGCGCCGCCCACGCCCGGCGCCACGCCGAGCGTCTCGTAGTAGCCGCCGCCGCCGGGCGGCCGCCCGCCGCCGTTGGCCGCAGCCGCGGCGGCCGCCGCCGCGCTGCCGCCGCCCGAGCCGGAGCGCGCGGCGTCCGGCATGCCGCTGGCGCTGCCCTCCGCCTGGCGCCGCACCCCGGGCATCTCGCCAGGTGCACTGCAGCTGCCTCTGCGCCCGGGCCCAATGCAGCGGGCGCAGCTGCGCGGCGGGCGCGCGCGCGCAAGGGCCCGCCACCCTGCAGATGGGATCACTGGTGCGAGACGCACAGCGCGGGCAGCACGCCTGGGGCAACGATGCCGCGCTGCGGCGCAGTTCTGCCGCCGGGTCGGCAGCCGCGCCGCCGCCGCAGACCGCCGCCTGCCGCTCCCGCGCCTCGCGCTCGGCCGCGCTCGCCGCCGCCGCCTCCCGCTCCGCCTGCGCACGGCCGAGCTGTCCATTGCCGCCTCAATGCTGCGGCGAGCGCCGGTCCTCTGACACAGGGCGTCCGCTGGCACGCCGCCGGGGGCCATGAGGCAGGGCCGAGGCCGATCACGCTGGCCTGCTGCCAGCGTGTATGGACATGAGCTAGCGCTACCATGAGCTCGCCCAAGCCGCCGCAGCACGACCAGCGCCTGCAGGCACTGGCGTAATGCGCTTCCGCAGCGGCCGGGCGCCGCGCAGCGCCGGCCGGGCCCCTGCCCCCGCCCCGCCAGCGCTGGCCAGCAACGGCCGAGCGCAGGCCGCGCTGCAGTGGCGCTGCGCGCGCACCTGCGCGTCCGTGCCAGTCGCGGCGTCGCCCACGGCGGCGGCGGCGCCGGGCGCGCGCGCGGCCTGGAACGCGGCGCGCGCGGCCGCCTCCGCGCCGGCCAGCGCCGCCTGCAGGCGCGCGCTGCCGGGCGCGCCGGCGAGCGCTGCGCGGAACGCCACCGCCGCGTCGCCCGGGCGGCCCAGCTGTGCGAGCGCCACGCCGCGGCGGTAGTGCGCGCGCGCGCAGCGCGGGTCCGCCGCCGCGGCCTGCGCGCGGGCGGGCGCCCGCGGTCCGCGCGCGTCCGAAAGGGTGCGCGCTCTCCCGTGTGGGCGCTCGGGGCGGTGGGGCGGGGTGCAGCACGCTTGCTGGCGAAGCGGCCTTTGCACGGTGACTAAATAATCGCTGCCAGGCTGCGCGCGCAGCCGGTGCTTGCGCAGAGAGCACAAGCTTGACTTTGCTGCCATGTGACCACGCTGCCACCAAGCAAATTGCGCACTTTTGAGGCACTGGTCAGCAGGCACGCTGGGACGCTGCCGGTTGCGGGATGCCTGGCCCCGTGCAGCACCGTGTCAGCGTCCGCGAGCGATTCGTGCCACTGGCGCAGGCCGGCGTGCGCCGCGCTGCGATTCAACACCAAGGTCGTGCAGGCGAGCGCATCGCCCGACGCGTGCTGCAGGGCCTCGCTGTACACGCGCACCGCGCCCCAGTAGTCCCCCGCGGAGTAGCACGCATTGCCCCTGCGCTTCGCGGCTCGTCAGAGGTGCGTGCGCCTGCAGGTGCGCGCCATGCAGGGCGCTCCCTGGCCTTGAGGCTGTGATGTCCCGGGGCGGGCGCGATGCGGCGCGCGCACCTGGCAAGCAGCTGCTCGCCGCTGTGATCATGGCTCGTGCGGAACAGCACGGGCTTCGCCGGCTGCCTATGCAGCACCTCCAGGCCTTCCAGCTCGCTCATGTGTGCGGTGGTGCCGCACGCGCCAGGTTCCCAGGCCGCTGCAAGCGGCGCATGGTGGCACCTCCGAGCGCCACTGCTGCAGTACTGCACTCCCAGGCGCGCGGGAATTCACGGACCTGCACAAATGGCCCATGCAAAGATGCGTGGACCCTAGTATCTATTCAGCTTTTCCAATCATTCAGTGCAGACGGTCGCCTAGGAGCATGCCGCAATCCGCAAGATGGCGTGACACAGGCCCGCCGGCGAATGCCGAGTTGGGCAGGCCCTGAAGCTGTGCAGGCTGGCATGCAAGGCTGGCGTCAGGAGGGCGACCTATGGCTTACAATGCGAGACCTCCGTTGCGCACCGCAGTGCGCAGCACAGCTCCCGCTTATTCAACAGCTTTGCAAACACCACTGCCTTTATGCCTGCCTACTATACACGTCCTGCCGCAGGCAGCACTCAATGTGAGGGCGCGCGCGCGCAGCCCCAGGCGAAACCCTTGCAAAGCACACTGACGCCTGTGCCTATTAAGCTACCTTATGCAACGCAAGAACGCAGTACAAGAACAGCCACCTGCCAAAGCAAAACAGCAGCGTCATGTCTTGCAGCAGCTGCCGGCGCCTGCGCCTGCGCTGCTGCA
>JAABUV010003167.1_pt1 | contig 21263 bp, 40 predicted proteins | sample 5559971 | NCBI WGS metagenome assembly JAABUV01 (sample SAMN10711881, study PRJNA513362) | rock metagenome | isolation source: Antarctica rocks | place: Antarctica: Victoria Land, Knobhead nord | collected 2015-12-19
GGTCCGGGCGCGCGGGCGGCGGCGGCGGAGAGAATGGCGTCGGGGCTGGGGGGGCCAGGGCCGCATGCGCAGCGGACGGCAGGGGCTCTGAGGGCGCAGATGAGGAGGGCGCGACCAGCTCGTCTGAGGAGGAAGCAGGCTCTGAGGCAGACGAGGAAGTGCATGTCGGCGCCGGTAGGCAGGGGCCCGAGCGACACCCCGGTGGCGGCGCGCCCGGCAACGTCCGCCAGGCTCGCGGCCTGGCAGAGAGCCAGGAGTGGGCTGCCTCAGACTGCACAGCAGCGAACGGGCGTGTGCGGGCGTGTGAAGCTGAAGCTGGAGAGGCAGAAGAGGCGGACGAGGGCAGCGAGGGCAGCGAGGCAGGGAGCGGTGCATGCGAGGGCGCACGGGGCGAGGCGAGCAGGGACGGCCGCGGCGGCGAGGCGGCGGGCGCGTCGAGCAGCAGCGAGGAAAGTGAAGGAGAAGAGGCGGAAGACGGTGAGGAGGGCGAGGACGAGATGCTGGCGCGGCTGCTGCGCATGCAGGCGCGCGCGCCGCGCGCGCATGGCGCGGGGGCCAGGCGCAGGCCCCCGCCAGAGCCCTCCGAGCCTGCGCGGGGCCCGGGCGCTGCCGAGGTCGCCGAAGCTGCGGCGCCTGGCAGCGCCGCATCGAGCAGCGGCGAGGAGGGCGAAGGAGAAGAGGCGGAGGACGGGGATGAGGGCGAGGATGAGATGCTGGCGCGGCTGCTACGCATGCAGGCGCGCGCGCCCCGCGCGCAGGGCGCCGGGGCCAGGCGCAGGCCCCCGCCCGAGCCCTGCGAGCCCGCGCGGGGCCGGGGCGCTGCCGAGGCCGTTGACGGCGCGGCGACTTGCAGCGCCGCGGCGGTTGGCAGTGCACCGCAAGTGAGCGGTGCTGTGCCTGGGGAGGACCCGAGCGCGACGCAGCCGCCGGCTGAGGATGTGGGGAGGTCGTCCAGCGGCCAGCCGGGCGGCAAACCGGCGGCGCTCGCCGGCCCGGCACGGGCTCAGGCCCGAGCAAAGGCGGGCGCGGGGCAGGTCATGCCGTCAGCGCCCGACCCGCAGCGGCAGCAGAAGGTGAGGAGTAAGAAGCGAACAAAGGCTGCAGCAGCGAAGGCGGCGGCAGAGGCCGGCAGCGTGACGGCATGCTTTGTGTGCGGCCTGGAGTGCGGCAGCCGCAACCAGCTGTTCAAGCACATTGCGGCCAGCGGGCATGCGCAGGCAAAGGCCTGAGGCCGGCCCATGTAACAGCTGCCATTGTCTCTCTGTGAGCCCTAGCTGGCTCAAGTGCTGTAACAGCCAGCATGACAGGGCTACATGGCGAGCAGTAACTCAACAGCTCAGACACATAAGTTGGCGCAGTTCGGCTTGCAATGCAGCTTTTGTTGGCTAGCAGCACGCCTGTAAGCGCCAGGGAGTGCACGAAACATGTATCCTGTCACAGGCCTACGCGATGGCAAAAGGTGGTAAGTCACTTGTTGCTTGTATGCTTTATTGCTCTGCTTTGGAGCACACGCACGCACCAGGTGTAAAGTGTTTGTTTTTGCAGGGCCAAAGGCGATTGTGCAGCGTCCGCTTTGCTGCCACGACGCTGCAAAAGGAGAGCCTGACAAAGCGTATGTACAGGCTGCTGGAAGAGCAGTCTGCCAATGAAGGCCAAGGTACGTGCATAACACACAATTCCAGCCAACAAACGGCTCGTGGCATTGCATTTCAAGCATGCGTGCTCATATATATTACTGTAGCCAGTGCGTGAGCGCATACCCACAAGCTCTAGTCGCTATCTAAGACTATCGCAATACTCAGCTTTTGGCGTGCAGCGGGGGGAGCGGGAGGCAGCACCACGTACGACGCGCTGCAAAAGGCCGACGCTGCCTGGGCCAAGCTCCGCAACAGCAAGGTCAGCACCTCCTTTGGCTTGCTGCGTGCTGCCGTGGGGCCACGGGCGACAGACTGCGCACAAGCCGCTGCGCTCTGCACTCCTAACAGGCTGTCAGTGCTGGCCTTCCAGTTGTTGTGCACTAGCGTGGGCCAGCTAGTGCTCCGAGGAAGCTGAAGAGCTGCCCAGCAGCGGAGAGCATAGCGCCAGGGCGCAGGAATAAACAAAGTATATTTTGGAGTGTGTACTATTGCCAAGTACCCATTTGGAGCGTAGAAATGCATCAGTCATGCTCCCCAGCTGTGCACCGCCCTCCTGCCGCCAGGTTGGCCCGTGGCCGTGACGCCGGCCCGCCGCCCACGTTCGTGACGACCAGCGCTGAGCCGCTGCCGGAACAGCCCGACTTTGATGTGGTCGTCTGCGGCGGCACGCTCGGCATCTTTCTGGCCTGTGCGCTGCTGCTAAAGGGCTACAGGCGCGTACATGAGATCAAGTGACTGTCTCTTGTAGACTTAACTGTGATGATGTTTGTGTTCCTCTGTTTTCTGAAGGCCTGATTATGACTACGAGGGGTCTCAGCTGCATATGCTCTCACCATGCATGTGCATGAAGGCGGGTCGCAAGGCCATGCATGTGTTTTCTTGTGCTGCACGACACACGTGTTGAACGACTCTGACCGCTTGGTATCATCCCCGATCACCACGGAGCTCCATGCCGCTGCACCCAGGCTGCTGCACTGCTGCGCGGCCTGGTGCATGCTGGGTGCAAATCTGGGCACTTTCGTTTGCCCTCACCGCTTGGCGTCCCTCTCACAGCTGGGGCGTTATGGCGCAGGGTTGCGGTGGTGGAGCGGGGCCCGCTTCGCGGCCGGGCGCAGGAGTGGAACATCAGCCGCAAAGAGCTGCGCGAGCTGGTGAGTGTACACTTGGCGGCAGAGACGTCCGGGGTCGCCTGAGAGCTGATGGGAGTTGCCAAGTAATAGCCAGCTCATGCCAGGGCATGTTACAGGACATGCCAGCCCGTACGGGTGTGATTGGACGCCATGGAAGATGCCAAGTGATAGCCAGCCTTACTCAAGGGCACGTCACAGGACATGCCAGCCTGTGCTTGGTGTAGTGAGTACAGTAGAACCCCATGGCTCACTTCTAGATACATCCGAATGTCTTCATGCGCACAGGTCGCCTCGGGCGTCGCGACGGCCGAGGAGGCAGAGGCGTGCATCTCCTCGGAGTTCAACCCGGTGCGCGCCGGCTTCCGCGGCAGCGCGGACGTGTGGACGCGCGACGTGCTCAACTTGGGCGTGCGCCCGGACAAGATCATCGCCAAGGCGCGCCCTACCCTTGGTCCGCCAGCGTGCCGATGATACGGATTGGACAGGTCGGGTGCTGTGCGCCTGCTGACCGTGAGGGAAGGGCATGCCGTGCAAGGCGGTGTTGCTGCACATGCGCCCACCAGGAGTGAGCCGCCCAGTTGCTTTAGACGTTTTCTCGAGAGTGGATTTCTTGCAAGAGATGAGTTTCCTGCCCGTTAAATCATACGCAGTATGCCAGCAGCCTCGATGCTTTGTTCGTACCCAGGTTACTTAATACCTGAGCCTGGGCAGCAGGTGCGGAGGCGGTTCGAGGCGCACGGCGGCGTCGTGCTCGAGTTCGCGAGCGCGGCGGGCGCCGCAGCACTCCGCCCGCCCTGCTCCAGGAGCGCCAGGGCGACGCCGTTGGGGTGCACAACGGCGCACGGGCGCCGGCGGTCACGCGGGCGCCGCTGAGAGCGGCCAGCGGGGTCCAGACGCGGGCGCGGCGGCCGCCAGCACCGGCAACGGGGCCGGCGTTCAGGGGCGGGGAGGAGCGGAGGGCGGGCGCGAGCGCGGCGCGGGGCCTGGCGGGGCCGAAGGGAGGGGGGACACAGGCGGGGTGGGCGGCACAGGCCGCATCACAGCGCGCCTGCTGCTGGACAGCACCGGCAACTTCGGACCAATGGTGCGCGCAAGACATGCGGGAGGCGACCAACATACTTACCATTAGCTTACCACTAGCTTTTTCCTCTCATTCTGCACCGCTTACACTTTGCAGCTTGTGTTCATGCTGCCTCGTTGCTGTGCCAGTGCGTGCGCCGACTGGCCATGCACTGCCAAGGTCGTGCACTGCCCTGTCCCAGCCCTGCGAAGGGGCTCCCGCGCCCGGCCGCAGGTGCGCCAGGCGCGCTGGGGCGCGCGCCCGGACGGCGTGTGCCTGGTCGTGGGCGCCTGCTGCCGCGGCTTCCCCGACAACACCACAGGCGCGGCCGCCCGCTGCCCCTGCAGCTGCAGGCGCTCGGGACGTCCCGTCATTCCGTCCCCCATCATCCCTGCCAGGGACTGCTGCGGTGCAGCAAGTCCAACCAACACCGCGCCGTGCAGCATGCATGTGCGAGCTGCGGGTGGTGGGTAAGGATAAGTTACCCTATGCAGGCGACGTGATATACACCAACGAGGACCTGAACGCGGTCGGCCAGTACTTCTGGGAGGCCTTCCCTGCCGGCAGCGGCCCCAGCGACCGCACCACCTACCTGTTCACCTACATCGACGCCGACCCCCGCAGGCGCGCTGCCGGCTCAGGCGCTTGGGGTTGCTGCAACCAGGGAAGCTTCTGCTCGAGGTTGCAAGCGCTCTCCATATTGCTCACGCAGCCGCAAAAAACCTTACTAATCACTTGTTCAAGCTCAAACTTTGCCGTTCTCACAGCCACTTCCGGTCAGTAAGTAGGGAACCTGCAGGCGCAGACGCGCTTGAGGACGCTAGATTACGATGGAGGCACTTTTGTCGTGATAGCGGCGACGCACTGTCATAGCTTAGTTCGCTAGCTGTCTCGGCATGCCGGCCAAGCTCCTGCCTGCCGGCTGCCGGCCATCACAGAGCCAGCCGCCGATGACGAGGCGGCGTGCGGGCCCGTCGCAGGCCCTCCCTGGAGACCCTGATGGAGGACTACTGGCGCCTGATGCCCGGCTACCAGGGCGTGCGCCTGGAGGATGTGCAGCCCCTGCGTATCCTGTTCGGCTACTTCCCGACCTACCGCGCCAGCCCGCTCCAGCCCGCGTGGGACCGCGTGCTGCAGGCGCGCGCGGGGCCGACGGCTCTGGCTCCGGCCCGGCCTGCACCCGCTGGCTCTGGCTCCGAGCGCTGGCTCTGGCCCCGACAGGCCGCTGACGCTGGATTCGACTTAGCCTGCACCCTCATACATGCTGCTCGTGCTTGTAGTAGAGCTCGTACGTGCGTAGAGCTTGCACAGCGCCGCATAGGCGGGCGCGCTGGCCCCAGCGGGCCGCCCCCGCACGTGGCCTCTGGTTTGCAACTATTCACTCACATTTGCTTGGTGCCCGCTCCCGGCATGCGCTCGCAAATATGAAAAGGATGATGTGTTTGTCAGAAGAGCAGCCATCATCTGTGAGTTTGCGCTCTCGTATGCTGCGCTGCAGAGGCCGCTGGTTGCCGGCAGGTCGGCGACGCGTCTGGGATCCAGTCACCGCTGTCATTCGGCGGCTTTGGCGCGCTGACGCGGCACCTGCACCGCCTGCAGGCGGCCGTCTCAGAGGCGCTGGAGGTGCGCTCCGGCTGGCCTGTGGATATATGCTTGAGGTATTGGCTGTCATTGCAGTCTCACATGCATCACAGGATCACGTGCACGGTGACGCTGCAACGGGCGACTTTGACTGCTGCGCGTGTCAAAGCTGGCGAGGCGGTGGGATGGCCGAGGTCTGGGCCGGAGGTTGCACGCATGCTGCGCATCAAGCAGCCGCTGCAGCTCGGGCCTCAGCTTGTCCCGAGCGACGGGCGCGACGCGTGCGCGCTCCCTGGCGGCAGGCGGACGCGCTGGACCGGGACGCGCTGGGCGCCATCAACGCGTACAACCCGGGCCTGAGCAGCGCATGGATGCTGCAGCGCGCGATGAGCGTGCGGCCGGGCCGCCCGCCCGCGCCCGGCTTCGTCAACGCGCTGCTGGGCGCCAACTTTGGCGCTATGCAGCGCCGCGGCGACGCCGTGCTCAAGCCCTTCCTGCAGGCGCGCGGGCGTGTCGAGAACGTGCTTATGTAACCCTGGGTTTTGGACTGCGCTGCAAGTGAGCTTGCACTGACTGGCCATGCCCCGCTTTCATCGTCATTTTTGTGCTCTTGGAACGCCAGCGCTTGATGTCCCAGTGCGCTGCCTGTCAAAGCGTAGCGTCCATGTGTCAAACTTTGATGTACCGCAAGCAGACATCGGCATGCCATGCGCCCTGAACTGCGCCTGGACTACCCTATGTATCGCGTCACCATCTTGCATTACATAAAAATGACCCCGGCTTCGCCTGAGGCTAGGCCTCATTGAGGCTAGGCCTCAGGGCCACGTCCCTGCAATGCAAGGCGGTGAAGCAATACATAGGGTATTTCTGGCGCAAGTTAGGGCGCATGGCATGCCGATGTCTGCTCACGGTACATTCTGGCCACCTGCGGCGCGGCCATAAATCAAAACCTTACTCCCCAGACTGGCCTCACGCAGGCCGCGAGCCTTGTCTGCGCCAAGGGTGGTGCAGGTGTCTGCAGATCATGGAGCCGCAATGCCTATCTTTAGTATGAAGCGCATGCGCCTGCGCAGGACCCCGCGCACTCTGGTGCCGGTGGGCGCCACGCTGCTGGCGGGCGCGCACAGCCTGGGGGCCCGTGCTGGGCTGAGGCCCCTGTCAAGCGCGCAGGATATGGTGCAGTTTGGGCCGCTGGGCGCGACGCTGCTGGGGCAGGTCCAGTCGCAGCCGGGCTCCATCCCGGCCATCCTGCAGCACGTCGGGCCGCTGCCCATCCTGGACTGGACTCGCCATTTCCTGACGCTTGGTGCGCCCATGACCGAGACAGCATGCGCTGGCTGCTTGCAGATATGCCCGGTTTGCTGGGCCTGATGTAGGGTCTGATGTAGGACTGGGACCATGGGTCCGCCGGCATGCGAGCTTGGCGTTTTGCTCGTGCAGCAGCTTGTGAAGCTGTTCTCAAGCCGACACCCCTGGCTCGTCTGCGGCCGCCCGCGCCATGCCCGCCCATCATACTGCGCGCTGACCTGAAATGCGCGGAGCGCAGGGCTCTACACCGCCCTGCACCGCGTGGCGCGGCCGGCGGTAGCCGCGGCCGCGGACCGGCTGGGCCCGCGCGCGCGCTTCTGGCTGCGCCGCGCGCTGGACGCCTGGGAGTTTGGCAGCGGCGCCGACTTCCGGCCCTAGGCGCATGGTGCTGGTGAGCATTGCCGGTCCGTGCCAGGCTCCTCGGGGTCTGCCGTCTCTGCCGCTGTGTGCGCGCCTGGCGGAGTGTATCCCGGTAGTGGGCAGCGGTGTAGAAAGTCTGAAGGGTGCAATAGCGGAATGGTTCCATGGACTTCATGCGTTTACAGGGGCACCATCAGTTCTTAACCGGCATAGTCCAAGTTCAACTGCCTCAAATGGAAAGCAGGTAATCAGCGCAGGCAGCAGACTCGCTCGCTGCAGAACCTCTAAATAAAAACGCATGCTGGGGATGCATACATGGCAACTGGCCGCTATAAAATGCGCGGCGAGTCTGGTACCTGGCCACTACCCACACCCCTCTGGTGACAAGCTGCCGTTGAGGATTGTTTGCAATCTTCACTGAAAGTGTTGGGGGTCAAGCCAGCATCACACCATCCGCTGACACAGCACCCGACCGCAGCACTGCGGCGGTGTCCTCTTCACCATGCACGGTGCAAGCTGCCTTACGTATGCACAGCACTGAGACCGACAGCTGATTGGCGGAGAGCCTGCATGTGTGGTGCATCGCAGGCAGGCCGCTGGCCAGCTCCTTTGTGCACGGCGCAAGCCCCACCCGAAGAGGCTACCCTCTCACAGCCCCTGCTCACAGCTACTCTGCGCCCGCTGGCTCCAAGAAGGGGTTGGTGGCCAGCTCCTCTGTGCCGGCTGTGGGCGACACCATCATGACCGCCGTGCCGCGGCACACCTGCCGCCGCGGTCGCTGCTTGCTCTGCCGCACTCCGTTGTAAGTTGCAGGCCTTACGACACGTAAACAAGCACAGGTGCAGGCCCAGCACAGGGACGGGCTCAAACAAGGCGCACCACAAGGCCAAGAGAGCGCGTCTCGTCTGTGATGCGCAGTGGGTCGTCTTTATCTACGGGCAACCAGCAAATGCACAGCGTCAGCAAGCGCAGTGCAGCAAGCGCCGACCGAAGGTGTGTGCCACAGGGCAGCAATGACCGAAACGCAAAGCGTTAACAGCGATGGGTGCGCACCCCGCAAGAACTCTGTTGTCTCATCGAGCACGAGGTTGAGGAGCTGATCATAGCCCTTCAGCGTGCCCTCCACTGCACAGCCGTGACAGGCGTTAGGCCTGTGCAGGAGCTAGATGCAAAATGCTGCTGCTGCTGCAAGCTGACGGCGCACCTTCCCTGCCGCCTGACAGCTTTACGCGTACGCCCTTGTCTATGAACTTTGCCAGGTCCAAAGCATTTTCCTTCCTGGACATGGCGGCAGCGACCTCAGCACCTCCGGCTTCACAAGACCGCGGCCAGCCTCGCTAGACAGATCAAAACTTGATGCTTGGCGCAGGCGAGCACTTTAAGCGCGCATCAAAGCAGTGCCAAATGATTTGTATTAGCGACTCAAGGGGCACCTGGGAGCTTGGGCGCATGCGCGGGTCACCCCACAGCAATCACACTTTGGCACACCTGCAGAGCAATGCATAGCACATCTCCGCTGGCAACACAGGATACAGGCAGGATCATGCCTGCTGAGCGTGCTTGAGTGCACACCCCACTTTCACTCAGTGCTGAGCAGCACAAGCGGTCTTGCGCAGCACAAGCAGTGTTGCGCTCTAGCAGTTTACATTTGAACAAGCCCTCCCTCGCCTGAGCAGCCTTAGCTCAGCACTTACTCAACACATTCACTGTTGCCAGAATGAAATGCGTTAAGCAACACGCGCATGTACAGTGCACGCCACAGCGCTCCGCAACGTCACAGCACTCATCTTCCGCTCACCATCATACAGCACACACATGGAAATTGCGGACCACATGCGCGCTGCTCACAATACCTATGACTACGCAAGATACCTGGTGTACATACAAAACCATGTCATGTCACACCTGCCTAACCACCGCCAGTGCATCACTCTCACTGCCACCTTGATACACAAGTGAAGATTTTGTACACAAAACACAGCCTCCCGCAGAGTCAAGCGGTAGCCATGACATGCGCTGCCGGTGCCTGCTGCGAGCAGGAAGCATTGCAAGCCCTGGTTCCCCAGTCTCTATGATCTTACCATGTTGACACAACGAGAACGAATTCCCACCGTCCCCAAACAAAGCCTCACCTGGCACCACCAGCAGCGACCAGGCTCGGCCCTCACCCAGACGCCAGGGTGGGGCTCGGGGAGCCGCCTGCTGGGATCGGGTTGTCCGCTGGCGCCGCCGGCGCGGCGACGTCCGCCGCGGTAACCTGCTTGCGCGCGGCGGGCATGGTGCCGACCAGGTGCCGCCCGCCGTCCACGGGCAGCGCGGCGCCGGTGATGAACGCGCCGCGCGGCGAGCACAGGAACGCGACCGCCTCGCCCACATCCAGCGCGGTGCCCCAGCGCGCAAGCGGGCGGTCGCGCACGCCGCTGTCCGCCAGCGACTTGAGCTGCGAGCGCACGGCGCGCTCGTGAGCGCGCGCGCGCAGCTGACGCGCGCTAGCTTTTTTGGGGGGTACGAGGCGCCGCTCGTAACCTGCACGCTGCGGGTCTCTGAAAGCGAGGCCGGTGCAGGCGGGTGGAGCCGCTCCAGGCCCACGACGAGCCCGCGCCACGCTCAGCATCCTGGCATTGCCCACCGCAATGCCCCAGGCGCCTGCCGCACGCCTTGTGCAATGAGGCGGCAGTGGCGCTGGCCGTCCGTATGCATCTCTCCCGTAATGTGAGTCAACCAGGTGGCAACAATTTCAAATACAGGGAATGCAAGGTTTAGGGATGACCAGTGCAGCACGCTTCTGTCGGACAGTCTCTTCAAGGTCCGTAAGGCCCCTCTCTGAGTATGTACGCAGCGAAGTATGTCACACTAACAGCAGATAGCAACCTGTGTTCTGTCCTCAGTTTTCCGTATTTTGAGGAGCATGTGACAGGCAGACTAATACAGGAAAGCGTATGAGTCCCCTCTGACATTGAGCCATGTCAGGAAGCTGCGCTGCTGAGTAGCGGGGGAGGCCCGCTGCAGCCCGCCTGCCCGCGCTTGGCCGTGCGCGGGTCCGGCACTGGGCATGGCCACTGAGGAGCAGGTCAAGACGCTGTTCGTGGAGAACCTGAACCCCTACGTGAGCGAGGCCAGGGTGCAGGTGCCCCATCCCGCTGTAGCTGGGTCAGATGCCCACGCGCGTGCACCGCGCGCGCACTGCGTGCGCTCCATATCGCGCTTGCTTCGGTCATGTGTGTGTCCTGGCCCCGCAAGGTGGCGCAAGGACGGAACAGCTCCTGCTCGAGGGTGGGGGGTTACTTTGCGCGTAGTTGACCGTGCGTTTACTGGACAGACAGAGAGCCATGACTCGCTGTCCCACTGTCACTGCCCCTGGCTTCTCCTTGCCGCATGCCTGGCACCTTACCGGCCGCAGTTGCGCGACAAGGACAGCCGCATCTTGTTATACAGTGCGGCACATCCTGCGCATCACACCCGCCGCGCGCTCCCGCAGGACATCTTCCGCGAGTTTGGGGCGGTCAGCAACGTGCGCCTGCTGCGCAACAAGGGCCTGAACGCGGGGGCGGCGTATGTGACGTACAAGGACCGCGCCGGCGCTCAGCAGGCTCTGCAGGCCAGCAACGGCCAGGAGATCTGCGGCAAGGCGCGCCGCGCAGTGCCTGTGCGGCGTTGCGCGCCTCTGCGTGTGCCACACCGTCAGCATTGCCGATCAGCTATATTAGCAGGCTTGCTAGCTGCCCGCTGCAGTCCTGCGCTGAACGCACACCTCCTGCAGCTTCCCAAGTTGCAGGCACAGAGGTTAGCTCAAGGCAGCAGTGTGGCAGGCCTTCAGACCCACTAGACACAAGCTGCCCTGTGAACAACACTGAGCTGCTAGGCTTGACGGAAGCCGCACAGCTGGCGCCCGCACACAGCTGCAGTGTGACATACGGGCGCTGCACGCAGGCGGTGCGGGTGAGCTGGGCGCCAGACGAGGGTCTGCGCGCAGCGCAGCAGGGTCGCACCGCGCCTGAGCAGGGTCTGGGCTGGGCTGTCCCTGATGCCGCACAGCGCGCGTTGGGCTTGTTGGCAGCGGCCGCGGTAGAAACCACCGCAGGGGCTGCCGCCGCAGGGGCTGCCGCGCATGCAGCCCCAGCGTCTGCCTCAGGACAGCCACACCAGGGCGGGCTGCCGCAGCCGCAGCAGCAGCCGCAAGCCTCCGCCACGGATGTGCTGCAGCCAGCGCCCCAGCCAGCGCCCGCCGCCGTGCAGCCCGCCGGTGCCGCGCTCGACGCGCAGCCCCCTTGCGCGCCGGCCGATGACGCGGCCCTGCCAACTTTCTCGGCCGCTCCGGCCTCGCAGCCGCACCTCCGCCCGCAGCCGCAGGCCGCCCTGCAGGACCCCGGGCTACGCGCCCAGCTGCCGCCGCCGCTGCCACCGCCGGCCACCGCGGAGCCGCCGCCCGCCGCCGGGAGCGCCAGCCCCTTCTCCCCGGCGCGCGTGCACATCTTCGTCGGCAACCTGCCGCCGGAGGCGGGCGACGGCGCGCTGCTGGATGCGTTCCGCGCGGGCGGCGCGGCGGCGGCCGACGCGCGCGTGCTGCGCGACCCCGGCACCGGGCGCAGCAAGGGCTTCGGCTTTGTCGGCTTCCCGTGCGCCGCCCGGCCTCCGCGCCGCCGCGCCTGTCAGGTCACTGGGTGTGCAGGTGCTGGGCGTGCGGCATGGGTCGCCGTGCGAGCGCGCTGGCCAGAGGCTGGTCAGGAGTGCGGCCGCGCCAGCGGTCAGGAGCGCGGCGCGCCAGCAAGTCAGGAGTGCGGCTGCACCCGCTGGGCGTCGCACCAGCATGCACCTGTGGCCCGTTGGGCCGCGCGTCAGCCGCATGCGCGTGTGTGCGCGGCGGGCCGACCGGGCTGCTGCGCGCCGCGCAGGTCGCAGGAGAGCGCCGCGCAGACGATTGCGCTCATGCACGGCGCGTTCCTCGGCCAGAGCCGCCTGCGCTGCAGCTGGGCCGCCCAGAAGCCGGTGCTGCCCCGGCCACGCCCTTGCGGTAACTGTGCGGTGACATGCAGGATGATGCCTAATTTGTAGCTCGTCGGATAGACATGCCTGTCTCGTTGCAGCCAAAGTATTGCGCAGGAGCGGTCAGCTCTCTGCAGTGCATTGGGCGCTGCAATCGTTGAGGTGCGATGGGCGTTGCAGGAGCTGGCCGTGTGCGATGCCCAAGCTGCCAAGGTGCACGCGTCCGCGCCCGCCAACACCAACGTGTATATCGGCAACCTGCCCGTGGAGGTGCGGGCTTGTACCGGAGGGCCCTGGCATCAGTGCATGCCATCATGCTGGCCTACATTGCATACTCCTGCACGCCTGAGATGTGTCAAGTGCTAGTGCCACTTGATATGGGCAGCCAGCCGGGTGTCAGATAGCTGCGCTGCTCGTCGATTGTTCTCAAGTGCTCATTGCCTGACACACCAGCGTGCGCAGCATCACCAGGCAACATTGTGTGTGCTCTGCTAGTGTGCCTGACAGTATAAAGATCATGTTTGCGGCTATAAACATAGAGCGGGAGGTGACCCAGGCAGTGCGTCACACAGGCTCGATGTGACTTTGAACCTGGGCCCTCACTCACGCGCCGAACGCCGCGGCCGCGCAGGTGGACGAGGCGCAGCTGGTGAGCCACTTTGCGCTGTTCGGGCCGGTGGTGGGCGTCAAGCTGTGCCTCAAGGGCGGCTTTGGCTTTGTGCACTTCCGCGAGCACGGCGACGCGGTGGCGGCCATCTGCGCCATGAACGGCCGCGCGATTGCCGGCAAGCCGGCCAAGGTCGCCTGGGGCCGCGCGGCCGGCGCGCCGGGCGGCGGCGGCTGCGGTGGCGGCGCCGGCGCGAAGCCGCCGCCCGCGCACTTCGCGGGCCGGCCGGACCTGGGCGCTCTGCGCAGCCACCAGGCCGCCGCCGCCGCCGCGGCGCAGGAGGGTCTGCAGGCGATGGCCGCGCTGCGCCTGGGCGCGGCCGGCGGCCTGGGCGGCGCGAAGGGCGTGCTGCCGGCCTTGAGCGAGCCCGGCCTGGGCCTCATGTCGTATGTGGGCGCGGCGGCGCATGCGCAGCAGTACGCTGCGGCCCGCGCGCGCGGCCTGTTCGAGCAGGCGGCCGCGGCGCGGCTGGCGCCCGCCCACGGCGGCCGGGCGGGCGGCGCCCCGCCGTTGTTTGCCCCGGCGCTGTACGCCGCCAGCGGCGCGCCCGCCGCGGCCGCCGGCCTCGGCGGCGCGGGCCAGGGCGGCGCCGGCGCCAAGCTGGGCGCCGGGCTGGCGCGCCCGCTGGGGCTGGGCGGCGCGGGCTCCTGCTTCCCGCCCGCGTCTGTAGCGCCGGGCGGCGCGTCCGCCGGGGCGTACGCCGCGCTGCAGATGTACAAGGCTCGGTTGGCGTCCGGCGGCCACTCGTACGGGAGCTCGGGCGCACAGCCTGCCCAGGGCTTCAGCCTCGCCGCCGTGTACGGCGAGATCGGGCAGAAGCGCGCGCTCGACGCCGCCGCGCGCGCGGCGGGGCTCGGGCTGCTGCCCGTGGGCGCAGGGTTTGCGGGCGCCGAGTTCAGCCTCGGTCCGGACCCCTACCAGGCGCGCACGTTCGGCACCAAGCAGAAGTTCCTGGTGTGAGTGGGCCCAGCCGGCCGCTGCAGAGCGCTCTTAGACACTTCCATGCGGGCTGGCTGTACCCCTCTTAGGTTGGCCAGGGTGTCGCGTCGCCCGCAAAACTGTGCATTTTGCAGCGCAGCCACGCTGCCCGACATGCGGGTGCTCATCAGCAACTTGGTACATCGCGAGCTTGCTTCAAGCCAGGTGCTCAGATGGATTTAGCCCTGCGCCCTGCGGCTCGCGCAGCCCTGCGCGAGCGCAGGGCCAGCGCGCCCGGCGCCTTCTGTAAGCAGGCCCGTTTGCTGCCCGGTCTGTTCGCTCAGGAGGGTCATTCTGTGTATGTCTGCGAGCTGGTTGCGCTGTGCCTGCCTCCAAGTACCTGGTCTCGTAGCCCCCGCAGTCGATCAAGACTTTTTGCAGGGCCCTCCCCATAGGGAGAAGTATTCAGGGCCCGCTGTATAGCTTGAGGGGGTCCTGCAAGGAACCGGCTTACCTTCCAAACCATAGCTAGTCCAAACACGCGCGCAAACAACCAAGGTCCCGCGCACTTGTGTCTCCATGTCATTGCCATAAAGTGCTGGAAGTATTGCCGCCAGCAGTATGAGGCCACGTAGCCGCTTTTGCCTGCTTTCGCATCGGTTCTGCTTGTGCTTGTTGGCCCCGAGGCAGTCACGCTGCCGGTCCTAGAGCTTGAGGCTTTGCATGGTTACACCAGCCAGGGAGTGTGGCATTGCTTCCCTGCCATTTGCTGTTACAGCGTGCCCTATCTGGCCGGGCAGGTCATGCATTGGCATGCAGGGCGCCGCCTTTCGGCAGGGCGCCGCACCGTGTACACATGTTTGTAAAAGCCACACGCAATCATGGCCACCATGTTCCTTGTCAGAGCAACCCGCACATGGATCAGCATCAAGGAGCTCGCTCACATTCATGCTATCTCCAGCGGCCCTCTCCCACCATCACTAGCAGCCGCTGTTCAAGCTGCTGTATATATGCATCACACAGGCACTCTGGCAGCTGGCCGCCTCTCCTCAACCCACCACAGCCTTGCATGCATGGTGTCCCTGCAGCATTGGCTCCCTCCAAGCTCTCCTCGACACCGCCGTTGCCGCTCGCACACAGACATACTCGGGTCACACTTCAGCAAAGCTGCGCAAGGGCAGGCAACCCTCACTGGTGCCCTTTGCTCGCCAGCCCTCACCTGCCACACCCGCCATGCACTTCCCATTGGGAAGTTCCCAACATCAGCACTGCCTGATGCATCCCTCCAGCGTGCCGGTGACATTATTCGCACTATAAGCCCTGCAAGACAGGCCCCGGTGCACGTCGAAGGACGCAGCCAATCAGGTCACAAAGCCAGAAAAGCCCACATGCCTGAAACTGCTGCCCAGGCAGCCCAACGCCACTGTTGGGCAAGCGCCCAGATGGGAGACTTCACAGGTGAGGCTGCGCGCCGGCAACACAGGACACTGCAGAAAAACAGCCAGCCTGCACCTGAACCCACAGAGGCTGGCGGGCTGCGCGAGCCGCTGCCCGCCTGTCCCGCCCGCGGCCTTTCAGCGCGCTCGCCGCGCGACCCTGGGCGCTGTACAGGCGCGCTTGCCGCCGCCAGCCGGCGCCGACGCTGTCGCCTGGGCGCTGCCGCAGCCGTCCGACAGGCTGCGCCGCTGCAGCCCTGGCCCAGACCCTAGGGCCGGGACCCTAGGGCAGGCTGGCAGGCTCCAGGTACACCTCAGCGCCCTTGTGGCGGAAGGCCTCGGACATCTCCGCCATGCCGCTCTGCGTGCGCGCGGGAGCCGCGCCCTTTGGCTCGACTGCAGAGGCATGCAGCATGACACGGACCCAGGCAAGCAGAAGGTGCTTGCAACGCAGCACCAGCCCCGCTCGCACAGCATGAGACAAGGCACGGTTTGCAGAAGGTGTACACACTCTGTTGTACAGCCTTGTACAGCCGAGGGCACCATTTCTTTTACGTTAAAAAACATCACAAGCCCAATGAACACTAGACACACTGCAGGGCACCGGGCGCACCTGCGCAGCCTCCTCCTCGTCCAGCTGGTGCTTCTGCGCGTACTCGCGCAGCTCCTGCGTGATCTGTCCGTGGCACAGCGTCACACATGTCTCAGCGCCTGGTGAGGAGTGCTGAGCATGCTGGCTCTTCATTCGAGGCCCTTGCCGCAGCGCCTCTGCTCCGGAACAGCAGGCTGCGCTGGCAACATGCCGCAGAGCCGCCAGCTGTGACTCTCATCTATGGGCACCGCAATGCCCTGGCTGACGCCGGAAGCTCGGGCGCAACATGCGTGGCGCCAGCTGAGCAACTGGACCGCGCCAGAAGTGCGCTCCACCGGCCGCCGCTCGCGGCCAGCAGGATGCCGGCCCGCACCCCCCCGTCCTGCTGCGCGGGGCCAGCCGGCGCGCCTGCATGGAGCAGAACTTCGGCCCGCACATCGAGCAGAAGTGCGCCGTCTTGGCGGGCTCCTGCGGCAGCGTCGCGTCGTGGAACAGGCGCGCGGTCACGGGGTCGAGCGACAGGTTGAACTGGTCGTACCTGCGCGCACATCGCGGCCCCTACCAGGGGGTACTCTGGAGGTGGTCACGTCGCCATGCGCGCGGGGCCGGACCGGCCGCGCCTGTGCAAAGGCAGGCTGCAAGGGTCGCCCTCCGTACACTTTGGCCGGCGGGCAGCGGTCTGCTGCAACGACATCAGGTGTGTGCTGGGGGCTGCCGGGCGGCGCAGGCGCACCAGCGGAACTCGAAGCGCGCCTTGGACAGCGCGTCGTCCCAGTCCTGCGCCCCCGGGTGGTTCTGCCGCACACAGCCACGCCTGTTACGCCTCCGCTCACCTGGTGCCGCTGCCCGCAACAGAGCCGCAGGCGGGGCAGCGCCGGATGGAGCTACGTCCAGGAGGCAGCGGGACACACACAGGAGAGGCCGCGCTGCTTCGACGCACACAGGGCGGCTGCGCGCCGATGCCTGGCCCTCTTGCACAGCACAGCAAACGAGAGTCATCTCACCAGTGCATCCCTACCTTGCTTCCCGCCCTACTCTGACCTTGGAGCTTACCCTAAACCTATACCCCATATGCATCAGAACATGATGTAGTCCTTCAGCAGTGCACTGCGCGCCTTGGCCAGGTCGGCAGAGTGCGCCGCAATCTTGTACGCGATGACGCCCGCCTTGACGTCGTCGCGGTTGGGCAGGCCCAGGTGCTCCTTCGGCGTCACGTAGCACAGCAGCGCGGTGCCTGCGCGCCACCGCCGCGCCAGGCTCAGCGCCCGCGGCCGGGCCGGCACGAGCGCGCGCGCGGCAGCACGCAGCGCAGCAGCCCCGCGCCGGCCGATGCAAGTGGGCATGCGCGAGGCGTGCACGGCACTGGCAGGCACAGGCTCAGGCTGGGTCGGCGTCGCGCAGCCCGGCAGCGCCGCGCCAGCCAGCGCCAGCTGGCATGACCAAGGCATGCGCGGCATGGGCTGGCACAGACAGCCTCAGGCTTGAAACGGACAGCCGCACACGCGGCGCCGCAAAGGCGGGCGGACTGCGTGGCGGGCGGCACGGGCGCGGGCGCGCACCCAGCGCGCCGATGGTGGCCGCGCCGATGGCGGAGGTGATGTGGTCGTAGGCGGGCGCGATGTCGGTCGCGAGCGGGCCCAGGGTGTAGAAGGGCGCCTCGCTGCACCAGTCCAGCTGCTTCTCCATGTTCTCCGGGATCTTGTTCAGCGGCACGTGGCCGGGGCCCTCGTTCATGACCTGGCGCGCGTGCGGTGCAAGGCATCACGGTGGCGTGTTGCACACAGGCCGCAGGGGCAGTGGGCTGGTCTGGTGCAGTGGACCTGGTGCGGCGGCATGGCGGGCGCCCTCCGCCATGCCCAGCATCAACAGCAAGTATTCCATTTTAGCCACTGGGGCAGTGACTTGCCGCACGTGCATTGCTGCACGGGCCGGCTTGGCCCTTGCCAGGCATGACTCAATTGGCTCGCAAGTGTCTCGCATCCCACACGGCGAAGCCTGTCTCGCATCCCACACGACGCAGCCTGACTCGCATCCCACACGACGCGGCCTGCACACCAGATCACCACTGTGCCAGACCAGCACTGACAGGCGCGCCTTGCGCTCCATGCATGCGTCCCGACCGGGTTCAGCACATGTGTGCCCACCCCAACCCCACCTGCACCTGGGGCATATGTGGGGCGAGCACATGAGCCACTGCCTGGCCGGGCGCGCCTGCACGTCCCGCGCCCACGCGCGCCGCGTGAGGTCGCCCTGCGTCTTCAGCTCGGCAAACTGCGCCGCGTCGTTCGCGTCTGCGCGGCGCCGCCCCAGCCCTCCTCAGCACGCCGGCACGCTCTTGGTCATGTCCTTTGCCCAGTGCGGAATGCCAGCACACCCCAATGCTGCAGGCACAGCTGCGGGGTCTTGCTACCTGGCACCATTCACATCCCAGTCATGCGACAAGCCTGTGGTGCTGCCAGCCGCCGCACCCGCTGGGCATGTCGGCCTGTTTCAGGCGGTGCCTCCTCAGCATGTGTAGCGCTTCTCTGCGCGATCTTGTGCGACACGACGCAGGCAGACATGCAGGCGGTCTTGCCCCAGAGACCAAAGCGGCGCACTGCTGGGCACCAAAGAGGCGCACCAGCGATGCAGCCGGGGCGCAGGCCGTCGCCGATGGACAGCGAGATGTCGTACTCGGCGCAGATGTCCAGGATCTCGTCCCAGTGCGTGAACGCAAAGTTCTCAGTGTGGTCCAGGAGGCACAGCTGCGCGCCGCGCCCCCGGGCGTCAGCGCATGCGTGGTCTGCGGCGAGGGCAGCGCAGTGGGGGCGGAGCGTCTCACGGCTGGCGCGTTGGCTCGCCTGATGTGCTCGACAACCAGGAGGCGCGGGCTGGCACACCGCCTGATGATCTCTGATAATCGCCGTATCGGGTTGGGGTCAGGCCGACGCTGCGCATTGCTGTCCGGCTTCGTTCTCAGGAGGCGCACTGGCCAACGCCTTGTGCTTGAGCTTTGCATGCGCAGGATCATGTGAATGGTCCACGCATGCATCGGCCGCTGCGCGCAGGAGAGCATGCGGGGCGCGCGCGGCGCGCGCCTTGGCATGGATGGAGCCGCCGCGCGACACGATGCCGGTGGTGCGGTTGGCCGTCAGCGGGATGTGCCGCAGCAGCACGCCCGCGTGGATGGTGAAGTAGTCCACCCCCTGCGCGGCCCGGCGCGCGTCACGCCCCCGACCAGACCAGCATGGCCCGCCTGCACCAGAGGGTCTGACCACTCTGCCGTTTACCACTTACAATATATCGTGGTAACCGCCTTGGTCCTATCGCCAAGGTTGCCACGCTCTACCGGTAAAAGACGAGAGCACGCTGCCACGGCTGCTCCGCACGGTGCTGGCCCGCTGTGTAACTGGCGGGGGGCGAAAGCTGCGCGAGCAGTGCCAGGTGGCGGCCTCCCGCTGCATCCCCGCCTCCCTGAGCGAGCGCGAGCCAGACCCTGAGCAGCGCGAGTATGGACCCGCGGCCAGGCCTTGGGGCCCAGGACGACCCACCGCGGGAGCAGGCCCGGGCCGCCGCGCCTGCTCGGCCTGCTCGATCAGCGTCTCGCGGAACAGCGGCCAAGTGATGTTCTCCACGATGCCGTCGGCCTTCTCCAGGCACTGGTAGATCGGCACCGTGCCCACCTGTGCAGCCAGAACAGGCTGAGGGTTAGGGCCGGCCTACACATGATTACATAATCGTAGCCCGTGTGCCGCACGCACGGCATGCCGCACACTGCATCGCCGCTCGTGTGCGCCGGTGCAGGCCCTGGGGTGGCCGGGGCCGCTCGCGCACTGCACCCCGTATGCGCGTGTCCAGGGCGGCCGCGGCATGTGCGGCGCGCACGCAGGGCGGGGCGCGCCGGCACGGGCGAGTTGCGGATGATCCACTCGCGCGTCTCGTGGATGTTGGCGCCGGTGGACAGGTCCATCATCGTGTCGGCGCCCCAGATGGTGCTCCACTGCAGCTTCTCCACCTCCTGCTCCGCGCGTGCGCGCCCATTAAAGGTTTCACCTGTTCTTAACACGTGGTACGCTGCTGCGCCGGTCAGCCCTGCAAGCTACCGAGGCGCCTGGTGTTTGGAGTAATGTGCTGGGGCTAAGAAGCAGACGCCTGCTGTGGCAGTGACACAGACCAGCAGCCGGGCGCGAACTCGCGACGCATGGCGTGCTGGTTGTGCAGGCAGGGTACACGCCGCAGGACACCGAGCGAGCTCAGGCACGCGGCACGGAGGTTTGCGGCGCATGCGCGGGGCGGCGCGCGCCTCCTCAATGGAGGAGCTGACGGCGGAGTTGCCGATGTTTGCGTTGACCTTGCACAGAAACTTGCGCCCTGCGCGCGCGCCAGCCGCGGCAAGCAGGCGTCAGTGCCTCCGCAGGCTCTACCGCGCCTGACATACCAGCCTAGCTTACATAGATGCAGAAGACAGTGGTAGCGCTGTCAGCTGATTCGTTCGCGAGCTCTGTGGCCACGTCTGACGACAGGCATGCCTGCCTGCATGCCACCTCTGTGGCACGACCGCACGCCGGCAAGCCCTAACCCTAGATGGCATGCTCTGCCCGGGCGCGCTGCACCGATGACGGTCGGCTCCAGCTCCTTGTGGCGCTTGTTGGCCGGGATGATCGCGCGGCCGCGCGCCACCTCCGCGCGCACGTACTCCGGCTCCACGCCCTCGCGCGCCGCGCAGAAGGCCATCTCCTCCGTCACCACGCCCGCCTTGGCGTAATGCTGCTGCGTGACGACCTGCGCGCGCGCGCGCGCGCCGGCCGCTGATGGCGCCGTTGGGCGCGGGCGGGCGCCCGGCGGGCCTCGAAGCGTGCGATGTGGTTGACCGCCGTGTGAGCCACTCATGTGCAGCGCCTGTGGGGGACTCCCGGTGTGTGCAGCTGAAGGACGGGATGGAGAGCTTGTAGCTGTACCATGGACGCTCAGTGCCCGCTTGACGGTGAGATCGTTGCAGACAAGAGCATGCTCATGCTGGCTTCCTCTTCAAGACTTCAACCGCCATGCTTTGCCGACAATCGCTCCACCACAGCTTGCTCCCTCACCTAAGTTGCTGGATGAGTGGTGCAGGACATGCACGAACAGGGCAGGCCCGATTTGGGGTGCACCTTGCCGCCGCGCTCCTCCCGCCGCGCCACCCACTCCTCGCGGATCTTCGGCAGGCCCTGGCGAGGGTCCAGGCCCTGCCAACGCATGCATCAGCTCTTGCCACTGGCTGGCATGCTGGCGCACGAGGCTCACGCAAGGCGGGTGCTCTAAGACGTTCTTTGCACACTGCACGGCTGCATGCTCCTCAAACTGGCATTTATGAAACAGGTTTAAACCCCTTGCACGTCAACACACCGCACACAACGCGCTGGCCAAAGGCAATCATGCGCACAGTAGCGCAACCTCAGCCGGAGTTGAAGTGAATCACAGTCGCATCCGCGATAGTAACATGCGATACATGGCGCTCTGCTTCTTGTTAGGAAGACCAGGCATATAGAAGCGCGCCTGGGGCCCGCTGGTGTCATACAGGTCCACATGGCCAGCGTCCTCGGTCAAGTGCACTCGTCGGAAAGGCACCTGTT
>JAABUV010003168.1_pt1 | contig 21263 bp, 22 predicted proteins | sample 5559971 | NCBI WGS metagenome assembly JAABUV01 (sample SAMN10711881, study PRJNA513362) | rock metagenome | isolation source: Antarctica rocks | place: Antarctica: Victoria Land, Knobhead nord | collected 2015-12-19
GCCTTGAGCGACCTTGATTTCAATCTCCTCGGCATGCGCAAGGTACTCCGCCGTCACCCCAAAACGGCCGGACGCTACCTGCTTAATTTTGTTATTGAGGGAAACGCCCGCGTGCGAGGAACGTACAGGCGCTTCGGCCAGCATCGTACCGCCGCCCGAGACCCCGAGGCGCTTGGTACCTTCCGCTGCCTCCAGTTCAATCTCTGAGGTGATTCGATAGACGGCGGAATCCTCTCCACCCTCCCCAGTATTCGAGCGACCCCCGAGCATGTTCATCCCAATCGTGATTGTCTGGTGTGCCTCGGGACTAAGTGAGCCGAGTGACATAGCGCTTGCAACGAAGCGTTTGCACAAGCTAGCCGAGGTCTCGACCTCCTCGATCGAAAGTTCGCGCGCAGCCGATCGAATATCCAGGAGATCTCGCAAACTCGCCGCTTCTCGCTTCGTGATTGCTCCTGTGTAGAGCTTGAAGCTCTCGGAGGAGCTTGCCGCGGCAGCTACGCCTCGAGCGCTTCCAACGGCAGACTGCAGCGCTTTCACCGCCGACGGCTGCCAAGCATGTGGCTCGGTAATCTCAGCTTTGCGAAACCGAACCCAGCCGTAGTCCGGGAGCTCGCTTGAGCTCTCACTCGCTGCGGGCGCCCAGCTCTGTCGCAACTGACGTTCGATCTCAGCAAATCCAACACCGGAAATGGGAGCCGGTGTACCCGGAAAACAACGGTCCACAACGCTGGCATGTAAGCCAAGACTGTCGAAGAGGTGAGCACCTCGGTAGCTATCGACAACTGAAATGCCCATCTTCGACATCACCTTCGCCAAGCCTGTGTCGAGCGCTCTGAGCATCTTGTCTTCACCCGCATCGGTATCTTCGGGAGACGCTGAGATTCGCGCCGTTTCGAGCGCGAGCCACGGGCACACAACGCCAGCGCCATAGCCAATAAGCACCGCTGCATGGTGAATGTCGCGGCAGTCGCCAGCCTCTACTGCGAGACCCGTCAAGGTCCGAAGGCCGGAAGTCACCAACGCTTGGTGAACTGCTCCCGTTGCCATGGCCATCGGAATGGGTATACGTTCAGGGCTTGCCAGTCGATCCGACAACAGCAGAATCCGTGCTCCTCTTCGGACTAGCTCAATGGCCTGCCAACACAGATCCTCGAGAGCCTGTTCCAGCGAAATGTTGGATTGGAACAGGCACTCGAGTTCCGCAAAATGGAGATCGGCAGCATGCGGATATGTACCGCGCCTGAGAGCCTCCGTCTGTCCCAACCCAAGAAACGGAGAGGCCAGCGAGAGGCCCGGCAGAGGTGCGTTCTTGTCCAGAAGGTGAGGCCACGGTCCAAGCCGGGTGTGTAAGGAGACAACACAGGCCTCACGCAACGGATCGATCGCGGGATTCGTGACCTGGGCAAATCTCTGTCTGAAGTAAGCGTAGACAGGTCTCGGTGTCCGTGCGAGAAAGGCAAGCGGCGTGTCATCGCCCATGGACCAGACCGCATCTTTTCCTTCCTTCGCCATCGGCTGCAGGATCATCTTGACATCTTCCCGGGTGTAGCCGAATCCCTTCTGCTTTGCCTCAATCTCCGTTTTCGGGGGTTCGGAGCGTCCTCTCACTGGCAGCAGACGCGCCTCGTCGAGTCCACGGGAGTATTCCGCACCGGCGTCGAACACCTTCCATAGCTCTGCATCCTCGTAAATCCTCTTCGCCTCAAGATCGACCAAGAGCATCTGCCCCGGTCCGAGCCTCCCGCTGTGCACCACTTCATCGGGATCAAGATCCACCAACCCAGCTTCCGATCCAGCCACAACTAATCCGCTTGCGGTGATCGCGAAACGGCACGGTCTCAGGCCATTGCGGTCGAGGGCCGCGCACACGACTCGTCCATCACTGAACGAGATTGCTGCAGGACCATCCCATGGCTCTGCGCAATCCATGTGGTAACGCAAGAAGCGAGAGCCAGGTCGTTCGCTAGTAGCTGGAGGCAGCAACATCCTCACCGCCTCTGCGCACGTCCTTCCATTTCGCGAGATCAGTTCGATCGCCTCGTCGAGACTGGTCGAATCAGTGCCGCCTTTCGTCAAAACTGGCTTGCACTCCACAGGCAGTGTGGAGTCTCGCGCCGCCATCCGCGCTCGGTTTCCCCACACCGTGTTTATCTCGCCGTTATGAGCGATTGCCCGTCCCGGCTGCGCTCTATGCCACGCAGGTAAGGTGTTGGTGGCATACCTCTGGTGAAAGATGGCGAATGGTGTGAAATATTCCGGCGAACTCAGGTCTGGATAAAACTCAGGCAGTAATGTGCCTGAACACATCGCCTTATACACAATCGTCTGTGATGAAAGGGAACAAACATAACCAGTTGTGTCGCCGTGCTGATGCATCCGCTCGAACTGTTTGCGGGCGAGATAAAGACGTCTCTCTACCGAGGCCTGCTGACCAGCGGAGGCCTCCGTGATCATTACCTGCCTGATCCGGGGCATCGTGCTCAACGCTATCTGTCCAAGGCGATCTACTCTGACCGGAACATCTCTCCAGCACAGAATCTCGAAGCCATGGGCGGCCAAACACTGCTCCAGCGCTGACTCCGCCCGTGTTTCGCCTTCCGGAACAAACAGCATCGCTACCCCGAGCATCTGCTCGGCCGCCAACGTTCGACCAGAGAGGTTCGCCACCTCCCGTTCGAAAAAACTGCGGGGTACAGCCGTCATCACGCCTACGCCATCGCTGCTCTTTCCGTCGGCTGCAGTGGCTCCCCTGTGCGCCAAGCGACCGAGCGCGATCAGCGCGGCTTCAAGGATCCAGTGAGAAGCCGAATTGTCACCAATGGACGCGACAAAACCTACACCACACGAATCGTGATCGAAGCGCTCGTCAATGAGTGTGGCTGCTCCTTGTAGGAGACCTGAACTCGGGTGACGGGCGGAGTTGGGTGGCGAAAACAGGCGTGGATCCATAAGTCAATATACTTTTCGTTGGAACAGGATGGGCGACACAGCTAGCCGATTTTGTGCCGTATGTATAAATATACAGGGGTTCGTGTATATTTATACGAGAGTAAGAGATAGATTAGTTGCCTGGTTCTCAGTCTCGTCTAAGGACTCCATCGGTGAAGCGGCAGCGACACACATCAATTCGGGATCTGCTGTCGAAAACGGTAATCAACAGCCAGGACGAACTTCGGAAAAAGCTCGCTGGCTGCGGGTTCCACGTAACTCAGGCTACCTTGTCGCGGGATATTCACGAGTTGCACCTGACGAAAGGTCCTTTCGGATATTCGTTACCAGGCTCCGGAGAGAATGAGGACGATAGCCTCCCCGGCATAAGGCAAGTGCTCGAGAACTTCGGCTTGGAGGTCCGGCAGGCTTTGAATCTGCTGGTGCTTGTTACCACTACGGGAAGCGCGCAGCCAGTGGCCGCCGGCATCGATTATGAAGATTGGCCCGAGGTGGTTGGGACCATTGCAGGCGACGATACCGTCTTGATCATCTGCCCTGACGAGAAGCAAGGTCAAATCGTGAAAGCAAGGATTGACGAGTACATTGGATAGCTATTCAGTCGAGGACATCCCCACTCCGCAACAGAGGATAATGCCAGCCAAGTCGAGCCCCCGCGTCGCTGTTGCAGGTGTCGGCGGGTACGCGGGAGCCGAACTTGCGCGCATCCTACTGCGACACCCAAGATTCGCCGCACACGCACCGATGTTTCTCGGGCGCGCTGATGCACCCGATCTCCAAAGACGAAGTACGCTCGCAAATCTTCATCCGCAGCTTGCGGTGAACGGTCAAATAGAGATCTTGCCTTTCGCTTGGGAGCGCTTGGAAGACGAAGCAACGGATCTCCTGATTCTCGCCACACCTCATCATGAGTCGAGAGCATGGGTTCCCAAAGCGATCGAACGAGGCATCCGTGTCATCGACCTGAGCGGAGCGTGGAGGTTGAACAATGCGCTCAACCGAAGTGCTTACGATTTTGAGGACGAGGACGTTGAACTCGCAGCGACGGTCCAGGCGGAGGCCGTCTATGGATCGCCAGAACTGCATAAAGATGCGATTTCAAAAGCTCGGCTGGTCGCAAATCCTGGTTGCTATGCCACCTCAGTGATTCTTGCCCTCGCACCTCTGCTCAAGTCGAAGCTGATTGACCTGCAGCAAGGGATCACCTGCGACGCGAAGTCCGGTGTGAGCGGTGCGGGCAAGACTCCGTCGCCAGGAACTCATTTCATGCACGTTGCGGATAATCTCTCGGCATACTCAGTCTTCGGCCACCGGCACACAGGAGAACTCCTCGAACAACTAAATTTAGCCGAGACGCAGATCCAATTCACGCCGCATCTTCTACCAATCCCACGCGGGATTTTATCCACGATTTACCTGAAGCTGTCGCACCCGATGGACGGAGACGCGATTGTCAACATAATCCGCGAGTTCTATCGGGGTTGCCCGTTTGTCAGGGTCAGGGAATCTGGGATGCTTCCTCAAATTCAGCACGTCGTGGGATCGAACTTCTGCCATCTTGGTGTGGCTGTGCATATCGATGGGCAACGCGTCGTGCTCGTCTCCTGCCTCGACAATCTGCTTAAGGGCGCGGCGGGGCAGGCGATTCAGAATCTTAACCTTATGTGCGGATGGGACGAATCGGAGGGTCTCCTGTGAAGTTCGTCATCAAGCTGGGCGGAGCCACAATTGAGAACAAGCCGCTACTCTGGATGTGCGGAAAAGCGATTGCAGAGCTCGTAGCCGGAGGAAACCGTGTCGCCGTCGTTCATGGGGGAGGCGCGCAACTCACACGAACGCTCGCTCAAATGGGCAAAGAGAGTCAGTTCATCGCCGGTCTCCGTGTAACTGACGAGGAGACTCGCGATGCGGCGCTGATGGTCCTCGCCGGTCGGGTCAATAAGTCGCTCGTCGCGGCGATTGGATCTCATGGTCAGGCGGCTGTTGGACTGTCCGGCGGAGATGGTCACGTGTTTCGCGCTCGCAAGAAGAAAACCGATCCTGATCTCGGGTTTGTTGGCGAGATTGCCGCAACGGATCCCCGTTGGCTTGAAGCCATCTGGACAATGAACGCCGTTCCAGTCATCTCATCGATAGCGCTCGGCTTCGATGGCGAGTACTACAACATCAATGCGGACGAGATGGCAGCGGCGTGCGCGATCTGCACGGAGGCTGACAACCTCGTCTTCCTAACGGACGTTCTCGGGGTGAAGGGCGCAGACGGAAATGTAATGCGCTGGCTGACGCTGGCACAGATTTCAACCCTTGAGCAGCAGCGTGTCGTATTCGGCGGTATGTTGCCGAAGCTGAACGCATGTCGCGAGGCTCTGGTGCATGGGGTGCGGCGCGTCCGCATCCTGCCCGCCGAGGCGGCAAGTATCCTGCCCGACCTATGCTCGATGCGGGTTGATGACGGAACGGAGGTAATGGTCGCGTGAAGCTCGAAACAATCCAGGCAGCGGAACGAAAACTGATGGTTCAGACTTACGATCGAAGCCCACATGTTTTCGTCGAAGGGCACGGTGTGTACCTTCGTGACGAGGACGGCAATGACTACCTCGACCTGTTGACCGGCATCGGGGTGTCGGCCCTTGGCTACGGCCACCCCGCCATCGTCGACGCGATCTCGAGACAGAGCGCCAGCCTTATTCATACCTCCAACCTCTTTTATCACCCAGGCTCGGCGCGCTTAGCTCTTCAACTCACGGAGATCAGTGGTCTCGACCGTGTCTTCTTCTGCAACAGCGGAACGGAGGCCTGGGAAGCGGCTCTCAAGATTGCGCGAGCTCATGCGGGGCGCGTTCGCTCCGCCGGCCGAAGTATTGGCACGCGGTTCCTCGCACTGGAACATAGTTTCCATGGGCGCAGCATGGGTTCTGTCGCGACGACCCACAAACTTGCCTACCGGGAGCCCTTCTCGCCCCTTATGCCTGGAGTTGATTTCGTACGTTTCAATGACGTCGCCCATCTGCGCGAAACGTTCACCGATGACGTGTGTGCGGTCTGCATCGAACCTGTGCAGGGAGAGGGTGGCATTCGCCCAATTTCACCTGAGTTCTTCCGGGTCGCAAGGGAGCTCACTAAAGCCTCGGGCGCCCTGTTGATCGCCGACGAGATTCAGAGTGGGTTTGGTAGAACCGGCGAGTGGTTCGCGTACCAGCACTACGGAATTCTCCCGGATGTGACCACAATCGCCAAGCCCATGGGCAGTGGCATTCCAATGGGTGCCATGCTGTGCACGAACAACGTTGCCCTCGCCTTTTCGCCCGGCATGCATGGCACAACTTTTGGGGGCGGACCTCTTGCATGCGCTGTCGCGAGCGCGATGATCGACACGATTCAGAAAGATCGCATGCTGGACAATGTTCGGGAGGTCGGTTTTTATTTCCAGAACCGGCTTCGGGAGCTCGGGGAACGACACCCGCACATCGTTGAAGTTCGCGGAATGGGATTGATGCTGGGCGTCGAACTCTTTTCTGCAGAGATTGCGAAATCCGTTGCGCTTGCAATGATGAAAAGGCGGATCATCCTGAACCGAACGAGCGATACGGTCTTACGCTTTCTTCCTCCCTTCCTTCTCGAACGCAAACATGTCGACCTCGCAGTGGACGCGCTGGATAAGGTCCTGGCACAAGAACTGATCGAGGTTGCCGCAACAATCTCAGGAGAAGACTTTCATGAGTAGTAGACCTGTCATGATCAATCCAAAGTTGGACAATGGCTTCGAGGTGGGACAGAAGCCCGGTTCACAACTCGGTATACAGTCCGACACGGCTTTCAATGAGGCCTGCAAGCGGCTACACGGTCGCGACCTGTGTTCCATCGCCGATTTGACGGTGCAGGAGATGGCCGCAGTGATGGAATTGACGCACGCCGTCAAAACGCATCCTGGAGACTTCCGCGATGCGCTCGACGCCAAGCAGATGGTTCTCTTTTTCGAGAAGGCCTCGTTGAGAACGCGGCTTACCTTTGAGGCCGCCATCAATACGCTGGGCGGCAATGCCATCTTCGTAGACCAGACACAATCACCTCTTGGAGAGCGCGAATCCATACCCGACATCGCCCGCAACGTTGAGCGCTGGATGAGTGTCATGGTGCTTCGCACCTACTCCCACAGCACGGTCACGGAGATGGCCGCTGCCTCCCGCATTCCGGTGATCAACGCCCTCTCGGATCTCGAGCACCCCTGTCAGGCAATCGCTGATTTCTTCACAATAGAAGAGCACTTCGGCTCAGCCGAGGGCCTTCGCTTCGCCTACGTAGGGGATGGAAACAACGTGTGTCACTCGCTGATGCTCACGGCCGTTCAGCTCGGAGCACATTGCAATGTCGCTACTCCAAGGGGTTATGCGCCGAAGCTCGACATCATCCATAAGGCGATTGAGATTGGAGAGGCAACAGGCGGCAGCATCACACTGCTGCAAGATCCCATCAAAGCTGCTCTTGGAGCTAACGCTGTCTACACTGACGTATGTACCAGTATGGGTTTTGAGCATGAAGCAACAAAGCGGGCACCCATCTTCAAGCCCTACCAGGTAAACGAGGATTTGATGGCACACGCCGAGACTGACGCTATTTTCATGCACTGTCTTCCCGCACACAGAAACGCTGAAGTGACAGACGCCGTCCTGGATGGTCCACAATCCGCTGTATTCGAGCAGGCTGAAAATCGCATGCACGCGCAAAAGGCGATTCTGTTAATGCTTTTAGGTGGGGCTCGTCGAGTTTCAAATAGCCGCAGCCGAACTCAGCAGCCACGGCGGCGCTCATAGCAAAGCACGACATTTATGACACGGAGAAGATAGATGGCAGAAAAAGTAGTTCTTGCATACTCAGGTGGACTCGACACATCCATTATCATTCCCTGGCTGAATGAAAACTACGGTCTGGACGTGATTGCGTTCATTGCGGATGTCGGGCAAGGTGACGATATCGCCGCCGTGGTCAAGAAGGCTTACGCTACGGGGGCAAAGAGGGCGATAGTTCGCGATTTGCGTGATGAATTTCTAAAGGAGTACGTTTTCCCGACTGTACGCGCGGGTGCAGTTTACGAGCACAAATACCTGCTTGGGACCTCGATCGCTCGACCAGTTATCGCGAAGCACCAGGTCCAGGTCGCGCTGGAAGAGGGCGCGACCGCGCTTGCTCACGGATGTACCGGAAAGGGAAACGATCAAGTACGCTTCGAACTTTGCTTTCAGGCGCTCGCGCCTGAGCTCAAGGTGATTGCGCCGTGGCGAGAGTGGACCTTGAAGTCCCGTGAGGACTGCCTCGATTACGCCGAAGCTCACGGGATTCAGGTCGAAGCCAGCCGAACCAAAATTCACTCGCGCGATCGCAATCTTTGGCACGTCTCCCATGAGGGTGGGGAACTCGAATCCACCGAGAATGCCCCATTGCCGACCACTTGGACGATGACACGATCACCCCAAGAGGCTCCCGACCGGGAGGAGGTCATCGAGATCGGCTTCGAGCGCGGAACTCCCATCTCAGTCGACGGTCAACGACTCAAACCTGTGCCACTGGTCGAGAGACTCAACCAGGTTGGCGCGCGAAACGCTGTCGGCCGCATCGATCTGATCGAGAACAGGTTTGTGGGAATGAAGAGCCGCGGCTGTTATGAGACACCCGGGGGCACTCTGATTCTGGCTGCTCAGCGGGAGCTTGAATCCCTAATCCTCGACCGCGATCTGTCCCATTTCAAGGAGGCCGTCGCGCTCAAATACGCGGAGCTCGTCTACTTCGGGCTTTGGTTTACACCGCTCCGTGAATCGCTCGACGCGTTCGTCAACTCCACACAAGAGAGTGTGAGTGGATCGGTCACGCTATCGCTCTACAAAGGCAACGTTTCCGTCTTGAGCAGGCGAAGTGAGTTCTCCTTGTACTCGACAGATCTTTCATCCTTCACGATGGGGGATACGTACGACCAGAAAGACGCCGCGGGGTTCATCAAGATCCTCGGCCTCCCTGCTCGAACCCGTGCCCGGCTGCTCCAAAAGATCGAGGTCCTGAAGTGAAGATGTGGTCAGGCCGCTTCCGCGAGCCGCTCGACCCTGCATTTGAAGGATGGCAGCGGTCATTTCCTGTCGACTGGCGATTACTTCCACAGGAAATTGCTGCGAGTGCAGCGCACGCACGCGCTCTTGGAGCCGCAGGCGTGCTGACCGGCTTGGAGCTTGGGGAGATAGAACGTGGACTGAGCGAGATAGGACGAGCCGCTGAGGCTGGCATATCGATCGTTGCCGCCTGTCCGGAGGCTGAGGACATCCATCACTATGTCGAGCTTCACCTCACTAAGGTGATCGGAAGCCTCGCTCTCAAGCTACACACCGGACGTTCGCGAAATGAGCAGATCGCCACAGATTTGAGGCTGTTTGTGCGGGAGTCTATCGATGAGGGGGGGGCATCCCTCCGAGCCTGGGCTTCAGCGCTGCTGGAGCAGGCGGAGGCCGCGGGTAGGCACGTTATGCCGTCCTATACCCATCTGCAACGGGCGGAGCCGGTTCTGGTCGCGCACTGGCTCTTGGCGTACGTGAGTATGGTGGAGCGGGACCTCTCACGGATGGCCGAGTGCCGGAGGCGGGTGAATACGTGTCCGCTTGGATCGGGTGCTGTGGCGGGGGCAACGTTGGCCCTTGATCGAAGCATAGCAGCGAGGGCGCTCGGCTTTGACAGCCCGACGCTGAACAGCATGGATGCGACAAGCGACAGGGATTTCGCTCTGGAGTTCGCCCAGGTGGCTCTGCAGATCGGCCTGCACCTCTCGAGGTTCGCCGAGGAGCTGACACTCTACGCCACAGCCGAGTTCGGGTTTCTGGACCTGCCGGAACGCTTTTCCACCGGATCGAGCGCGATGCCCCAGAAGAAGAACCCCGATTTAACGGAGTTGGTGCGGGGGAAGGCGGGGCGCTTGCTGGGGGGGGCTTCCACTCTTGCCGTCATCCTGAAGGGCCTGCCGCTGGCGTACAACAAGGACCTGCAGGAGACGCAGGAGGCGGTCTTCGACGTCTCGGACACGCTGCTTGGCATGCTCAGCGCCCTGGCCCCGTTCACAGCGGCGCTTGAGTTCCGGTGGGCGAGGATGCGGGAGGCTGCGTCGAGCGGGTACCTCAATGCGATGGCTGCGGCCACCTACCTGGTTCATAAGGGAGTTCCGTTCCGGACGGCGCATGAGAAGACGGGACAGGCGGTGCGATTTGCGATCGGCCGAGGAGTGGAGCTCAACGAGCTTTCGCTGGACGAGTTGAAGCAATTCGGCGAAGAGTTCGGCGAGGACTTCTTTGACGCAATCACTTTGCAGGCGACTTTGGATTGCCATGACGTGGAAGGGGGCACGGCTACGGGGCGTGTGAGCGAGTCGCTGCGGGCGGCGCGGGCGCGGTTCCCTCGCGTGGCGGAGGTGGTGCATGGCGACTAGCCTGTTTCACGGTCCGATTGCAGAGGTGCCAGGGGGAAGATCCGAGGTGCGGGTGCGAAAGGCGAAGCTGCAGGACGCAACGCGCATCTTCGACCTGGTGAACTCGCTTTCGCACGACGGAACGCTGCTGCGACGGAGTTATGCCGAGATTTGCGAGAATGTGCGGGACTTCTCGGTGGCGGAGGGGGCGGGGGAGGCTTTTCTGGGGTGTGGAGCGCTGCATCTCTATGGACCTCACCTGTCGGAGGTGCGGTCGATTGTGGTGAGGCCGGAGATGAAGGGTCGGGGGGCCGGGAGTGATCTGCTGCGAGCTCTGCTGGCCGAGGCGGAGGAGCAGGGTGTGTCGTGTGTGAGCCTGTTCACGCGGACGCCGGAGTTCTTCGACCGCTTCGGGTTCCGGGTGGTCGACCGGACAGTGTTGCCGGACAAGATCTACAAGGACTGCCAGACGTGCCCGCGTCTGTATGCGTGTGATGAGGTTGCGATGGTGCTGGGGGAGGTCCCCCGGATCGCGGTTCTGGGGCCCACGCGGTTCTCGCAGCCGGAGCTGGTCAAGCTGCAAACCGGGACGGTTCGGCCGGCGACTTGATCTGCCCGGGTACCCCCTGGGGGGTGGGGTGGATCAAGTTAGCCAGAATGTGCGACTTAGGTAGGAACTGGCTCGCAAAATCGTCTATCGAATAGCCTTATAGCTAAAATCCTCTCGCGATTGGACTTCGGGGTTGGCTGTTGAGCAACGAGCCAGGTGTTTGGGTCCAGCTATTCCAGGATATCGGATGGCGGGGGGTGGTTGCGCCATGGTGGGCGTGAAAATCGCCTGGCGTGGGTGTACGAGGAACAAAACGGTGGGGGGAAACAGCAGGTTGCTCGCGGCGCTTGGAGCGGAAGGAAGAGGGGCGGTAAGGCAAGGCGGGCGCGGAGGTGGTCCGATGCTGAGGGGTCGAGAAGCGGGTCCGTTCGCTTTGCTCAGGATGACAAAGTAGACGGGTGGGGCGAAGCAAGAAGGGCGGGAAGGCAAAGGCGGCCGGAGGTGGTCAGGGCTTACCGGTGGAGAAGCGGGTCCATTCGCTGCGCTCAGGATGACAAATTTAGAGAGCGTGATGAAGCGGAGGGTGTGGCTAACGGGCGCGGAAAGGGTGGCTAACAAGCGTGGGAGGGTGGCTACCAGGCGTGGAAGAAGCCGTCGCGTTCGGTGAGATCGATGGGGGTGCCGAAGAGGTTGGAGAGGTTTGGGGCGGTGAGGAGGTCGTGCTTGGGGCCGTCGGCGGCGATTCGACCTTTGCGCATCAGGAGGAGGCGGTTGATTTCGGGGATGATGTCCGAGGTGTGGTGGGTGATGAGGAGGATCGCGGTTCCCTGCCCGGCGAGTTGGCGGAGGAGGTTGCGAAGCTCTCCCTGGGCGGCGAGGTCGAGGGCGTTGGAGGGCTCGTCCAGCAGAAGCATCTCGCCTGGGGGGACAGGGTGCGATGAGGACGGATCAGAGGCGGCCTGGAGATGGGCGGCGGCACGCGATCCAGCGAGGGCCCGGGCGATCAGGATGCGGCGCTGCTGGCCGGCGGACATTTGACCGACGAGTTGATGGCGGAGATCCGTGGCGCCGACCTGGTGGAGGAGATCTTCCGCGCGGGAGCGCATCGCGGCGGTGACCGAGAGGTTGGGCCAGAGGGTGGAGGAGGAGAAGAAGCCGGTGAGGATGGCGTCAAAGCCGGAGGTCTGGAGGAAGGGTCTGCCGGGAAGATCAGAGGAGACGACTCCGAGGCGCTGGCGGAGTTCGGTGAGATCCCAGCGGGGGCGGCCGAAGATGCTGACGACGGTGCCGGGAAGGGCGAGCGGGTAGAGTTCGCCGGTGACCGTCTTGAGCAGGGTGGACTTGCCGCAGCCGTTGGGACCGAGGATGGCGAGGTGCTCTCCCGCGTGGAGGATGAGATTGATGTCGCGGAGAACGGGAGCGCCGCCACGGGAGACGTTAACGTGCTCAAGAGAAAGAATGGGTTGGGACATGCGTTACACACAGGATAGACGAGGGGAAGCGATGAAGCGGATGAAGAGACTGTCCGGCAAGTATTAGCCTTCTAACAGAGAAGACTCCCCCATGCATATCGCAGTTGTCTTCCATTTCAATGATGAATCCCGACCAGCCGCTGTGACAGAAGTCGATGGAGCGATCGACATCCTTCTGCCCAGAGTGGGTGACACGATATCGCACAGGGATCTGGAAGGAAGGCAGTTTCGAGCCCAAGTGCTGGGTCGGCATTTCGACTACGACCTGGAAGACGGGGAGGATATCGGGGGCAAGATCACCGTAGTGTTGTCGATGAAGCGGCTTCCCATGACATCGATCCACTAAACATCCGTTCAACAACGGTCAGGAAGATCCGCCAGTTTCAGGGAGAAGAATTGCGATGGGGCAGCATCGCTCGCTGCCCCTCTACCGGAAGACTATGGCCCGGAAAAATTTTTGGATGTCTGGTGTCGAACACAGGACCGAAAGTTCTACATTGGGCGCTGCTCTTGTCGACCTGAACAGAAAGTTACGCGTTGCGAGACGGAATTCTACTTTGAGACAGGTCGTGTGACCTGATCTGCCTGAGGACCCTTTTCTCCCTGGATGACGTTGTACTCGACGGGATCGCCCTCCTTCAAGGACTTGTATCCTTCCGTCTGGATCGAGCTGAAGTGAACGAAGACGTCTGCGCCGCCTTCACGTCCGAGAAAGCCATAGCCTTTCGCGTTATTGAACCACTTGACTGTGCCTGTGTACTGTGCCATCGGTCGTACCTCTTTCTCTGTTCTTCTTACCTTAAGGTGCTATCACGGTCCGGTCTGTCAGGTGGGTAACAGATCTACGGAATCATTCACGGTGTGAAGGTGGGAACCTCTGGGGCGTAGCTGGGGGCGAGTTTTCATGCTGAACGGGCAAAGAGCCGCGGCTGGAGGTGCTCCGTAAAACCGGCGAGTCGCGGCTTCAGGGTGCATACTGTCAGCACACGCCATTCCCCTTTCCCAAGATCGAAGGCTCCATGACTCCCGTGATTGCGACGTACCGGAACACAGTGCTGCAGCATCTCGATCCGGAATCGATTGAACGGTTGGCGCTCCAGCCGGTGGTGCTTGAGGTTGGGCACGAGATGGAGTTTTCTGGAAATGCGATCGGCCACATCTTCTTTATTGAGGAGGGGATCGGATCAATGACGGTTACGTTGAAGGACGGGTCGCAGGTGGAGGCGGGGGTGTTCGGGTACGAGTCGGTGGTGGGGGTATCGGCATTGATGGGGGTGCGACGGAGCCTGAACCGGGTGTACATGCAGCTAGGCGGACATGGCTACATGAGTCCTGTGGAGGCGGCGCGCAAGGAGTTTCGGCGAGGTGAGAAGTTTCAGGACCTGGCGCTGCGGTACGTTCAGGCGCAGCTGACGCAGAGCGCCCAGTCGGCGGCTTGCAATGCGAAGCACGATGTGGAGCAGCGGCTGGCGCGATGGCTGCTGAACTGCGCGGACCGGGCGAACCGGCCGGACTTCCTGATGTCGCAGGAGTACCTGTCGGAGATGCTTGGGATCAGCCGGCCGAGTGTGTCGATAGCGGCCGGTCTGCTGAAACAGCGGGGGTTGATCGACTACGCGCGTGGGGCGATCCGGGTTCTGGATGCGAAGAGGCTGGAGGAGACGGCGTGCGAGTGCTACCAGGTGGTGAAGGCTCACCTGGACAACATCGCGGAGTTCGATACGGGATCCGTTGTTTAGGGTGTTGTGGCGGGGGGGCTACGGCGGGCAGGTAGCTTGAGGCGGTGAAAGTGTCCACGGTAGTATGAATTCTATGAGTGATTCGGCGACGTTGTTCCAGGGCTGCGACAAGGGGTTAGAGGTGGAGAAGCTGAGCTTTCCCTCCTCGTCGGGAGAGATGTTCGAGGGCTACTTCGACGGTGGGCAGAAGGCCAGCTACAAGAAAAATGACCTAATGGATGCGCGGGCGCGACGGGTGTTCGAGACGACGGCTCTGGCGTGTTCGATGGATGCGTATCCGTTTCAAGCTCCGCTGAGCGGGCGGCCGGGTGCGGTGGTGGAAGTGGATGGGCACCGGATGCTGTCCATGTCTTCCTACGACTACCTGGGATTGATCGGGGACCCGAGGGTGGACGAGGCGGCGATCGCGGCGATTCGCCGGTATGGCACGGCCACTGGGGGAGCGCGTCTGCTGGCGGGAACGCTGGACCTGCACAAAGAGGTGGAGCGAGCGCTGGCGGAGTTCAAAGGGACGGAGGCGGCTATCACGTTTTCGTCGGGGTATGCGGCGAATCTGGCGGTGATCAGCGCTCTGTTTGGACCGGCGGACCGGGTGATCTCGGATACGCTGTCGCACCGCAGCCTGCTGGATGCGTGCCGGCTGGCGGGCGTCCAGGTGCAACGGTTCGCGCATAACGATATGGACTCGCTGCGGCATGAGATCAAGCATGGGCCGGATGCGAACCGGACGCTGATCGTGTCGGACGGCGTGTTCTCGATGGATGGCGACATCGCGGTGCTGCCGGAGTTGATCGCGGTGAAAAAGGAGTTTGACTGCTTTCTGCTGATGGACGAGTCGCATGCGAGCGGGATTCTGGGAGCGACGGGCCGAGGGACGGACGAGCACTTCGGGGTGGCGACCGACGATGTCGATATATGGACGGGGTCGCTGGCGAAGTCGATTCCGTCGAACGGCGGATTTGTGGCGGTATCGCAGCGGCTGTCGATCTTTCTGCAGCACTCGGCTTCGCCGTTTATCTTTTCCGCGGCGATGACGGGGCCGGCGGCGGCGGCGGTTCTGGAGGGCTTGAGAATTTTGAGGGAAGAGCCGGAGTTGGTGACGCGGCTGCATGACAACGCGGAGTTTCTGCGCGGCGGCCTGAAGGAGATGGGGTACAACACGGGATTGTCCGAGACGGCGGTGATCCCGGTGATCCTGAACGACGATGCGCGGACGGCTTTGTTTGCGCGGAGGCTGAGGGACTTCGGTGTGCTGGCGGCGCCGGTACTGTTTCCGGCAGTCGCGCAGGGAGCGTCGCGGCTGCGGCTGTGTGTTACGGCGGCGCACACGCGATCGCATCTGGAGCAGGTGCTGGATGCCTTTTCGAGGCTGCGCGAGGAGAGCTAAGCTTGATGCGGGCTCTGGTAACCGGAGCTAGCGGCTTTCTCGGGGGGCGGCTGGCGGAGATGCTGGTAGGGCGGGGCGCGGAAGTGCGGGTGCTGACGAGGGCGGGAGCTCGGCTGGGGCACCTCCACGGGCTTCCGATCGAGGTGACCCAGGGTGGGCTGACGGAAATGGCTGCGCTGCGCGAGGCGGTGCGGGGGCGGACGCATGTCTTCCACTGCGCGGCCTGCTCGACGGACTGGGCGCCGGATCGGACGTACATCGAGGCCAACGTGCTGGGGACGGGTTTGCTGCTGGAGGCGGCCAGTCGGGAGCGCACGCTGGAGCGGCTGGTGCATGTGAGCACGACTGACGTGTATGGGTATCCGAAGCGGCCGGTGGATGAGTCGGCGGCGATGGTCGACGCGGGCCTGCCGTATAACCGGACGAAGATGCAGGGTGAGAGGGCGGTCTGGGGGTATGCGGAGAAGGGACTGCCGGTGACGGTAGTCCGGCCGGCGACCATATATGGTCCGCGAGGCAAGGACTTCGTCGTGGAGATTGCGAAGATGCTGCGGCAGAGGATGATGCTGCTGGTGGATGGAGGGCGGGAGCAGGGCGGGTTCTGCTACGTGGATAACGTGGCGTGCGCGATGATGACGGTCTGCTCGAGATCGGAGACGGTGGGCGAGGTCTACAACATCTCGGACGGCACGGGTGTGACCTGGAAGCAGTACATTGCGGCGCTCGCGGAGGGGTTGGGGCTACAGGAGCCGTGGATCGATCTGCCGTTCAGGGCTGCGAGGGCTCTGGGCGCTGCGTCCGAAGCGGTGCATGCAAGGCTGAGACTGCCGGGCCGGCCCCTGCTGACGCGGCATGCGGTTCATCTGCTGGGGGGCGACCAGGAGTTTTCGGCGGCTAAGGCAGCGCGTGACTTCGGGTATACGCCGGGGGTGGGGTTTACGGAGGGAATGCGGCGGACGGTGGAGTGGGTGAAGGCGGCGGGGTGAGTGCGGGTTTGAGCGCGAACTTTAGCGTGCCGAGAGCCGGACCTGCGCTTGGTTCAGGATGACACAGGCAGTTGCTCAGGATGAAAGACACGCGTAGGTGGTAAGTGCGGTGGGTGGGTAGAGAAGCGGGTCCTTCGCTGCACTCAGGATGACAAAGGGTGTAGGTGGCCGTGGGGATTGCGATGGCAAAGCGCAGACTTTTGTCGACAGGTCACATTTTGTCGAGCGCAAGCTGATCTTGAGCGTCTGTCCGGGTAGAAGGGACTTATGACTTCGATCGAGGATGCAGCTTGGCGTTGTTTTCCATGGAGAGTGCACGGTCGGAGATCGATCTTGCGGGCCTGGTGGGAAGCTACTCCGCGCTGCTGTTTCGGGTCGCTCACTCGGTGCTGCGAAGTCAAGCAGAGGCCGAGGATGTGCTTCAGGACGTCTTTGTTCGCGTTCTGGAGCGCCGCCGATCTCTCTCCGAGGTACGGGATATGCGGGTGTGGCTGATTCGCATTGCATGGAATCTGGCGCTTGATCGACGGCGGCGCATACGCCCGGAGCAGATGGACGAGAGCTTTGCGGAAGGTCTGGTGGCGCGCAACATGCCAGCCGATGAGGCCATGGACGAGGCGCAGCGCGTGAGGTCTGTGCTGCGCGAGATGGAGAGATTGCCCAAAGGGGAGCGTCACGTTCTGCTTCTTTCCGCAATCGACGAGTTGGGGGCGGCAGAGATGGCGGAAGTTCTGGGCCGAAGTGAGTCGGCTGTTCGAGCACTGCTGTTCCGCGCGAGGGCGCGACTGCGGGAGCGGCTGGAAGCGAAAGGAGACGGGGGATGAAGAGTTCCGAGGACGCGATTGAAAAGGTGATGGCGGGTTTGCGCGAGGCCAAGGCTTCTCCCGGGATGGAGCGCCGCATTTTAGAGGCGATCGATGATCGTGCTTCGGCGCGGTCTCGGTCGGGATGGCGCGGATGGCTGACGTGGCGAGCACGCCCAAGTGCGGGGAGGTCGTTGGCGTGGGGTGTTGCGGTGGCAGGTGTGCTGATCATGATGCTGATACTCCCGTCAACCCTTAGGCAGGGTCCGGCGCCGGTGCCGTCGAAGAGAAGCTTGGGTGTTTCGGCGTCGCTGCCGACGATGGCTTCGGAGACAGTCGCGGAGAGCGGACAGCCTCCGACTTCCCGACCCGGCTCGCGACCGATACAGACGACAAGCGTGTTGAGAAAGGCTATCGGTCGCGACAGAGATCGGGCAGCGCTGCCAGCGACGCGTATTGCCAGCCACCCCGCGCCACCGATTCCCCTAAGTAATGAAGAGAAGCTGCTATTGCGTGTTGCGCACGAGGGCCATTCGGTAGAGCTGGCCATGCTAAATCCCGAGATGCGTGCCCGGCAGGAGGCCGAAGCCAACGCAGAGTTTCAGAGGTTCTTTGGACAACCCACAACGCAAGACAACGAATGAGTCGAGATGTAAAGAAAGAGAGACGCAACATGACGAAGATCGGGAATGGATTTTTGGGAGTGACTTTAGCTTTCGCGTTGGGTGGTTTCAGCGGCTGGGGACAGACAGCGTCTACACCTGCCACGGCCTTGGACGCTGTGCAAAGCGCTTCGAAGGCTTACCGCCTTACCTGGACGATCACCGATGTGGACGGTGGGAAGCGCATCGGTACGCAGCAATTTGCCATGGTCGTGGTTTCCGGAACGAAGACGACGGTGAAACTCGGCAGCAGGGTGCCGATTGCGACGGGATCTGCCAATGCCGCCAGTCCGCTCGTGCAAAGACAGTTCACCTACCTCGACGTTGGCCTGAATATCGAAGCGTATGTAGATGAGGTTGCCAATGGGATGAAGCTGCGTTCCAAGGTGGAGCAATCGGGCGTGGTGGAGGATAAGTCCAGCGCAGATCTGCACGAGCCCGTGATACGGCAAACGACGATGGAAGGCACGTCAATGGTGATGCTGGGCAAGCCGCTGACTCTGGGATCACTGGATGTTCCGGGCGGTACGCGGCACCTGGACATCGAGATATTGATGGAGGCGGCTCGGTAAGAACCGGAGTCAGCGCGATCTTGGAGTCCCGTTCTACCCGGAGCAACAGCAGCAACAACCGCCAATGCGGGGGGTCTTCGCTGTGCTCAGAATATGGTTAGGCGTGGGAATGACAGGAAGGTGTTGGTGCGGAAGGCATTGCCGCAACCGCGATCCGCTGCGTTGCAATGCGGGGGTTGGGTCAGATCAAGAGAACGACTTGAAGGCGAGGACGGCGTTGAGGCCGCCGAAGGCGAAGGAGTTGGAGAGGCAGGCTTCGACCTGGGCGGGGCGGGCGGTGTTGGGGACGACGTCGAGGTCGCAGGCGGGGTCGGGGGTGAGGAAGTTGGCGGTGGGGGGGAGGATGCCGTGCTTTAGGGTGAGGATGCTGGCTACGGCTTCGAGGGCGCCGGCGGCTCCGAGGGCGTGGCCGTGCATGGATTTCGTGGAGCTGACGGCGAGCGCGGCGGCGTGTTTGCCGAAGACGGAGTGGATGGCGGCGGTCTCGGTGCGGTCGTTGGCTTCGGTGGCGGTGCCGTGGGCGTTGATGTAGCCGACCTGTTCGGGGGCGAGACCGGCATCACGGAGCGCCTGGGCCATGGCACGCGCGGGACCGCTGGTGATCGGCTGCGTGATGTGGGCGGCGTCGGCGGTCATGCCGAAGCCGACCATCTCGGCGAGAGGATGGGCACCCCGGGCGAGGGCGGCTTCGAGGGGCTCCAGGACGAGCATGGCGGCGCCTTCGCCGAGGATCATGCCGGAGCGCTCGAGCGAGAAGGGGCGGCAGGTGTCTTTGGAGATGACGCGCATGGCCTCCCATGCCTTGAGGCCGCCGACGAAGAAAGGGGCTTCGCTGCCGCCGGCAATGGCCATGGGGGCCTGCCCGGAGCGAACCATCCAGAAGGCCTGGCCGATGGCGTGCGCGGACGAGGAGCAGGCGGTGGAGATGGTGTAGGCCGGGCCCTGAATGCCGTATTGCATGCAGATGTGGCTGGCGCCGGCGTTCGACATGGAGAGGGGTATGGTGAGTGGGTGGACGCGATTGCGGTTGTTGTGGAAGAGCTCCCAATAGCCGGTCTCTTCGGTGCCGCGGCCCCCGAGGCAGGAGCCGGTGATGACGGCGGAGCTCTCCTGGAGATCGGGGGTGAGTTCAATGCCGGATTGCAGCATGGCTTCGCGGGCAGCGACGACCGCGAACTGAGCAAAGCGGTCCATGAAGCCGACGTCTTTAGGGGTGAAGTGATCTTCGGGGATGTAGCCGCGAACCTCAGCGGCGTTTTTGAAGCGGACCTGGGCGACGTCGAGGCTTTCGATCTGGCAGATGGCGGAGCGCCCGCGCTCGAGTGCCTCCCAGAAGGCTGGGGAGTTTTGTCCGAGGGGGCTGATGACTCCTACACCGGTGATGACGACGCGGTGCACGGCTAATCGGTGGGCGAAGGCTCGGGCTTCGCGTCTGAGTTTGGGTCAGGGGTTGCGCCAGACTTCGCCTCGAGGAGCTGCTGGATGCCGAGAACCATCTCGTGGATGTTCTGGACCTTTTTTGCGTCGTCGTCGTTGATCTCGATGTCGAACTCGCTCTCGAGGTCGAAGAGGATGTTGAGGCGATCGAGCGAATCGATACCGAGGGCCTCGAAGGTGCTGTCGGGTCGAACACTTTCAAGGGGGATTCGCTTGGTGGTGGCTATGACCTTGAGGACTCGATCTTGGATGGTATCGGGCATTATGGCTTGATGTCTCGCAACCGTTCGGGCTTGAGTCCTGGTGGAATGTACCCGAGTGAACACCATGTTCGGGAAGCATTTAGTCTATCTCGATTGGTCCCGGAGTGGCAGTTCAAATGCTAGCTACGGCATTGATACGTGGGGAGTGCGGGGCTAACGGCTGGGGAGCGGAAAGGTCTGGGTGTCGGGCGCATGCAGCCGGGTCTTTCGGGGTCAGTAGGTGGGCGAGTTTGCGATTGCGACGCGGGCGGGTGGAAGAGCGGCCTCGGAGGGGTCTGGACGGAAGGTTTCCGAGGTCTTCGCGGGGTCGTAGTTGCGCCAGAGCCAGGTCATCTCCGCCGGGAACTCGGAGGCTCCGTGGCTGGGATTGTGGGTGCCGTGGCTGAAGCTAAAGTGGGAGTCGTAGCCTTTCAGGTGGAGGGCGTTGGCCATGCGGATGTTGGCGAGGGGCCAGGAGCCGTAGCGATCGTTTTCCATGTCGTTGGCGCCGTCGGCCAGCCAGACGCGGAGGTTGCGGTGGGGCTCGCGAAGCACCTTCTCCGGGTAGTCCTGGCCGCCGTCGGAGATGGCGGGATCTTCGTGCCACTGGATGGCGGTGAAAGAGCCGATCCAGGTGATGACGCGGGCGAACTGGTCAGGCTGCTGCCAAGCGGCGTTGAAGGCGCAGATGCCGCCGGAGGAGAGGCCGGTGATGGCGCGGGAATATGCGTCGTGGCGGAGGTTATACTTCGCGGCTACGTCGGCCAGGAGCTCATCGCGGAGGAAGCGTGCGTAGCGGTCGGAGACGGTGTCGTACTCGGTCGAGCGCATGGAGTCCTTGAGGGTGCGGGACCATTTCTTCGAGTAGGCGTCGACGAACTTGTAGGTAGGGGTTCCGGGGTGGGCGGAGATGTCGCCGGGATCGGTGAAGACGGCGATTACAACGGGGATCTTTTTCTGGGCGATGAGGTTGTCGAGGTCGTTGAGGATGCCGTGGTCGCCGTCACGATTGCCGTACCCGGAGCC
>JAABUV010003169.1_pt1 | contig 21258 bp, 27 predicted proteins | sample 5559971 | NCBI WGS metagenome assembly JAABUV01 (sample SAMN10711881, study PRJNA513362) | rock metagenome | isolation source: Antarctica rocks | place: Antarctica: Victoria Land, Knobhead nord | collected 2015-12-19
TTGAGCAGATCGACCCAAACGAGGTACGCCGTCCGGTGACTGAAAGGATCGAGGAGCACCATGGCTGATGCGACGGACAAAGCTGGTCAACCTGCCTCCGCCGGCCGCCCACCTCCCTTCACGCAGGCGTCCTCAACATTCTGTCGCCACGTTGCATGCAAACTGTCACAAGTCGCCCAACCGCCCTGGCAGCAGGTGCAAGCGGAACCCACACTGCTGCTGATGCGACTGTGGCGTGCGAGCACAACTCTGTGCGCAGGATGGTCTTCTGGCGATGCGGGGCTCTTCGATCGATTGAGCGGAAGAGAAAGGACCCTGCCGTAGAAGGACCCTACGGTCCTACCCTGTGCTGAAAGGGATTTCGGGAAGGAAGTGGAGCGCGCATCGGGTGTCGGCAGTTTTCACAGCGCATCGAGTGCGCGAAGGGTCCTGCTGGCAGCAAAGCTGCAAACAGTGCACACGCCTGCACCTCATGAGCGGTCTCGTTTGCCCCACAGCACCCAGCAACTCGCGCACAGCACAACCGCAACAGCGCAGCGCTCCGCCACCCAGGCGTTCCGAGCCGGGTCACACACGCCAGGGGCCCCGCGCCAGCCTCAGGGCGCTTGCAGCAGGAGCCCGAGCAGCAGCCCTTGCGGTAGGCTGCAGCGCCGTTCCCCTCATAAGAGGACCAAGGCCCTACCATACACCTTGCAGGGCGCCCCAGGGTGGGGCCGCAACCGCTGCCCGGCACTGCAGGGAAGCACACTTGGCTTGGCCGGTGCCAAAACGGGGGCGACAAACGCATGCTGCTCTGCAAATGCATGCCAGCGCAGGGTCAAGGTGCAGGGTTCCGACATTGCATCCACTTGGCGGCGGCCTCCACCAGAGCCGCCACCACCACAAAACTCGAGCTGCACTCAGCTGTGTGGGCACGGGCGCCCCAGGAGGCTTGTCGGGGGGTAAAGGCTCCATTTGCCTGACACCCCCTACATGCGCGTCCTCCCGGAAAGGCAGGAGCCTGCCGGTCCAGCCGCCTCTGCGCCCGCATCCTCCCACCTGGTCCGCGCCACTCACCTAGTCGGGGCTCCGTGCAGGAAAAGGACCTGCGTCCACTCCCGCGCCCTCCCGCCGCTGCCATCCAGCCCGGACCCCGTTCTGCCCCTTGACAACCCAAGCTACGTTCCACGTTCCCTAGTGTGCAGGTCCTATGCTACGCAGCGGTGACGGGCCGCGTCATGGTCACACTTTCTAGGCCTCCGGATCACAGCCTCCAGGGGTGCCAGGGGCCCTATCTGCACGCGCTGCAGCGCCCGCGCCGCCTAGCCGGGGTGCGGCGTGTTGAGCCGCCGTGTGTGCGACTTGCCGCGGATGTGCGAGCGGTAGTCCTGCAGGTCCTGCGCGATCGTGCCGCACAGCTGCGCGCGCGCACGGCCCCGCGTCGGCCGCCTGCCCGCGCCTTCACAGGCATGCAGGCCTGCCGTAACTGTGCTTGGGCGGCGTCTGGCCACACGCAGCGCTACACGCCAGGAGTCGGGACGTGGCAGCGGCACTCCGTGAGTAGACACCCCTGTCCTGCAGGGGTCCTTGCCCCGGCTGGGGCGACGCTGCGCCTCAGGCGCCTCCCGCGCGCCGCGCACCACCTGCCGCCTGCCAGCTTGCAGCAGCTGGGAGCAAAGCGCCCTGGCTGCTCGCCCCCAGGGGGGAGGCCGCACGTCGCAGTTGTACGGCCCCGCGTAGCCGCCGGGCGCCATGCCGTGGTTGTACGGCACGGCCAGCGCGGGCGCCGGCCGGAACGCGACCGCGGCCGCCATCGGGAAGCCGCCGCCCGCGCCGCCGTCCGCGCCGTACGCGCCGCCGCCCCAGGCGCCCCAGTACTGCATCGGCGCGGCCTGGCCGGCTGCGCGCGCGCGCGCGCCGCGCGTGTCAGGTGTTGCGGCCACAGCTGGACTGCAGGCTGATGGCCACGCGTAGCGCTCGTGGACAGCGGCCGGCGGGGGCCGCGACCGTTTCAAGGCGGGGCGCCACGGGCCGCGCGTGGGGGCTGCGGGCGGGCGGGGCCGGGGCCGGGCGCGCACGCTGCGCGTAGAACGCCTGCGGGTAGTAGCCGAGCGAGTAGCCGGCCGGCAGCGGCGGCAGCGGGTGCAGCTGGGGGCTGCCGTGGTGGCCCACGGGGCCGCCGTTCAGCACCGCGGACCACTGCCGCGCCATCTGCGGCGGCGCGCGGCCGCCCTGCCGGCCCCTGCGCGATATCGCGCGCGCGCGCGCAGGCCGTCAAACATGCGCTTGCCATGGGGTGGGGCGCGCGGGGCAGGCGGCGCCCTGCAAGCCGCGGGGCGGCGGGTGCGGGCCAGCGCGGCGCTGGCCGCTGGACGCAGCAGCGGACAGTCCAGAGGCAGCAGCTCGCAGGCCCGCATGCAGGAGCGCGCTGTTTGCGGCGGATGGGTTCAGGCTGGGGGTGTGGAAGCCAGGGAAGCGGGTGCAGGCGCGGCTAAGCGCACCTGTGCCCCGGGCCCTCGGCGCTCCAGGCCTCGCGGCCGTCCGCGGCCGCGCCGTTCGGCACGCCGTGGTACCCATTCGCGTGGCCGGCGCCGCCGGCGCCGCCGGCGCTGCTGCCGCTGTCGGCCGACGGCGGGCGCGGCGCGCCGGCGGCGTGCCCCGCCGTGGCGGGGAGCCCGTCCGCGCCCGGGCCGGGCCCCGCGCCCGCGGCGGCGCGCCGCCCGCGGCTGCCCTCGCCGCTGTCATGGCCCGCAGAGCTGCCATCGCCGGCGGCCGCGATGGCGGCGGCGGCGTCGCCACCGGCGCCAGCGAGCGCGGCGGCCGCGGCGGCAACCGAGGCCGGCATGTGGCCGGTCGCGACGCGGCGGCGGTGCGCCTTGCCGGCCACGTGCATGGCCATGTGCTGCGCGGAGGTGGTGGTGATGTCGCAGATAACGCAGTGGTGCGCCGACGCGCGCGGCGCGCGCGCGCCCGCCACCTCCACGCGCCGTTTGTGCTTGCGCCCGCGGTTGTGCGCCTGCGCGCGTGCGGCGCGGTCAGCTTGCGCGGCGCGCTCGCGGCACCTGTGCAGCTCGCGCGCTCTGCCGCCCGCCCTCACGCCCGCACGCACGCCTGCTGCCCGACCCGGTGCCAGCGTGCGTGCTGCGCCGGGGCGGTCAGTTGCTGACCCAGACAGCGCAGGCACAGGGCGGCCCCCAGCCCCGGCGCCCGCCACGGGACGTCTCACCTCCACCTCTTGGCCCGACCCCAGCCTCCCCGCCTGCTTGAGCCAGACAGGGCCACGCAGTGCCTCAGCGGGCAGACAAGCTCACGGGTCGTTGTCACCGGCACGCGCGGGCAAGCAGCGGCGCCCGCTGCGCGCGCCACAGGCGGCGGGCCTGCTGGCGAGGCGGGCCAGAGGCTGTGGCTCCACGGCTCATGGTACACGCTCTCTGGTGTGTCGACGGGGGGGAGGGCGGGGCGGGGCAGCGGGCGGCGCGCGCGCCTCCAGATGCGCGGCGCTGGTGGTGGTGATGCCGCACACGGCGCACTCGTGGCGCACGCGCGGGCCGCCCTCGCCGCCGCCCTCCTCCGCATCCACCTCGTCGCCTGCACGCGCCGGCGTGATGTGCTCATAGTGTGAATGGCGGTAGTGCACAGACGTGCACACTGCCAAGCTTTCCCGCGCGCACGGCCAGCGCGCGGTGCCGCGCCACGCGGCCTGCCCGCCGCCTGGCGGTGCCGCTCGCACGTCCGCCGGCGCCCGGGCACACCGTCGTCGCTGCCGGTCGCTTTGTCGTCCGAGCCCTCCTCGCTGCTCTGCGCAAGCACGCTGCCGTCGTCGGCGGCCTTCGTGTCCTGGCCGGCGCCCGGCGCGTCGCCGCCGGAGGCGTCCCCGTCTGCGTCGTCCGCGGGCGCGGCGGCAGGCGGCGCGGCGGCGGCGACGGCGGCGCTGCCGCCGTTGGCGGCCAGCCCGAGGCGCGAGGGCCGCGCCACTGCGCGCCGCGGCGAGGCCGGCGCCGGCGGCGAGGCCGGCGCGACGGGCGTCTTGACTCCGATCTCCTGCAGGGCGAACCGGGCATGGTCTGCGCGTCAGCCGGGCGCTCATCGGCGCGTCCGTGCGCACGGACGCGCTCGCGGCCTGCCTCACGCGTGTGCGCCTGCTGAGGCACCTGGTGAGGTACCTTGATCTCAACGCAAACAGCCTCCACACACGCCAGGCTCACGACCTCTGCGCATGCAAGCATGCATGGGGACTGCGCTGCGCTGCATCACTGCAGCCCAAAGACGGCCACGCCTGCAGGCGCCACGGGCTTCCGCAGCAAGGGAGGCGCCCGGCCGGGCGCCTGTCTGGCTCCAGGCCCAGGGCACACCCTCTGGGCGCGCTCGGCATAAGGGTAGGTTCAATTTGCCTAGTCCTAACCAAGCATTGGGTGGCGGGGCCGCGCGCGCCTGCATGTCCTCCAGGAACGTGCGCAGGTCCATGGACGACGGCAGGTTGTACGCGCCGATGCGCAGGCTGGGCAGGCACGTGTCCAGGCCGGCGCGGCCGCCGCTGTCGCGCCGCGCAAGCCGCCCGCCCCACTCGCCTGCGCGAGCCGCACGCGCGGGCGTGACGCGGGGCGCAGGCGCGTTGTCCTCGCGACGGTGCTGTTCAGGGCGCGAGCGGAACGCGCGCACAGCCCCTCTTCCCCGCATCAGAGGCCGAGACGCGCTGTAAAGGGAAAGCGTGTTTGAGCGGCGGGCGGGTGCCGAGGCCGCACCTGAGGCGATGCGCTCCAGGTGGTTCTTGCGCTGCTCCTCCGGCATGTTGCGGATGTACTGCAGCCGCCGCGCGTGCCGCCGGCCCTTCATGTGGTCCTGCGCGCGCGCCGCCCGCACCGCGTCTCGCCAGCCACAGGTCATATGCTGACTAGAGCTGGGATGTGCATCAAGCGCGGCTGAGACACTCTGGCGCGCCCGCCACGACAACGAGCGCCCAAGCGCAAAATGACTCCTGCCAAGCGCTGTGAGCGGCGCCGGGGCTTCCGCAAGGCACTACATATTATGCACACACGCGTCCTCGTGCCACGCCGTGCACAGACAGGGCGAGACCGCGCCTCGCAGCCCGCGCCGCTCGCGGGTGCGCGGGAGGGCGTGCGGGGCGGCGGGCGCGCCTCCAGGTTGGCCTGGCTGGTGGCGATGATGCCGCAGACGGGGCAGAAGTGCTGCGCGGCCAGGCTGACGCTGCCGCCGCTGGTGGCCAGCGTGCGGAACGCGCGCGGCTCGCTGTCGCTGGTGCCGCCGCTGCCCGGCTCGCTGCCGTAGTTCTCCGAGAAGCGCACCGACTGCGCGCGCGCGCGCGCCCGGGTCACCGCCGTGCAGACCTCAAAAATCTCCTGCAGCACTGGCACTTGGCAGGCCAGGCAGCCCATTGCCGCCGGCGGCGCCGGCGGCGCCTCTCAAAAGCAGCGAGCCGTGGCTGACTCGATGCGAGCAACCTATCTCTCATACAATCAAATGGCGCCGAGCGCCTGCGACGGGCCGCGTCCAGCTGCACGGCATGCGCAGCAGCCCCCTGGGGTCCTGCCCGCGCGACGCACCTTGAGCTTGCCCAGGGAGCGCAGCGCCGGCGGCGCCGCTCCGGGGGCCGCGCCCTCCGCATCCCCGCCGGCGTCGCCGCCGGCCGGGTCGCCGCCGCCGTCGCCGCCGCCGCTCAGGCCAGCGATGTTGGCAAACACGCTCGAGATGGTACGCGGGCCGTCAAAGCCCTCCAGCATGGGCTCCTCCACGCGGGCGTCTGGCGCGGCGTCGTTGCCGTCGGAGGCCAGCGCGTCGTCGGCCTCGTCCGGCGCGTCGCTGCCGCCGGGCTCGCCTGCCGCGGCGGCGGGCTGCGCGGAGGCCGGCGGCGCGGCCGGCGCGTCGCCGGCGGGCGCCGCGGGCGCAAACACGCTGCGCGGCTTGACGGGCACAAAGCGCCGCGCGGTCGGCGTCACGGGCGCGCTCGAGGGGCGCGGCGCCAGCGCCGGCGCCGGCGCGGCCTCCGGCGCCGCCTCCGTCACGGCTTCCGCCAGCGCCTCTTCTTCGGCTGCGCCCGCGGCGGGCGGCGCGGTCGGCGGCGCGGCGGGGGCGGGCGAGCCGGCGGCCGCCGGCGGCTGCGCCGGCTCGGGCGGCGGCACCTCGGCCGGCGCGGAGGCGGCCGGCGCGAGCGGCGCGTCGTCGTCGCCGCCCAGCACGGCCTCCACCGCCTCGGCCGCCAGCAGCCCCTGCGCGTCCAGCACCTGCGCCTGCTTCTCGCGCCGCTGGTGCTTCTGGCCCCTGCGCGCGGGCGCGCGGCGCTCAGGGGCAGCCACTTGCTATACGCCAAACTCTAACCACGCGGACGACGGCTGGCTGCTGGCCAGAGACCAAAATCAGGCGCCCCTGCCGCCGCCGCTGCGGGCACCGCTGCGCCGCATGGCACTAGCGGGCTCTCGGCGACTCGCGATGCAAAGCACGCCCAGTCAGGCAGAGCAGCGAGGCAAGCGGGCCGCGCACAGCTAACCCACAGCGGACAGCTGCAGATGCATATCCGCTCCGCAACGGGCCCCCGCAAGTGCGCCGGGGACCGGGTCAGGGCGGCGCACCGCAGGTGGAACTCCTTGTGCACGAGCGTCGGCGCGACGACCTGGCACAGGTCGCAGCGCAGCGCGTCCGCGCCGGCGCCGTCCTCGGCGCCGGCCGGGCCGGGCGGCGGCGGCGGCGCGGCCGCCAGCTCGGCCATGGCCAGGTGGCGCGCGTGCCGCTTGCCCTCGCGGTGGCTGGCCAGCTGCTCCTCCGACGTCGCGCGCACGTCGCACACGCCGCAGTGCAGGCCCGCCTCCTCGCCGCCCGGCCTGCGCGGGCGTGCGCGCGCGCGTCGGTGCGGTCGGCGGGCGCAGCGGCGCCTCCGCCGCGGCGGCCTCCCTGTCCGCAGCGGGCGGTGCACGCCGCGCGCGCCGCACCGCACCACCCGCAGGCGGCATGCGGGACTGCGCATTGTGCGCGAGATTTTGGAGGCGCGAGGGAGGCGCCCAGGCATTCACGCGCAGCGTCCGGGCGCAGAAGGCAGGCAAGCCTGCCAAGCCACCTGCAGTGCTGTGAGCGTGGCTGCCGGCACGGCCCGTGGGCGCACGGCAGCTCGGCGCTGCCGTTGCACGAGGGCGCGGGTGCGGGCGCGGGCGCCGTTCGGCCATCGCATGCGGGCGCCGGCTCCGCGGCGGCCGCCGCAATGTGCGCCGCCTCCGGCCGGCCGCCCGCGGCCACCCTGGTCTCATCGGCCGCCGGCGCCTCCGCCTGCGGGCGGGTACACCAAAGACCTCTTGGGATACATGAGTGTTCAACTATGAAAGCCCGACTTGCTTCCGGCCCAGCGTTGTGCCGGGAGGGGCTGAGATGCGTGCCAGGCAGGCGGGCAGGCCCCCCACGCCGCGCCGCGGCCCTTCGGATCCCTGGCAGCCGCTGCGCCCGCGCGGCGCAGGGCCCGGAGGCCCTGCGTGGCGTGTCCCCGGGCTCGGCCCTGACCGCCCCTCGTGCCCCCCGCGCAGCGCGGTTGGTTGGTGCGCACAGGCGTGGCGGGCGGCCAGCCCTGCACGCGCGCCCTCCTGTTCCGGCCGCAGCCCTGCACCCACGCGCACTGCACGCGCTGCCTGCCCGCCGACCGGGGCGCCGTGGCAGCACCTGCGCAGGACCGGAAGGCGGCGGCGCCAGGCGCGAGCGCGGCGCGGCGCCGGCCGGCGACGCGCTGCGCGGCTCCGGCAGCTGCGCGGGCGTGTGCGGGTGCGCGGGCGCCTCGGGCCCCGCCTCCAGCCGCGGCGGCGTCTGCGGCTGGCCCTCCGCGGGCCCGGGCGCGCCGCTGCCGGGCGCCCCCACGTCCGCGCGGCCGCCTGCGGGGCCGCGTGCGGCTGCGCCCGCTGGCGCGCCGGCCGCGCCGTCGGCGAGCGCAGGCGCCCCCGCGTCTGCGGGCGCGCGCTCAGGCTCCCCCGCGGGCGCGCCCGACATATCAGGGTCCTCCCCGCCAGAGCGCCCCCTGACCTCCGCGGACAGGCCAAGGCCTTCCGCTCCCAGCTGCTCGCCCTGCGCCGTCCCGTCACCGATGGGGCCGGCGGCAGCGGGCGCGGCCGGCGCGGGCGCGGCTGCGGGTGCAGGTGCGGGCGCCCGTGCTGGCGCCGGCGCGGGGCTTGCGTCGGGCTGCGCGGCGCTGGCGCGCGCCGTGATGGTCAGCACCGCGGCGCCCTCGCCGGCTGCGTGCTCCATCGCCTTGCCGTGCGTGCTGCGCAGGACGCCGGGCGGGTCGCTGGCCAGCATGCTCCCGTCCCTACGCTGGCAGCCCCCAGCAGTGTCAGGCTTCAAGTCGGCCAAGCCGCGCCGCGGAGATCCTGTGCTGCTCAGCGGCACCGCGCGCCCATTCGTGCGCCACCTGTGCAAATTGCGCACAGAGCGAGCAGGCAAGTGCCCACACGCTGCGACCTTCGGGGCAGGGTAGCACTGACTTTGGTCGCTGCCTGCTGCCCTGGGGGTCGCAGCCGGCAGCTGGCGCGCGCACCTGCATGCACCGCGTCCCCGGCGAGGGGTACCTAGCAGCAGGTATGCAGCGGGACAGGAACCGCTTTCTGCACGCGGTGCAGGGTCGGGCAGTGCGACGGGCGCGACACGGTGCACGCGATCAAACGCCCAGCAAACATATGTTTTCGCCAACAGCTGCACCACGGGCGTGCCCGCGAGGCACGCAGTCTAGGCCGCTCACGCCCGTCTGAGAGCACACCCCGCATGGCGCCATGAGCAGGCGACAGGGCGCCTGAGCGTCAAGCGCGCGCGCATTCGACTTGAAAGCAAGATGCGCAGGGTGCCCACCCCAGCAGCCCAGCTCCCAGGTGTCTGACACAACGCGCAGTGGCAAGCAATGCACCACCACCCGGCAGTGGTACCCTGGGCGTCTCAAGTCCGAGAGTCACCACTGCAGCCTCCCGTCCGAGCAGGCCACCGCCTCTCGCAGGCCCCTGCCCCTTTTCACACGACGCTGGCAGCCCCGCCAGGCCGGGCGCAGGCAGGCTCTGGAGCAGGGGCGCCTGGCGACGCACCTGTCAAGCTCGTTGCACTTGTGCCGAGGCTCCTCGCCAGCCGGCCGGTCATGCACCGGCCTGTCTCGGTCGGAGAAGGCCCCCACCTCCAATTTGCCAGAATCAGCTCCAGGGAGCACAGGAGCTGGGTGAACTAGCCTCGCTGCTCCCTCATAACAAGCCTCTGCTACTGTCCAGAACACGGCAGCTGCACTGTATCTGTAGCCTCTTTGCGGCTCGGCTGTCAGCAAGTTCTCCACTGGGCCAGACTTCCTGCGCACGGGAAAATTGAAGCAAGGCCTGGTGTAGTAACAGGTTTCCGCATGGGGTTCCTTGCTGCTGAGCAGTCGAGGTGATCTCGCTCAGCGTGAGGCGTGCCTGGGCAGGCTGCAGGCTTGCGAAGACTCTGTAGCCGCCTGCGGCGCTTGGCGTGCGCTGGTGCCTGCCCACTTGAGGCGCTGTGACGCGGTAGTGCACACACAGGCAAAGCGAGCAGGCTCAGTGTGTCGCACGCCGAGGCGCGCATCGCGCTGGCTGCGATAGAATGAATCGCACAACAGAGTATTGGCAGTGCGTGATCGCCCGCGCGCAGGCCGCGGGCGTGCCAGAGGTGGGCAGTGCCGCCTCGCTGTGTGCGTTGCGGACCTGTCTGTGCCCAGGAAGCTATCCCTTGCATTCTATTATTGAGATACAAACCACCGCAAACGTGCAGGCGAGGATCAAGAAGCTGCAGTCGGCCCAGATTCTGCGCTCCCTGGCCACGCGCACTGCGTACACCAATGCCGCCGTGGACGTGGTGTGCTGCCGCGCCTGCCGCCGCTCAAACTTGTATCGCGCGAGCAGCTCACGCCTGGACGGTTGGCAGGAGCACCTTTACTGCTGTGTCGCCGGCCGATGTGAGTGCGCTCGAGGCTCCACCGGCCAGTAGCAAGCGCTCAGGGCGAAGCAGAGTGGTTTGAGCGTTCCACTGACGGTCGCCGCGCTGCGTGCAGGCCAAGAACGTCGATGCGCTGGCCGCGTTTGTCAGCCAGCACCGGCGCGACTACGCGCAGCCAGGCGCGGCGCCCTGCGACCTCCCCGCCAGGCACAGCGGCGCGCGGCGCAAGCGCGCAGGCCCTGCTCGCGGCAGGGTGGAGCGCGCGCCTGCTCACACGCGCTTGCCAGCCTGCCCCCTCCTGCGGCGCCGGGGACCACCCTCCAGCCGCCCGCGTGTGGTTCACACCGTATCACACCGTATGGGCACAAGAACACCCCCTTCTGCCGACCCGACCGCGCCCAACTCGGGAAAACTCCAGCCTTGCTTGGACCGTGCGCATGCGCTGCGCCTCAGCGCACAAGCGCAGCGCCGCCGCCGCGGCCAGCTCGCCGAGTTGCGGCACGCAAACGCAGCTTACGTCCGGCGTGCGCAGGCCGCTGCAGTGAGGCGGAGCGCGACCGGATTGAGGAGCAGGTCGGCGCGTACGTGCGCTCCTGCACCGAGCACATATCACGCTTGGAGCAGGGCGCGGCAACCGAGCCGGCGGCGAACCCGCACGTCGTCGCACACCGGCATGGCGCGGTGCGAGGCCCGCAGCGCCGGCCGGCGCGGCGCGCGTCTGCGGCCGCGCGGCCAGCGACGCACTGCCGGCTGCGTGCCCTGTACCCCGGCAGGGACGATGTCTGGCCATCCTGGTGGGTCTGGAGCCCTGGGCCGCGCCTTTGCCTCAAAGCAACAGCCCAGCCCATGCCATGAGGGCCTGCTGCCAGGGAGGCTCCGCACCACCGTCGGGGGCCTCAGTGGAGCTCCTAGGAGGCGCGCTCCGCGGCTCGCACCGGCGCACTTATTGCACGCGCATGCATGCGCTTGCCCTGAGCAATAGGGCTGGGGGTGCTGGCCCTCAGGATGGGCACTGGCGCTGACCCTGAGCGCGCGCGCAGGCGCTCATCCTGAGCGAGCGGCTGCACGCGGTGGGCGCGGCGTTCGACCGCTGCCGCTCGCTGCGCTACCAGCAGCTGCTGCAGCAGCAGCGGCGCAGGCGCGCGCTGCCGCAGCCGCCGGTGCGCCCCGCGCTCACATCCATGCCCGGCACTCTCCACTGCCCGAGCCGCCCCCGCACTGCAGCTGCACAGCGCTTCATTCGGGCGCGCGTGTGCGGCCCTGCACAGCGGAAAGGGGACGAACGCGTCGTGAGGCGCGGCAGCGCCGCGGCAGGCGCCAGCGCGGCAGCCGTACGGCGCCTACGACGGCGGCGGCGGCGGCGGCGGCGGCGGCGGCGGCGGCGGCTGGGCGGGCGAGGAGGCGGGCCTGGCGCCGGGGCAGCGGCAGGCGCTGGACGCGGAGAACGCGGCGCTGGCGGCGCAGCTGGAGGCCGTCGGCCGCGGCGCCACGCTGGCGGAGAGCACCATGCGCGAGCTGGCCACGCTCAGCCAGATGCTGTCCACGCAGGCGCGCGCGCTGCTTAGAGTAGGGTAGTATTGATTACCATTACCACCTAAACCATTACCACCTAAACCTAAATTAATCATAATTTAGGTTTAGGGTAGGGCCTACCCGTTTCCGGGCGCCCGCGGCGCCGCCGGGGCGACGGCGGCCGTCAGGCGGCCGGGCCTGCATGCGCTCGCTGCCGCAACTGTGCAGGGTTGCGGGCGGCTGCGCGGCCGGCAGCAGGGGCGCTGCGGGTGGGCCGGCGCTGCTCGAGCATGCGCGCTGCATGCTGGCGCGTCTGTCGGGGCCCGTGCTTGGCGGTGGGGTGCGCGCCGCTCTGCTCAGGGCGGGAGCAGCTGCGTCGGGAGCGCTGCAAATGCGGGTGGCGGTGCAGGCCTGGCCGGCCCCCCGCCGCAGGCGCCTGCCGGGACGGCCGCGCTCAGCCAGGTGGTGCCCCACGCAGGTCATGCACCAGTCGGAGCAGATAGAGCTACTGTACACGCAGGCGCGGCCCCATGTTGCCCCGCGCTGCATTGCATGCATGCGGGGCTGCCTGGCGGGCGCTGCCCGGTCCTACCACGTGCTGTGTGCACCTGTCAGACGGATGCAACTGCAGCGGGGGTGACTGCGCAGCCTGTTCTCTGCGTGTACAAGGGCAGGTATGACAGCAGAGCATGACGGCAGGCTATAGAGTGCTTGGTATCGCGCGCGCAAGGCCCTGCGCGCACTGTGCTGGGCATTGACGTATCAGGCAGTGCGAAAAGCTGGCTGTCGCTCTGCTCAGGCTGTGGCCGCCACAGTCAACACGGAGCGCGGGAACGTGCACCTGACGAAAGCGATAGCGACCAACTCGTCTGCCACCCGGTACATGGTGGCGCTGCTGCTGGCGGCTACATTCGGGATCCTGTTCCTGGACTGGTACTCAAGCTGAGCCTGGCCGCCCCCCACCCTCCCCCCCCTCGACCTCGGGCGGCTGCCATGTAGGGTCCGGTCTAGCGTTGTAAGAATGACCAGCCTTGCCGCGTGAGTCCAGTCTATTGTGTTAAATTCAGATTCAAAGTGTGTCGTGAGCGCACACTGAAACCGCTTCGAGCAGAGGCTTGCACACTGCTCACCTACAGACTACAGCTTGCATGCATGCGACAGACTCCCGGCGCCTGATTACTTCAAGGGGTCCAAATCTATTACTCAGAGCGGCTGCAAGCGCATCGGCGGTTGCCACCACGCGCTCAGCAATGCAGTTGTGTCGCCGGCCCCGCACAGGCTGATCGGCGCTGCGGGTTGGCCTGCTGTTACCCAACAAGATGCACCCACTAAAAATCACTTCCTCGCCCAATGCAGCGCTGCGCCCACACTCTGTGGTCACCGCTTCATGTGGTCTCCACAAATTATAATCCGCACTGCATGACGACAGCAAGACCTGCAACACACACGTGCTACCCGCAGAACAGAAAGCTAGCACGAAGCACCCCAAGGCATTGTCGCGGCTCCTGGGTGTCCCCCGACATCTCTTCCTCTTGACACACCTCCCTGGCTCGCACACAGGCTTGAAGCTTATGGCTCAAGAGCGCCACTCCGTGGCCCCCCACAACACAAACCTGTGAAGAAGGACCACACCATCACTTACCACTGATGCAGCTCGTTCCAGGTAACAGCCTCGCTCCTTCCTTGGTGATCACTAGCTCCCCATGTCACTGGCGCAACTGGACCCTGTCCCCTGCCCTGCATGACCAGAGCGGTAATAGCAAGTGCGTGCGCGCGCACGCCCGCCGCTCCCAGCCCCGCCGCCGGCGGGCTCCTGCGCGGGCGCCGCCTACGAGTGCGCCTTGCCCTTGCCCTTGCCGGCGCCCTCCTTGGCCTTGTCGGCCGTCTTGCTCGCGGCGCCCTTCGCCTTCTCGCCCACGTCCGACGCGACCTCCTTGGCCTTGTCGGCGGCGGCCGACACGGCGCCCTTCGCCTCGTCTGCAGCCCCATGCTTGCCCTTGGCGCCCTTCTCCGCATGCTTCTTGACCGCGCCGGCGCCCTCCTTGGCCTTGCCGGCAGCGGCGTCGGCGCCCTTGGCGCCCGCGTCTGCGGCCTCCTCGGCGCCCTTCCGCGCCTGCCCCGCGCCGGCCTTGGCCTGCTTGGCGGCGGAGTCCACGCCGGACTTAGCGCTGCCGGCCGCGTCGTCCGCCTTGCCGGACGCTGTGTCGGCCGCGCCCTCCGCGGCCTTGCGCGCCTTGCCGGCGCCCTCCTTGGCCTGCACGGCCCGGCGTGCCTCGGGTCAGAAGCCTGCGCTGTGCCCGGCGGCGTATCACCTGTACACTTGAGAGCGCCGCGTCGAGCACTGCTACACTCAGCGAGTCTGTACAACACCAGGACGACTTTACACAGGGACATGACACACCAACTCTGGCGCTCACAGGTTGCCTGCCCCGCCCGCTGGCTTATGCGCCGCCCGACCCCATGGAGCTCAACAGGGGCAATGCTGCAAGCGGGCAAGGCTCTGCTGACACACGCGCCAGCGCCCAGGGCACCTGGCAAGAGCAGGGCCCCCGCCGCGCGCGCCTGGCCCTTGAGCTCGGTCGCCGCGCCCTTGGCCTTGCCGGCCGCGCCGTCGGCGCCCTCGGCGACGTCGTCGGCCACGCTGTGGCCGACCTCCTTGGCGCGCTTGGCCGCCGGCCCGGCGTCCTTGGCCACCTGGCCGGCCGAGTCCTCGACCGCGCCGCCCACGCCGCCCGCCGCCTGCGCCGGCCCACCAGCGCGGCGTCAGCGCAACTCGGTGGCACATCAAAGAGGGTGTCTGCAGGTGGCTGCGGACTCGGTGGCACGGCAGAGAAGACATATTAAAGATCAGGTGCCCCGGACAGCTGCCCCTCATGCTGCAAGTTATCAATCTTTCCAGGCCTGTTCTTGCCAGCCGTTGTGGCTCTTCTCCCGACCCTGGTGCAACCACTCCGCCGCTCGCCAACACCGCAGAGCTCGGCGCCGCAGCGCGTGCGCAACGCGGGCCGGCGCAAGGGGGGGGGGGGGGGGCGCGCCTTGCGCGCGCCGGCGACCCCGTCGTTGGCGGCCGGCCCGGCGGTCTTCTTCAGCTTCTGCGCGCCGTCCTCCACCTGCTCGCCGACCGCGCGCGCCGCCGGCACCGCCTGCTCGGAGATGTTCTGCGCCGCCTGCTCCATCGTGCCCGCCAGCTCCTCTACGGCCGGCTCCGCCTGCTCCTTGACCTGCGCGGGCGCGGCCGCGCGCTCGGGGCTGAGTGCGCTGGAGCAGAGCATAAGAGCGCAGGTGCATGCTGGCTGTCATGGCCGCGCTAGCAGCAGCACCCACGGACAGGCGAGCGGCGAGGCGCTGGGCTGCCAACGTGCCGTCTGAGCGTGAACCGCACGGCCGGATCAGGAAGCACCAGTGCTGCCATGTGAGGGAGCCCAGGCGCGTGTATGTGTGACGAGCCACGCATCAAGCACACTAAAAGCTTCTAGGTGCGCCAGCAGGGCAGGCGCGCAGAGCGCCGCCTGCATCCGCACGTCCTTGCTCTCACAGCAGATGACCAGCATGCGCACACCACGCCTGCAATCACGCGAGCCAACGAGCGGACATCCGCCCGCTGCGGCCACACCTTCTTGGCGCCCTCGTGGACCGCCTCGCTGGCCTTGTCGGCCTCCATCGTGCCGCGCCGCGAGACCTCCTTGGCCGTGTCGACCGCGATCTTGGACACCTGGTCCGCGGCCTGCGGGCCGCGCGGTGCAAGATCAGGGACAGTTCTGCGTGCACAAGCGTGCACAAGCAACAAGAGGGCCACGCGCGCGCGCAAAAGCAGCGCGGTGCATGCGCGGCAGGCACCCCGCACGCCCTGCCGACACATGAGCTCCGCCAGCGCCGCCGCCAGCCAGCACAGCACGAGAGGGCCAGCCTGGGACACACGCATCCCGCCGGCCAACCGGCGCGCGCGCCGCCGGGCGCGCGCCAGGGAGCAGGCCTCCGTTCGCGGGGCGCACCTGCGGCAGCGCCTTGGCGGCGTTGCGCGCGGCCTCGTGCGTCATCTCGGTCGCGCGCTGCGCGGCGGGCTCAATGTCGGGCGCAATCGACGCGGCGGCTTGCTCGGTCGCGCGCGCCACGCGGTCCGCCTTCTCCGGCGCCTGGTCGGCCAGCTCCTTCACGGCGCCGACGGCGATCTGCGCGCGCGCGCCCGGCCGCTGAGCGACCCGTGGCGGCCGCGCGGCGGCCGCGGCTCGCACTTGCCGCGCACCCGAGGCGCACAGGGCGCTCGTGACTAACCCGTTGACGGCTGACATGCAAGCAGTGCAGACCCCCTGCGGACCCGGACGCTGCGCAAACGGCCGCGGCTCCACGCCGGACACGTCGCGGCCCTGCGAGGCAGTGCCGCGCCATGTGCGCGCACCTGCAGCCTATTCGCTCAACCTACCCTAAACCTAACAAGACCAAGGAGGGCACCTCGGAGGCCTTGTCGATCTTCTGCGGGCCCTCCTCGGCAACGCGGTGCGCCACCTCCTCCGCCTGCGCGCTGAGGCGCTCGGCGGCCGGCTGGATCTTCGGCGCAACGTCCTTGGCCAGTCGCACCGCGGCGTCGCCCGTCTGGTCCGCAATCTGCTTGGTGTTCGCGGCGGCCTGCCGGCGCCGGCGGTGCGCGTCAGGGTGCAGCGCCTCGGCACCGCAACAGTCGCACTGGCCAGCTCCAAATCACAGGCATACATGTACGGCAGTCACCTAAATGCTGTAAACACGGGGAACATGCCCTGCACCCGGCACACCAGCATGCGCGCCGCGGGCTGGCAGCAGCACACCCTGTCCAGGACCTGCAGCCTGCGAGCTGCCCACTCTGCAGATACTACGCCTGCGCACCCCGTCTGTCCTTGACAGACAAAAGGCAGGCGCCGCTTTCGAAGCTCCGCACCTCGCGCGCGACGCCCTCGGCAATCTCGCTCGCGCGCTCCGCCATGGGCACGGCGTTCTCAGCCACGACGGGCGCCTGCTCCTTTATGAAGTCGGCCGTGCGCTGCGCGAGCGGCTGCGCCTGGTCCGCCACGGTCTCGGCGACCTGCTCGATGCCCTGCGCGCGCGCGGGGCACAACCCTTGACACCTGCGCGAAGCAGCAGGCACACAGGTTCCAAGCGGCAACGACAGCACCAAGAGCAGCATAGGTTTGCTGAGCTGAAAGAAGGTGAAAAGCAAGTAACGCCCATTCTCATGCATTCCATGCCCACGCAGAGTGCAATGAGCAAGCCGACTCCCATCAATGTCTCCTGTTGGGAAGCGGCGGCGGTGGCCTCTGCATTGTCCGAGGTGTCGGTGAACAAAGCAATTTAAAAAGGGTATCCGGCTGACCAGCAGCAGCGGGTGCGCGCGCAGCGGCCCGCATGCTTCAGAGGTAGCAGGAGGCAGGGCCGGGCAAGCACGAGCGCGCGGGGCGCGCACGTGCAGCGCCTGCTCCGCAGCGACGGGGATGCGCCCTGCACACGTTTCCTGACAAACGCAGTCATGGCAATAGAGTGTGGGAAGCGCGCGGGCGGCGGCACCTGCGCGGCCTGCTCGGCAACGGCGGGGATCTTCTCGGCCGCCTGCGCGGCCAGCTCGGGCAGCTTGGCCGCCATCGCCTCCACCTTGGGCACGAGCGGCTCGATCGCGGCCGCCAGGCGCAGCAGGTCGGCCTCCAGGTCGGCGGGCACGGCCTTGCGGCGCACCGCGCGCTGCAGCGACGCGGGCAGGCCGCGCGCCAGCGGGCCAGCCTGCGCATCCCGCAAACGCGCGTCGCCGCCCGGCCACGAGCGGCACTGGCGCCAGCGCCTGTGCCGCGGCTGCCAAGGCCAGCGAGCCTTTGCATAGCCTTTACACAACAGCACCTTGGGCGCTAGGAAATTGTACACGGATGCCATAGCCACATTGGATGGGGTGACCGGCGTGCTCTCCTGTACACACAGTTAAGTGCTGACAAGGAGCCAGGCGGCGTCGGGCAGCACCTGCGCGGCAATCTCGTACGCCTGCGCCTGCAGCTCCGCGCTGATGTACTTGGCCGCCGGCAGCAGCACCTCCTCGTTGAACTCCTTGGCCTTGGGCACCGCCTGCGCGCGCGCCGCCGCTGGCACCCAGGTCCCTGCCCGGCCCATAGCCCTACACACCCCATTCCGACATAAGCGGTGCAAGCCTGATTCAGCAGCCTTAGCTTAGGCAGGCGGCTGCGGGCACGCCGTGTGAGCGTGCCGGGCCAACCCCCTACGCGCACCGTGTGCATATACGTTTACTGCGTCAGGCGGTTCAAAATGACAGACTTCCCGACCAGCGCCGCCCCGCGACGAGACGCGGCGCCTGCGGCCCCCAGGCACCGGCCAGGCGCGCCTGCTCCGCAATCATGTCAGCGGCGGGCAGCAGCGTGTTGTCCGCAAAGTCGTTGGCGACCGGCACCGCGTTCTCGGCCAGGCCCTGCGCCAGTGGCTGCAGCGCGCCGCGTGTCAGGTCCTTCGTGATCGGCTCGAGCGACTCGGCCACCGTGTGCGCCACTGGCTTGATCAGGCCTGCGCGCGCGCGCGCCGCAGGCGTGAGGCACTGCCGCGCGGCTTGCAGCGCCGCGGTGGCGGGCACTGCGGCCGGGTCACAAAGCTTGCCCCTCGAGGGCTGCTGGACTCGCAACAAGTCTGCTGCCCAAAAGCTGATAAACTGATTTGCATATTGACCTGGCTGCTAAAAGCAACACAAGAAAACACTTTCTCACCCAGTGCCAGACGTAGCAGCCCTGCCGCTGCTGTATGATGGACTGCACCGACGGACTGCCCCAGCACGCGCTAGTGGGCGCACTCTCAGACAGCTGCTCGGCGGCAGGGACGGCCTGCTCGGCCGCCTCCTTGGCAAAAGGCTTGATGATCTGCGCAGCGCCACGCGCACGTAGTATCTCAGCATGCAAGCAGCAACCATGACTGCAAAGCGAGGCGGAGCACGTATTGTAAGCCCAAACCTGTCTTTACACATGCCACAAAAGGGCTTGAGAGTGTATGTCAGTGTCGGGTGCCGCTCAGGCAGGTACGACCACCCAGGACCCTGCCTCGCCGTGCAGGCACGCAGCCGCATGCAGCCCGCAGCGCGCTGAAATGCATGCCTCGAACAGCGCATCGCACAGGGCGCGCGCCTCGCGCGTTGCCTTCTCGGTGAGCGGCACGGCGTCGCGCGCCAGCTGCTTGGCGGGCGCGGCGCCCACGTCCACAAACTTCTCCGCCAGCGGGCCCGCCTTCTCCTGCACGGCCTTCCCGGCCGGCCGGATGAGCTCGTTCGCCAGCGCCTGCGCGCGCCGCGGGCGCGTCAGCTGCCGTGCACGTCGGAGCCCATCCATGCCGGGTCTCAGTGAAAGATGGCCGTTGTTTGTTACTTCCAAGCATGTGCAGCACATCCGGAGCTAGGAGTCATGCGGGCCCCCCACACTGCTGCTCTTTGCACGCCCACTTCAGTTGCTACTTCAGCCATACACCAGCACATGTGCCTGGTACCCTATACCAACACATGTGGCTGGTTCCCTATACCAACACATGTGGCTGGTAATAACAGGAAGTCTACGGGCAGAGCTGCATGGCGCGCCTGCGCGCCGGGCTCCAGCTTGGCGGCCAGCTCCTTGGCGGCCGGCTGCAGCACCTCCTGCGTGAAGCGCTGCGCGGCGTCCTCGATCTTGGGCGCCGCGTCCCGCGCCATGGGCTTGAGCGTGTTCTCGGTCACGTCGCGCACCACCGGCTCGGCCTGCGCGCATGCGCACACACCGTGCGTGAGCAGCTCCGCTGTCCCGAGTCGTCCGCCCCCAGCATGTCCAGGGCCAGGCGACCTGCTCTGACCTGAAGCAAGCCCTGGATGCACTGCACGGGCACCATTGCCGGAACCTCGTCAGAACAGTCTCGCCTTTAGAAAAGCCTCTTTCAACTCGTGTATCTGCTAGTGCAAGAACAACGCCGCTCAGCACACAGGCCGCTCGCACCTGGGCAGCCGCCTGCTTCGCGGGCTGGATGACGCCCGCGTCGATCTGGTCCGCCACCGGCTCGGCGTTCTCGGCGATGGCCTTGCCCGCGGGCCGCACCGCGCCTGCCGCAGAACACGAGACAGCTGGGCCCATGCGCTGCAGGCAGGGCCGACCCCACGCGCGCTGCATGGCGCGCTGCACGCGTCGCATCCCACGCACCGCTCGCTTGCCCCTCATTTCTTCCGCACTTTGCACACAAAGGAGTCTCACACATGCACACGCACCTAGTCTCACACATGCACATGCATCTTGGCACCCAAACCACGAAGCGCAACCACACAGGCAGAAAGTGATATGCTTGGCAGCGCGCCCAAAGCGGAGCGCTGGCCAGGTCGCCCACAGGCCTGATATTGCGTAGGGGAGGGGCGGGCGCGCGCCATCGGTGACCTGCTTGGTCATCGGCACGGCGTTGTCGGCCACCTTCTGCGCGCCCGGCTCCAGCGCCTGCTCGCGCAGCCGGCGCGCGGCGTCCGGCGCTGCGTCGGCCGCCTGGCGCACGGGCCGCACGGCCTCCTCCGCGGCCTGCTCGCCCGCGTCGGCCGCGCGGCCACCCAGGCCCTCGGTCTGCTTGGCCGCCTGCTTGGCCATGCGCTCGCCCGTGTCCGCCGCCTGGCCCACCGCGCCCTTGGCCTGCGCGCCACCGCATGCGCATATGGGTTTGGGTATAGGGTTATAGGGTTAGGGTAGGGTTGTATTTAAGGTGTTAGTTATATACCCTATAGCCGCATGCACGTCGGCGCGCGCAACCAAGGGACGCATGCGAGCAGGGCGGCTGCAGGGCATCCCCAGACGTTGAGCAAGCGGCCCCAGCGGCCTGCCGCAGCCAGTAATGGGGGTGGCAGGCGCCCTCCTGGGCAGCAGCCGGCGCGCCTTGCCGGCCGCGTCCTTGGCCATGCCGGCGCCGCGGTCGGCCGCCTCATGCGCAACGCCCTCGCCGCGCTCGGCAGCATCCTTCGCCATGCGCTCGCCCTGCCCCGCCGCGTCCTTCGCCTGCGCGCCCCGGCAGCGCGTCTGCTTGCCAGGCTCCCGCGGCTGGCGGCATCCAGCATGAGCGTCGCCTGCCTCTAAGCGCGCTCCTGAACAATGCGAGCGAGACAGGGGCGCTGCCAGGTGCCATTCAACCCGGTCAATACCCATAACTCCATGCCTTGCAACCATGCTGTGGACACGACAGGAGCAGCCCAGCTGCATTCCATGAGCGTTCCGCGCAACCGACAACGCCGTCTCCACATGAGTGGGCCCGCTCACCTGGCCAGCAGCCTGCTTGGCGGCGCCGTGCGCCTCGCCGATGGCGCCCTTGGCGGCGCCCGCGCCCTGGTCGGCCGCCTGCTTGGCGGCGCCCTCGCCCGGGCCGGCCATGTCCTTGGCCTGACCCGGCATGGGAAGCTCAGCAGGGGTACCAGGCACTGCAGAGGTCAGGTATGCACATATGGGGCGTGTGCATGACGTGTGATCTGGCGCACATCCTCTGAACCTCGTGCCCACTCGCCCAGCCAGGCCAGCCCCCGCGAGGCTCCACGGCTGTTGGACTTTCACCCAACACGCAACTCAGCATGCAGTGCAGAAACACGCGACTCCGCAGCTCGCACGCCGCAGCAACAGGCAGACACGTTTCGAGACGTGCGCGCCGTACCTGCCAATGGCCACGCCCCCACTCCCTCGCTGCATGCTGACACTGCAGTGACAGGCAGAACTGCGCGAGGCGCGCCTGCCCGGCCGCATCCCGCGCGGCGCCCTGCGCCTGCCCGGCCGCGCCCCCGGCCTGCCCCGGCCGCAGGTCCAGGTTGCCGATGGCGGTGCGCTTCGGCTGCGGCGCGCTGGCGGGCGTGGCCTCCTGCAGCTCGGGCGT
>JAABUV010003170.1_pt1 | contig 21257 bp, 19 predicted proteins | sample 5559971 | NCBI WGS metagenome assembly JAABUV01 (sample SAMN10711881, study PRJNA513362) | rock metagenome | isolation source: Antarctica rocks | place: Antarctica: Victoria Land, Knobhead nord | collected 2015-12-19
TACATCTCAACTATTAAAGAGAAAATTCAAAAGATGATGAAAAAAGAAATGATTATTGATGCTTCGTTGATAATCTTGTCAAATTCACAGACTTCGTAAAATCAAAAAATAATGATGAGATTTACTTGTTTCACTTTTTGATGTCATTATTGATGCTTTTCAGCTGTCAATTGTGAAAATAAGCAAAAGAAGTGTTGCTGATCTTGAAACTCTAAATAGAATAATTTGTATAAAGTGTGCTTGAGTTTTACACATTAAGAATAAAGCATCGTGATGTGATGTCATCTTTCAAAGAAAGACAATGTACAAGAAGTGTGCTCATTATGCAAGTAATGAAAGTTTTTATATCACAGTGAGTATACTTATATGATATGTTTGCTAAACACTCATGATTCAATATTTAAATTTTCAACATCTGCATTTTGACTGTTAATGAATTCTTTCATCTGCAGAAAATTCATGATAGTGCAATTAAAAATAAAGAAGAGAACATCATTCTGAACACATTCATTGTTCATCAGAAAATTCTTTACAAGAAATTGATAACAACAATTCATGTAAAGAATCATTTTGAAAGAGTTTACAAATTCAAGTCTTTAAAGATTCAAAAGCTCATTCTCAAAGAAATAATAATTATCAATGATATTATCAGAGAAATTCTGAATGTAAAGCGCTTTGCAATATGTTCAATTTCAATTATATATTGTTTTGTCAGCATTTTTAATTGTTCTGATATATTTTAGCATAATTTGTCATCTCTTGAATTTCTGTCTTCGCGTCTCAATGTAAATTTGACAATGAAAAAGAAAAAGAAGTCTGCAATCTTGTTTTGTGTGAGAGATATTTGATGAAGTGATGATTGCATAATGTTTGTTGTGTCATGATAATTGTGCTTTCTTATCGAGTGCATTTAAGCGTCTTTGCGCTTTTTTCTTCTGTCTGTTGATTTACATATGTGATCGCTTCATTAAAGAACGAGACTATCATAATACAGTGATTCTTCTTTTCTAATAATGAGTTTATGCTTGAAAGTGAGTAATTATGCTTTTCACTCATGTTTCAGTCTTGTTTCAAAAACTTTTATAAGCTTTAAGACATCTTTCATATCTTCGCTCAATATTCATTGATCATATTCAATGAGATATTCTTTTCATTGTATCTTATAATATAAGATTTTCTTTCTTTTTCACTTTTATAAAATCTTTTCAATCTTTCATTCTTACTCATCATCAATAAGCTTGAGTATGAAATAATTGAGTATAGAATCATCATTTAACCTACGATTATACAACTTTAAAAGAAATACATGAAAGACAGAATGAACTTTATAAATGATTGAAAAATCAAGATGATACATCTGCTTGTCTATGAATTCTTGTATATGAAAGAATTCTATCATCTTATTTAATAACTTCTTACTCAACTTCTTCTGCTTCAGATTTTTTGCTGATAGCATGATTAAATCATCAACATTAAAGAACTTAAACTTATGTTTTCAATTATAGTACTTTGTCTGAGCATTGATTGCATTTTATCATCATTTTATTAACGTGTTTTGCACATTTTGCAGCATTTTAATGTGTTCTTTTGCTGCTGACACTTCTTCTTTCATAGCATCATTCTCAATGTGTATGTTAAAGATGAATTCATAGTCATACATGACTTTAAAAGAACTATAGCTCAACGAAGCATGCTTTATCTGATGATAAATGAACTCAACTATGAGTAGAAGCGTAGCTCAATCATTTTACTTTTTGAAACAGTACACTTTTAGATAATGTTTCAACATTTGATTTTATTATTCTGTTTAATCATCTGTTTGCAAATAAAAAGTGATGCTTAGTCATCATTTAATCTTGACATGATAGCAGATCTTTGATCAGAACGCATTGATAAATAAACTATCTTTATCAATAATTATATTATTAGATATCTCATATCTTAAAGCAATCTGCTTAAAGAACAACTTTGTTAACTTTATGACAGTCAAAATCTTTTTTGTAAACAGATAACGCGTCATCTTTATGTAGTGATTGACTATCACAAGAATTGAGTCATACATGACTTCTTTTCATTTACTAGATGACAGATCTGTTATGAAATTCATAGTGATTTCTTTTCATGAATTTGTGAGTTGAAGTAACAATCTCTACTCATCATATGATAAATAACGTTTCATCTTCATTCTTTAACAAATGTCACAAGTATTTATGTACTCTTTGACATCTTTGATCATACTTTTTCAGTAATATTTGCAATCTAATAGCTCACTGATCTTGTCAGCATCAAAATGTCTTGCTAACAAGTCATCATGATGACGTTTCAACAGCTCTTCTCTGACAGAAAGATCTTCTGAAACATACAATGATTCATTATACTTTATCATTTCTTGACTATTCAATGTTCAAGCTTTGATATTACTTTTTCATATACTCGTCGTTTCGTCTGCTTTTAATCTCACAGCAAATTCATCATCTTGCTGTAAAATCTTGATGAATTCAACTATGAATTTACTATTGAAGTTGTATGTTGTTTTGTGAATTATCAGTACTTTGACAATTGCACATGAAACGAGTTGTTTGCAATCAACAGTTTCAGCAACAAAATTAAGCTGTTTCTCAGCTACGTTGTGATCTTTATGAATTAATGTTTTAACGTCTGTGCTTCTTGAAATTGTTGATTCAAGTTGAGAAATTTTATCTTTTGAGAAATGTACTTCATTTAGATACATTTCTTGCACTGTTAAAGTTATGACTTTCAGCAGCATACTTCTGACATGCATTGCTGAACACGTACTCATGTTTTCATTGACATTGTGAACAGACATCTTTTCGACTTCGTTAATCACTTATGTACAGTAGATTTCATTTTGCAATTTGCTTTCAACATGTTTTGCTGAATATCTTCATTCACTGACACTGTGAACAAATGTTTTCTTAACTTCGTTAATCATTTATGTTTATCAGTGAATTTCATCTTGCAGTCTGCTTTCAACATGTTTTGCTGAATATCTGTTCATACTTATACTGTGAATGAACATCTTCTTGACATCATTAATTACTTGTATACAGTATAGTTCTCTGATTGCTACAAATATAAAGCTATTTAAGCTTTCTATTCTAGTCAACTTTTGCTGCAGAATGAGCAGCAAACAATTCACAGAAATGTTCTCATTCTTATAGTCAGATCATCTTAATGACACATTGATTGAGTTTGTCTTTTCTGATCTATGTGCTATTTCAAAGTTGCAGATCAACAATCTCATGACTCATTTAACTTGTCTTTTGTTTAACTTTTAAATATTCATAAAATTCTTCAGATTATTATGATTAGTCAGAACTTCAACAGTATAATAATTGTCTTTCACATAGTGTCATTAGTGTTTAAACATTGCTACTATGACTAGAAGCTTCTGATTATGTATTTTATAGTTTCTTTCAACGTTTATCATCATTTTGAATCAAAATGCAATCAAATGTCACTGATTTTCGTCATCTGACTGAGACAAAATACTTGCAACTGCATAATTAAACATGTTGATCTCGATATGTATATGTTGCTCTGAGTCAAAGTGTCTTAGTATAAACGTCTTCATAAAGACGTCGCGAAGCTAATTAAAAGCTTGTTTCGCTTTGCTTAATCATATGAATGAGCTAATTTTTACATCTTTTACACTATCTCTCAGCAGTTCTGTTAAAGACTCTGCTATCTGAAAGTAATGATGTATAAAACATCGATAGAAATTGATGAATCTCAGAAAAACTTGTATTTTTCAATACATCTTCGATCTGAGTCACGTTTTGATGATGTCTATTCTACTTAAATTCATCAAAATGTCTTCAATGAATATGATAAATTCTAGAAAGTTCACTTTAGTGATGAAGAATTCACACTTCTTCAAGCTAGCATATAGCTTGAACTTTCTTAATCTTTCAAGAATCTGCTTCATGTGATTTACGTGATCAGTCTTCTCTACGAAGAAGATTAGAATGTCATTCAGATAAACAACATAAAAATCATTTAAAAGCTTTGTCAAGATCTTATTAATATAAGTTTGAAAGATGACAAATGTGTTGATTAAATCAAATGACATGATCATATACTTGAAATAATCATAATGAATATGAAACATCATCTTTCACTCATCTTCATGTTAAATTCTGAGACAATGATAGATGTTCTTCACATTTTAACTTAGTAGACTGCTTGACTATGTTGAGTCTGTCTAAAGTTTCATTAATTAAAGACAGTGAATAACGATTTTTGATAGAGATCTTATTCAGATTTTAATAGTTCATGCATAAATGAAGACTATCATTCTTTTTGAGAATGAATAGAATAGACACGTTAATCGAGCTGACAAAGTGCTTAATTCATTCTTTCGCTAAACATCATTTAAATACTGTCTCAGAGTTGTTAACTCTGTGTTCAACAGATTATACAATGATTCATATGATGACTCTGCAGTGATTTTGATTGCATGATCATGATCTTTATGCAAGAACAATTTGTTGATACTTTTTATTGAGAATACATCTTCATATTCTTTCAATTCAATGAGTAAAGTTTGCGTTTTAAGCGCATTTATAATATAACTCATCACATTATTCATTGCTTTCACTTGATGTTTAACGATCAATTCTTTGACAACGTTGATCATGACAAAAGCATACACAGTAGACTCATTTTATAAAGAGCATGTAATTTAAGAAGATCAGAAGATGAAAACAAAGATTCATATGAATATTGATGTTGAGATAAATGTGATTAGTCAATGTTTCATCATTGAACAAAGTATGCTTTTATTGAACATCGATCTTTCAAGATTTATTTGAATGAATGATCAAAATGTTTATTATTATGACATCTATAAAATGTGTTATTGACTGAAAGACAGCTGAAACATAAAGAAAAAAGATATAAGTATCTTTTATGCTATCAACAAGAAGAAATCTTCTTTGATTCTGAGTATGCTGAATATGCAGTTCAAGCGTATTTGAATAAACATGATTGCAAGAACATAATGTCTCAACGTGAATGAGCACGCATTTGAAGTGTTCTTTGCACAAGCATTTGTAAAAGTTTTATATATAAAAGTCTTTACAAAGAGAATTACTTGTTTTTTTCTTGATGATTTAAAGTGTTCATCAAAAGCTTATCTTTTTTTCAAAATCTTAAAACAACTTATATGCAACATTGAATCAATGAATACTTGATTTACATCAGATTCTTTTGATCTATTCTTGATCTTTTCATCTTTACAATCAGTAAAGTAATGATTCTTTTGATTGCATATGTAACATGTTATGTTGAACAAATTCTTGTTATAATGTGACAAAGCGTGTAAGCTTATCTTTAATGAAGAGTTAAGTTTAGTCGATCAATGAGATTTCTTTCGCTTTAAATGAGTCTTTTTGTTGACTTTATCTCAATCATGTAAATTCTCATCTTAAGATTGTTTTGATGACAAGACATGTTCTTTTCGCAGATTTGTTTTCAATCAAGCAACAAGATTGATTAACACATTTCATGTGATAGAAATCGACTGCACATTAGTAATGATCATACACAGCTCAGATCTCAACTTGATAAATAAATGAGTTCACTTATGCTCATCACTATACAACGAAAGTTAATGTTTCAGAATGCTCAGATAAGTTGCAAACATTTATATCATTTGATCTGAACGTTGTGATGCATTTACATACTGCTGAATCATGTCTATGTCTCGATTCATCAAGTTTTCAATTAAATTCAGAAGAAAGTCAATAAAATTGAATTACATTTGTTGAGCTGCAGACATAGTTTTTTTTTTAATTTCTTCATTAAGTGCATGCAGTCTATGACTATGACATTATTTAGACGCTGTGTATATGCTAAATTACATGTAATCTAGTCATAATTGCTGCTGTATATCTTTTCATTGAACAGTCACATTGATAGAGTGCACATACGAGCGCGTGAACTGTTTATATGATAAAGTGATTACATAAACAATTCAAAGTTGTGAAAGTTGATCACTTCAATGTGAGCTTTCGACTTGTTTGTATGATCATCAAGCTAAGCGAGCTAGATGAGCTTTGATCTATGTAGATGAAAGCTGATCACTTTGACGTGAGCTTTCAAGTTCGTTGTATGATCATTCAGCTGAATGAACTAAATGAGCTTTGATTTATATATTTGCAACGCATGTAAATCAATTAGAAAATCGAAAAATGAATTGATTTACTGCATCACACAGATGTGTATGTGTGCAAAAGCTGAGTCGTGCCTTTGCAATGACTGTGTGAATGTCGTATATTAGTTGCAACGTGTGCGCAAAGACGTTACTGTCATTCTGTGTATATGAGCAAAGACTGTGTCGTGTCTTTGCAGTGTATGTGATTGCGATGCATGTAAATCGATCTGATAATGCGAAAAATCAATTGATTTTACTGCATCACATGAGCATGTAGATATGCAAAAGCTGAATCGTGTCTTCGCAATGTATGTGTATGTGATGTATATGAGTTGCAGCGCATGCGCAAAGACGTTGCTGTCGTTCTGTGTATATGAGCAAAGATTGTGTCGTGTCTTCGTAATGTATGTGATTGCGATGCATGTACATTAATCTGATACAGCGAAAAATCGATTGATTTACTGCATCACACAGACGTGTAGATGCGCAAAAGCTGAATCTTGCCTTCGTAATATATGTGTGTATGTTGTATATGAACTCAACGTGTGAATAAAGCGCTGTTACTGCTCTGTGTGTGATTACGCTGCATGTAAATCGGTCTGAAAGTGCGAAAAATCGATCGATTTACTGCATCACACAGACGTGTAGATGCGCAAAAGCTGAATCTTGCCTTCGTAATATATGTGTGTATGTTGTATATGAACTCAACGTGTGAATAAAGCGCTGTTACTGCTCTGTGTGTGATTACGCTGCATGTAAATCGGTCTGAAAGTGCGAAAAATCGATCGATTTACTGCATCACATCTGTCTGTATATGCGCAAAAGCTGAATCGTGTCTTCGCAGTATATGTGTATATGTTGTATATAAGCTGCAGCATGTATGCAAAGACGTTGCTGTCATTCTGTATATGTGCAAGCTTTAACGCGCTGATGATCACGTTGTCATTGCTTCGCTTTTTGACTGTGTATGAGCTCAACATGTGAATAAAGCGCTGTTACTGCTCTGTCGATGTTGATGAGATTGTTCAGCTCTTCCGGCAAGCATAGCTTGCAGAAGATTCATAGTCAGCATCTTGTACAGATAAATCTCGTTGTTGATCATGAAAAAAATGAAGTTGATTGAAAATTCGTTGAACGCGTCATACAATTTGCAAAAAGTCAACTGAAAAGACTTTAATGAGCATTTGCAAAAGACGAAAGACAAAATGATTGTCAAGATGCAAAGAATCATGAGTTTAGAAGCAAAAGTTATTTATTTAATTGAATGCATCAAGAATACAGTGAAATTATTCGTATTTAAACAACGAATATGCGTAAAATCAAAACTTTGATGAAACAATGAGTTCATCGAAATGCAAAAGACGTTGTCATCAAAAAAGCGAATCTGAAAAAGATGCAGAAAGAACAATGCATGAGCAAAGATAGTGCAAATGCGAAATTCGTATCATGATGCAATAAAGCTGATCAAAAATCAATTCTGAACCAATTTTTTGAACAACATTGAAGAAAAAGAAGTGTTTCAGACATACAAGTTCACTAAATCACGTCTAATCGAAAAGCTATTCTTGATACTTTTTTATTTTTATTTTATTTCTTCATTAAGTGCATGCAGTCTATAACTATGAAACTGTCTAGATGCTGTGTGTGTGCTACGTTACATGTAATCTGATCAAAGTCGCTGCTTTATATCTTTTCGTTAATCAATCACATCGATAGTTTGCACATACAAGTGCTCTCGCTCAAACTCTCGCAATCATACTTTCGTTTTTCTTCGTTCTCTTGCTCTCTTCGCGTTCTACTCTTTCGTTTCTAATAGTTAGACTGATTGTCAAGTCGAGTTTCGAGTTGAGATTTTGAACTCGAATCGAGATTGAGTCGAATTGCTCACATTTTCAACTTGACGCGACTCGACTCGACTGAGAATTGAGTCAACTTGACTCGACTCGTCAAGAACTCAAGCTTGACGTCAAGAGAGCTAAATATAGAAATTTTTCCGACCTTTTGCTTTTGCATTATCTTTTTGCATTATCTTTTTGATAGAAAGTCATGAAGAAAAACATGACGAGAAACATAAAGAGAAACATAAAGAAAAACATGAAGAAAAACATGAAGATCGTTTGATAGAGAGTCATGACGAGAAACATAAAGAGAAACATGAAGATCGTTTGATAGAGAGTCATGACGAGAAACATAAAGAGAAACATGAAGATCGTTTGATAGAGAGTCAAGATGAGAAACATAAAAAGAAACATGAAGATTGTTTGATAAAGAGTCATGACGAGAAACATAAAGAGAAACATGAAGATTGTTTGATAAAGAGTCATGACGAGAAAACATGAAGGTCGTTTGACTTTGATAGAGAGTCATGACGAAAAATTATGTAGACTGTTCGATCAAGCTATTTACATCTATCTAATATCTTGTCGAATCAAGTCGAGTTGTCGAGTTGAATTGTCAAGTCAAGCTTCTCAACTCGACTCAAGTTCTTGAGTTCAACTTCTCAACTCAACTCGACACTTTTTCAAAAAAGTTTCAACTCAATTCAACACTTTTCGAGTCGAGTACTTGACTTGACGCGATCAGTCTACTAATAGTCATTTTCTCATCGTAATTCGAGTATTTTTCAAATACTCTAGTGTTGCGATTCTTTCAATCTTGATGATGAACAGTGTCAATATGATGTCTGTGTTTTTGAACTGAGCTTTTTTCTTACGCTTTCTCTGCTCTGCTCTATAATGGCTGCAATTCAGCAGTAAATGCTTCGACGTTTGCCTTGCATTGCATATTTCATAGCATTTGTTCGAATTATTCTCTGATAATCGATGCAAATAGCTCTTGAAATAGTCATGTCTCATTTTCAGCTGAATAAAGGTTGAAAACGTTAGTTTATCGATTTTTCTCAGCTCTTTTAGTGATTTATGACTTAGATTCACATTTGATATGATCTTTCGATACTGATTTCCCTTTTTGATACTGCTTTTTCAGATTTCTAATCATTGTAATTTCATCTTTTTGCAAATTTGCTTTTTGACGAAGCTTATGATGATTGCTTTCATGTTGTTGATAACTGATACTTCTTGAGCAGCAATTTTGATCAATTGATCTGCTTTTTCGTTCTCAATAATGTTCTTGCAACTTGATATTCACTGTATGTGATTTTGACACTGTTTCTGACTTAAATTAATCAAATTTTGTTGTATGTCATCGAATAATCTTGCATTGACGTTGCTCTTTGTGTTTAGTCTTTGCAAAGTCATTTGACTGTTCATGTACATTCAAATTTCGCTGTTTTTGAATGTTTTTTCGCTGCACATTGCGATTGCATCGCTAATAGCTTGCAGTTTCGCTTTCGTTATGATGATTTTGCCTGAAACGCTTGTCGCTTTGCTGCATCTAACAAGTTCATGCGTAAATATCACTGTCGTTTTGATTTCTGTTTTGATATTGCTTCTTGTGAGCAGATGAGAAATGAAGTTACTTCTTTCAAGTGAATGAAAAACTAAATTACTTCTTGCAAGTGAACTGAGTATTAAATTACTTCTTGTAAGTAATCTGTAAATTGAATTACTTCTTGTGAGCAATCTGTAGATTGAATTGCTTCTTATGAGCAATTCATGAACTGAGTTGCTTCTTGTGAGTGAATTGAGAGCGAGACTGAAGAAAAGCTACTTTGTTAACTTCAAGCGAGAAATTTTCTTCTTGTTGATTAAAATCATAGATCTTGACGAAAAATTAACAACAATGATTAAGATAAAAAAAGAAAGACAAGATGAGAATATTGTGTTCAAAATTGACATCAATGACGTGATGACAAAGTCATGATAGACTCATGATGATGAAATATTAACTTAATTCAATGATATAAAAGAATAGTTTTTCAATGTGTTCATTGAGAATCATTGTGATTTCAATGACATGAGTAATGTCATTGATTAAAGCGACTTGATCATCAAATTCTCAAAGTTTGTAAGAGTGAATTAATTGATGCAAGAAAAGATGATGTTGTTGCGCGAAGAATTTATTCATAAAAATATAAGCAAAGACTTCACTATTAATCAAAGCAAGAGTGAAAACTTTAGATTAAGCTTGATGTAAAATACAGAATACTATCATGTGACTATCTTTAAATGTTGAATTGAATTCAAAGAATTTCAAGATAAATTTAGCAGAAAACTTTCTATATGATTGAAGTGAGAGTGAAAAGATTGAAACTAGTAAATAAGATGATAAATATTCAGATTTCTGAACGTGATTTAGCTCAGAAACTAAACTTTTCTCGTGAGCAGCAAGACTTCTTCATTTATACTGATGATATCACTGTTGTAAACATTCATGATACGCAGAGTGAAGAGCTTTTTATTTGAGCATTCTTTAATAATTTTGCTTGAATGTTGCAATTTGCAGTAATAACACAGCTTTCACTTATTGCAGATTTTCTTAATTTCAGAAACAATCAAAATCTTATCTTGAATGATGATAATGACAAAGCTTAGATTCATTAATTCATCAAGAAACAAGAAAGAAAGAGATGAAGATACTGTCAAAATAACAGTCACAAAAATGATGATTTTTGAACTTAAAGAATTATTAGTTGATGCAGAGATGTTCTTGACTTTAATGAATGAAATAATAACAAAGATGAAGTAAGATTGATGATGCTTAAACTGCTGAAGCTCTTCATTGATGTTAAAGAATGCTTGAACTCATTGATGAAAGATGAATAATTGAGTTTCATCAAGATTTTGTCAGAAAAAGACAATGACTTGAGTGAAATAATTGACATTATGCTTCAAACAGTCAATCAATGAAAAATCTTTCATCAAAGAACATTTTTTCTTTTGATAAAAGAAATTGTAATAGTTAACAAAGTTATTCATGTCTTGCTTCAAAGTTTCACAAAGATATAAATGAGCATCTTCTATCTTGAAAGAGTTGTCATAGCAATGATGCAACTTGTGTCATCAATCTGCAAAGATGAAAATGATATAAAGATCATTGATTCAATATTGACTCATTAGATTGTGAATCTTCTTATTTATGATGAGTTGTGACTCGACATAAATAATCTTGACTCGATGAAAGAAATAATGATTATTGTTCATGTTCATGCGTTGTATCAGACTCTGCTCTCATGCATTTAATCAATCTTTGTCTCTCTCATATTTAAATATTGTGATTGTAATTCATACACTTTTGTGACATTGATTTAGACTCAACTCATGAGAAACTCTATGCTATTTATATCAAGTGAACAAAACTCTCTGAGAGAGAAAATCACTTATCATCTATATAATTGCTTCACGCAGTCAAAACAATGAGATTGACACTGTGTTATCAAGTAATGAATCTATAGCTTTTATTCAGCATGTGATGCTCAAGTAAACTTTTAATGAAAGTGTCTGTGCTGTTTGATTATGACACATTGTCTTTGCTCTGCTCTTCATTGATGATATTCTATACAACGATGTCTTGATTCAATTCTCAATTCGAAGATGAAAGATGTTTTCTTCGCACTCGTGATGCTCGTAATTGTAACGTACATAGAGCTGTGTTCTTTTACTCAATAATTGTCATTCATTGAGCAGAGAAATATGTGATGAAAGAAAGATACACATGATGAAGAGATAGAGTGTGATTGTACTGAGTAACTCTTTTCTTCTTTTGATTTGACTTATGTCACGTAGACATTGAATGAATTGTTAGTATAAACGTGCAATTGCAATCATTCAATGTTTGACTCTGATCAATGAACGAGAATGCATTCTGATTGTTCTCTTGAGTTCTCGATTTTTCATGTGAATAGATGAATGACTTGACATCAAGTAAAGAAGATGAGCTCAAGCTCTCTCAGTATATCAGCGTGATCAACAAGTCACTACTTCTTCAAGCACTGTAATCACGTCTTTCAATACTTAAAATTAGACTGATCGCGTCAAGTCAAGTACTCAAGTTCGAATCGAGTATTCGACTTGAAAAGTGTCGAGTCGAGTTGAAATTTTTTTGAAAAAGTGTCGAGTCGAGTTGAGAAGTTGAACTCAAGCACTTGAGTCGAGTTGAGAAGCTTGACTCAACAACTCGACTCGACTCGACAAGATATTAGATAGATGTAAATAGCTTGATTGAACAGTCTACATGATTTCTCTTCATGACTTTCTATCATGTTTTCCCGTCATGACTTTCTATCAAAGTCAAACGACCTTTATGTTTTCTCGTCATGTTTCTCGTCATGTTTCCCTTCATGTTCTTCTTTATGTTTCTCTTCATGTTTCTCTTTATGTTTCTCGTCATGACTTTCTATCAAATCTTTCTATCAAACAGTCTTCATGACTTCTCTATCATGACTTTTCTATCATGACTTCTCTTCATGACTCTCTATCATATAGTCTTCATGTTTCTCGTCATGACTTCTATCAAAAAGATAATGCAAAAAGATAATGCAAAAGCAAAAAACCGGAAAAATTTCTATATTTAGCTCTCTTGACGTCAAGCTTAAGTTCTTGACGAGTCGAGTCGAATTGACTCAATTCTCAGTCGAGTCGAGTCGCGTCAAGTTGAAAATATGAGCAATTCGACTCGAGTCGAGTTGAAAATGTGAGCAACTCGACTTCGAATCGAGTCGAATTCAAAATGTCAACTCGAAACTCAACTTGATGATCAGTCTACTTAAAATGACTATTCTATCTGATATCTTTTCATCAATTACTCAGCGACATTGTTGATATGATGAAGATGTTTCAATATTGACGCAGTCGACAAGTTGCAAATTCTTCAATCACTTATAATCACAACTCGCAGACTCTTTATCTGAATTGTCTTTTTCACTAACAGTATCTTTTTATCTCTTACTGACATTGACATGTCATTAATCTTCTTCGTAGATCGATTGTGACTGTTAGGAAAGAATGTTGTCGCATGAGTGAAAACTCTGCATGATGACTTTTCTGATCACGTAATGTTCTAACATCATTTGAACTGCGTCAAATTGAGATCTCTTGACTCTTTTGACTTCTATTCAAACACAGAATAAAATCAAAAGATTCGTAGTTGACATCATGTACAAATAAATCTCATTGTCAGCTCTCATATTCAAATATATCAAAAAGCTTCTTGAATTTAAAAGTAATGAAGACAGCAACAAAGTTTGCAGAAAAATGAATGACAAGAAAAGATTGATTGTTCAAGATTTGTGCAATGATCTGAGCTATCATTGCAAGAGACTGAGAATTCAACTTTATATAAATTGAAGAATTGAGAATGATGAATGAAAATAATATGTTGAACTTAATTTTGAAGCTTTTGCATTACATAAAAGATCTTGACTGAATTTTTGATCATACTTTGAGCGAACTGTTCAACAGCATGCTCATCATCAATTGAAAGATTGTGAGATGACTTCATTTGAACAAAAGAATAACTAGACAAGATTTCAATGTATGAAAACGTTGCAAAAAGTGTAGATCTTTCATAATGTCAGAAACTGAGCTAAACTAGAGATACTATCAATATAAAAGACTGATATTATTATTACTTTGATAGAATCTAAATACAAGATAATACATCAAATAATGTACAAGATAAAAGACAAAGAATGAAAGTTCAACTTTTATATACATGAATTGAGCAGAATCAAGACTAAACAGTAGTTTTATTGACTTAAGATTGCAGAAGTTCATGCACATGATTGAAATAATTAAAATGATTGAAACAAAATTGTTGAGACTAAATTAAAATGACAATGATTAAATTGATGACTTAATTCATTGAACTGCAAAACAAATTCAATGAATTAAAATTATTTAAAATATCAATGATTTATGTTTTAAATTGAGTTGATGATCTGACATTATGACAAGCACTTCAACTTTAATTCTCAATGCTTTGCATTTTTTTATTAAACTTACGTTGAAGAATAGAAAGAAAATAGATGAAATGAGAAATCTTTGAGATATGTTTGCGTTTATCTTGTGCATAACACTCATTTATTCATTGAATATTAACGAAGTCTCTTGATCTTTTAGAAAGCTGCGTGTTCATTCAATTATGTAACTTGACATTCTTTTCATCTTCAGTGTATGCAGAAATCTGATGTGTGAAACTTGATTAAACACTTTAATGATGTTTAAACTTAGCATGAATGTTACATATTTGATTTTGCAATCTTATACTATGTAAACTTGATTTATCAGTAAATTTAATATTAAGATCATGAATTGTTTACATCTTGTTCTCATTTAAGCATTAAATAGCATATGATGAGTCTTGATTATATCACTCAGTTTTTTGATCATGATTGACTTCAGAACTTTACTCATGATATTAAATAAAGCAATGAGTCGATACATTTTTGAATTAATATAATCACTTTTCTTCAATTTACATAGTACTATTGTTTAAGTCTTTTTAAACTGCTTTAAATGATACTTGTATATTATGCATGCATTGAATAAACTCGTCAGTACTGAGATCAGTTCTGCAAGACTTGCTTGAAGTGCTTTGTTTGAAATATCTGAAGCATTTGATGCTTTGTTTACTTTACTCATCTGATTATCTGCTTCACTTCATCTTCTGTGATGCGTGAATTGAATAAAACTGTCAGAAATATAAATGACTTTGCAATGTCATTGACATTCACTTGAAAAGATGAGAGAAAGAACTTTTCTTGCAGTATCTTGATTTTTTTCTTGAATGTCGTTATCATATGATTAATGTTACTTTGCTTTAATGACAAAAACTGAGAAAGCTTTTTAAATAACTGACTTTCAATTCTAGCTCATTTTGCAAAGCATCATATTGATTTAAGTGCTTTACTTATTTCATGCATTTATGATCTGAAGTGTGTACATTTTAGTTGTTGTATGATCTTGTTTTTATGATTGTTGTGCTTCAGATATTCATTTCATGCTTTTAATGTGTCTTATGTTTTTCATAAGATTCACAGTCATCTTGATTTCATTACTACTTTGAAGCAGCTTTGATTTCAAAAGTCTCTTGCTCAATTTGATGATTTTGTCAAGAAAGTAGATTTCTTGATGATTTTCTGTAGCACTTTGATAATCTTATATACTTTGTCATTCATCATAGTCTTGTCATTTAATGATTTAGAGAGCGATTCAAAAATAGATGTATTTGCAAATAAGCACTCAATGCTTTTGTATTCATTTTCTTTCAAGATCATTAAGTCGAGAGTTGCACTGAGATTGTTTGTAAGCATAGCTTTGTGATGATTGAAAGATGATTCAATCTCTGATGCAGATTGATTCATATTTTGCACTTATGTATCATGAACTGTATTTTCTCGCTGCTAAAGATTAAATCAATCATCGTAAATTGATTGTAAGCTTCACAAGTAATAATGTCTGATTTCAGCAATAATTCCAGCCTTGCATTTGTAATAATGTTTAGTAGAATATCAGTCATTGTATGATGAGTAAAGCATCTTTACTCTTTTCAATGAGAATGATGTAGATTGAAATCTTTTATAATCAGTTGTTCACAATCATTCTTAAGTAGTTCATTTAAATGAGAAATGATTGAAAATCTTTCTGTAAATGTAGTAAACAGTAAGCATGAATTATAGACGTTTAAAGGTCTTAGCGTCTGCGTTTTATTGTCTGCGTTGCAATTTAATATTCTGATTAAGTAAATGTTTAACTCAGCTGTTTCTACTACTCATTAATTGAGTCTTAAATATTTGTTAATGTATATGCATGTTCTTGATTGAAATGACAAGTTTTTTACTAAATAAAAGAAGTTGTGTGCTGAGCTAAATAATTGCAAGTCATTGTTATTACAATCTTGCTTCTGTATAGTTACTATGTTGAATTCACGAACTTCTTTGTTAATTAAAAATGATTCAAATGATTCTTGAATTTTTAATAACTTTCTGATGTTGTACTGTAAAATTCGTAGAAAAGACTGTTTTATCATAAAGTTATTCATAACTGTTGTTGACTCTGCAATAAAAAGCCTCTTTGTATACTTTTAATCATCGAAAGTCTTTCTTACTTTCTGATTGAACATTTCTGAGTTTGCTCAAATGTTATCTCATCTGAGTCACTACTTACATAAGAGAAAAAATCAATTCATCTCTTCTTGATCTTTACTATCTGTCAGATCAATTTATTAATGATTTAACTGTATATTTTTAACATGATTGTTGCTGAGTTTAAGAGATTAATTAAATGAAAAGAATTCATTGAATTTGAAGAGTTCATTGAATCTAAAAAGTTCAGAAATAGTAAGAAGAATGTGCAATTGTATTTAAACATTTCAGATTATCTGAATGATCTGTTTCTATAGATTTTAAACACTTGTTTCATCTGCTGTTGTCACTTGAGACAGATGCATCTTTAAAGTTCATGATTTTTATTGCAGTTGATGCAACATTTTTTATTTAAAGACATCATGCACTTCTTGATGTAATGCTTGTTTACGCACTTTTCATAATGCTGATTCTTTCTGCAAAACTTAGTCATGTAATCAAATTTATGACATCTGAAGCATTGTATGATGCAACAGTTCTTTTCAAATAGCTTGCATGCACATTCTTAATATGAGTTCAACATGCTTATGTTCATTAATCAATTTATCATTGCTTCAATCATAATCTTTACAATGAGTAATGAATGAATCTTTTCACTTTGTACTATCTTTTTAAGTCAGACTATTCTTAGAATTTTCAAATCTTCATGAAATCTTGCATTATCTTTTATCAATCTTTTAATGATTTTTTTCTGATTATTCATGTTTATTGTAATGTGTACTTCATGTGTCAACATTGTGAAGATTCAACGTGTTATATATATTAAGCTTGCAATTTCTTTTGCTCATGTTTGAGTCTTTTTCAAATTTGCTTAAGCATCTGAATTAACTGCATGAAGAAAGATATTATTGCTACTCAGTTTGCAAAGTCTGCTAGATAATGATGACTTTGCGTGTGAAAAGATATGTATTAATCAAAGATTGCAACATCGTCTAATGTGAAAAGACTTTTCAAGACAGATTCTGCGCAAGAATCATAGCGAATGTACTGACTCAGAAGATTTACTGCAAAGTCAGAAATGAAATAGCATATCAAGAATACTTGAAGATATTCTTTGATTCACTTTCTACTAATGTTGTTCTCATTGTATACAAGAATATGAATCAGAAGAGCACAGATTAAACAAGTTTGAGAAATTAAATGTGAAGAGTAAGTGAATATTTGCATATATCAGTGACTAAAGTGATTGAAGCGAAGCTGAACTTGATAACACGCAGCGACATGAATGCGTGTTAATGCAACATGAAATCAACAAGCTCGCGAGCATCAATAATTAATATTGAAGATTCTGCTATGTTGTATCAAGCAACAGATCGATAATGATGATATCAAAGCAACTATGAACATTCAAGCTGTATTCAATGTATACGTTGATTGTCTTGATGATCTTTCATTATACGAGTTAGAAAACGACGTGCAACTCAATTTAAACGCAAGTCATAAGAAAACATTATTGAGTTCAGAAAGCATTTTCGTCTTTCAATCTTTGAAACTAACGTTGCTTGTCTTTGACGTAGTGTTATCAAATGAAGCTGTAGATATTGCAACTTGTAACTAAATCTTTAATCATTGACGCTGTGTAGAAGAGATTGATTGAATTGAACACAGAGAATGAATCGTTGACTGATGATGCTTGAGTCAGCAAGAAGCAAACTCTTAGCAAGAGATCTCACTTTACATCACAAACTAAAGATTAATCACGTATCATATTGCAAAGCGATGAATATAAGCTCGTGATAGCATAACAGAATGATGTCGAGTCAACAATGATTAAAATCAGCTGAGAATGAAAGTTTGATGACTTGTGAAATGCTTTAAACATGAAGAAGAACGAACGTTTGTGATATAAAGCAGACAAGACAGACAAGATTCTAAGCGACGAGAAGAAATATGAAAGCTTCGTGCGCAAGATGAGAAAGAAAAGCATTGTGAATGTAATTCGCGAAAAGAAAGAAATTAGAAAAGAATAGAATTCAAGCACAGTAGTCACTATAATCAAATGATTCGAACAAAGCGAATATTTTGCTTCATACTGCGAAAGCACTTCTGCTGCATATGCTTACATGAGAAAACATGATACTGATAGTGATGCAAGCGCACTGATCGAACACTTTGAACATCTTGCTCAAGAATGCGCAAGCGCTTATGTCGCAGATGCTGTCATGAAAAAACATAGTGCTAGAAGTGATGTGAATGCACAATAAGAAAAGAGTGACAATATTGAGAAGAATGATCAAGACGTTTATGATGACATTGATTACTAAAGAACAAAAGATACACTGAACACTTTAAGCAGTCTGTGTGACATTAGAGCTATGTTTGCAATGTATGATAATCGCGCAGTTGACAGCTTGATCGTTGATGATGATTCTAACGAAGAAAGATCATGCAAAGATAACAGTGAATTACAAGCTTCAATGATATTATTCAACATTGCGACTTTAATTGCTACAAATGTCAAGATTGTATTTGTTGAATTAAATGATAAATAGACATACTGCGCTCTTAGAAGTTCTAGAGATGTTGACGCTTTTATGAATATGCATCAGCTAAAAGTGACGCAAATCTGAAACATGAGATTAAATGAATATTTGAAATATTGATCGCTAAAAGCGCTAAAATCTGTCTCTGTCACTCTTTACAAATTGCAGATGAAGCAAGATTGCAACAACAATGACTTGCAATCATTTAACTCAACACACAACTTCTTTCATTTAGTGAAAAACTCGTCATCTCAATCAAGAACATGCATATACATTAATAAACATTTAAGACTCAATTAATGAATAGTAGAAACAGCTGAGTCAAACATTTGCTCAATCAGAATATTAACTCGCAACGCAGATGACAAAACGCAGACGCTAAGACTTTTAAACATCTACAATTCATGCTCACTGTCTACTACATTCACAGAGAGATTTTTAATCATTTCTCATTTGAATAAACTACTCAAGAATGATTGCAAGCAACTGATCATAAAAGATTTCAATCTACATCATTCTCACTGAGAAAGATGAAGATGCTTCACTCGTCATATGATGATTAATACTTTGCTAAACATCATTACAAACGCAAGACTGAAATTATTGCTGAAATCAGACACTATTACTCATAAAGCTCACAATCAATTTACGACGATTAATCTAGTCTTTAACAGCGAAAAAATACAGCTCATGACATGCAAGTGCAAAATATGAATTGATTTGCATCAGAGATTGAATCATCTTTTGATTATTACAAAGCTATATTTATAAACAATCTCAGTGCAATTCTTGACTTAATGACTCTGAAAAAAAATGAATACAGAAGCATTGAGTGCTTATCTGTGAATACATTTATCTTTGAAACACTCTTTAGATGACAAGACTATGATGAATGACAGAGTTTGTAAGATTATCAGAGTGCTACAGAAGATCATTGAGAAATTTATTCTCTGAGCAAAGTCATTAAATCAAACAAAAGACTTTTAAAATCAAAGCTGCTTTAAAGTAGTAATAGAATCAAAATGATTGTGAATCATATGAAAATTGTAAGACACATTAGAAGCGTGAAATAAATATTTGAAGCACAATGATCATAAAAACAAGATCATTCAACAAATGAAATATGCACACTTCAGATCACAAATGCATAAGTTGAGCGAAGCACTCAAATCAATATGATGCTTTGCAAAATGAGCTAGAATTGAAAGTCAACTATCTAAAAAGCTTTCTCAGTTTTCGTCACTGAAGCAAAGCAACTTCAATCATATGATAATAATGTTCAAGGAAAAAATCGAGATACTGTGAGAAAAGTTCTTTTTCTCATCTTCTCAAGCGAATTTCAATGACATTGCAAAGTCATTCATATCTTTGACAGTCTCATTCAATTCAAGCATCACAGAAGATGAAGTGAAGCAAACAATCAGATGAGTAAAAGCAGACAAAGCATCAAATGCTTCAGATATTTCAAACAAAGCGCTTTAAGCGAGTCTTGCAGAACTAATCTCAGTACTGATGAGTTTATTCAATGCATGCATAATACACAAGTATCATTTGAAGCAGTTCAAAAAGACTTAAACAATAGTACTATGCAAATTGAAGAAAAGTGATTATATTGATTCAAAGATGTATTGACTCATTGCTTTGCTTGATATCATGAGCAAAGTGCTAAAGTTGATCATGATCAAAAGATTGAGTGACATAGTTGAGACTCATTGCATGCTATCAAATGCTCAAATGAGAGCGAGATGCAAGCAATTCATGATCTCAATGTTAGATTTACTAATAAATTAAGTTCACACAGTATGAGACTGTGAAATCAAATATGTGATCTTCATGCTAAGCTTAAACGTCATTGAAGCATTCAATCAAGTCTCACATGTTAAACTTCTGCATATGCTGAAAATGAAAAGAACATTGAGTTACATAATCAAATGAACACGCAGCTTTCTAAAGAATCGAAAGACATTACTAATATTCAATGAACAAACAAGTGACATACGTAAGATAAACGCAGACATATCACAAAGATTTCTCATTTCATTGATTCTCTTTCTATTCTTCAACGCAAGTTTAATTGAAAAATGCGAAGCACTGAAAATTAAAATCAAAGTGCTTGACTTCATAAATGATATTAACATTCTAGTCTACGACAAATTCACTGAAGAAATCTGCAGAACACTGAGCAAGATACACAACATCTGCGCGAAATGAGTTTGTACTCATGATGCAACGTACAGCACAGAAGAATTTTTTTTCGCGCATATAGCGACAGCGATCTATCAAAGCATATGATATATCAAATCGATCAACAAGCTATAGAGCACAATTGTACGATCAAAACAAGCTTTTATTCAACTCAATAACTTCACAGATAACTGCGTCGCAAGTCAAAAATCGAAAATCGAAAATTTTCGCGCTTACGCAGGTCAAAATCGACGGCGAAACGAGAGTTCATCAACGCAGAAGAAAGAATCATCAATTCAGACAGTAATTTGATTGACAAATTGAAGAGCAAACTCACATGAAAAGAACAAGTCATCAATCGACTTCAGAA
>JAABUV010003176.1_pt1 | contig 21229 bp, 24 predicted proteins | sample 5559971 | NCBI WGS metagenome assembly JAABUV01 (sample SAMN10711881, study PRJNA513362) | rock metagenome | isolation source: Antarctica rocks | place: Antarctica: Victoria Land, Knobhead nord | collected 2015-12-19
GGGCGCTATGAGCATCGCAGGTGAAAAGTCTCTGCCTGCCCTGCCCGACTTCGAGTCCTTCCGTTTCGCCGTCACGCCCCACGTCAACAGCGACGACTCGGTCGCGCTCCTTCTGCATCCGACCCTCTCCCGGCGCGTCCCCGGACCGCTCAACCCCGGTGCCACAACCGTGCAGGACCTCCAGATTCTACGCACCGTCAAGAGCGGTGACACGCTGGTGCTGACCAAACTGTTCCCCGGCGCGGCGGGCGGCGATCAATTTTTGCTGTTCGTCACGTCGACAATTGTGGCCGTCGAGAGCCGCTCGACACCGGGGAAATGATGCTCCCGCCTCACCCGATGCCATGCACGGGGAACACGTTTGTTTGGATAGCCTCGACACTGCGCGCGGCGTAAGCACGGGCATCGGGGATGTGGGACGTGGGATGGCGGCGTTTGTAGACCTGCTCGAAGACGGCCTGTTCTTCGTCGGCGCTCGGCCCGCCCGCGTCGTGCAGGGCGGTGATGCCTCGTTCTTGGGCGTAGGCGGGGGGCACGGGGTTGGGGAACGTCTGGCCGGACAGCGCCCCGGAGAGCAGGGTCCACATGCGCGCGACCGTTTGGAGGTTGTAGCCGCCGCCGCCCAAGGCGACCGTCGGCTTGCCCAGGGCGAGCACGGATTGGGCCAGGGACAGCCAGCCGCGCGTGGTCAGGCACAGGTGCGCCAGCGGGTCCGAAAAGTGCGCGTCGGCCCCGACTTGCAGCAAGATGTACTCGGGGTCGAACGCCCGCAAGAGGGGCAGAAGTGTCTCTCCGAAGGCTCCCAGAGCCACGGCGTCGCCGGTGCCCGGCGCGAGCGGCAGGTTCGCGCTAAAGCCCCATCCCGCCCCCGCGCCGAACTCATCCGCGAACCCTGAAACGCGCGGGAACAGCGTTTCGGGCGTCTCGTGGACCGACAGCGTCAGTACGCGCGGGTCGTCGTAGAAAATCTCCTGCACCCCGTCCCCGTGGTGGGCGTCCAGGTCCACGTAGGCGACGCGCGCCACCCCCCGGTCCAGCAAGGCATAAGCGGCCAGGGCGCAGTCGTTCACGGTGCAGAAGCCCGCCGCCCGGTCCCGCCGCGCGTGGTGCAGCCCGCCGGACGTGTTGAACGCCGCCGTGTAGCCCCCCTCGGAGACCAGCCGGGCGCATTCCAGTGTCCCGCCGGCGTACAGCAGCGACGCCTCCCACATGCCCGCAAACGGCGGGTTGTCCAAGCCGCCGAACCCAAACCGTTTCCTGTCGGGGACGGTTTGGCCCGCACCCAGCCGCCAAAGAGCGTCCAGATAGTCGGGCGAGTGGACCCGGAGCAGATCAGATTCGGTGGCCGGGGTGGGGAAGATTAGGTCAAGCGCGGGGTCATGGAACGCCCCGTAGGCGTCCAGCAGCCGGTGCGTCATCAGCAGCCGCTTCTGCTGCAAGGGGTGGGTGTCGGAGAGGTGGTAGCGGACAAAGTCGTCTGTGTAGACGAAGGCGGCGCGGGGCATGGGCGGTTACGCTCCCGCCTGCCAGTCCCGGATCAGGTCCCACAGGACGGCAAGCGCGGTCAGGGCGACCAGGCCCGCGAACAGGGCGCGGAGGCGCGGGGCCGGCAGGCGCGAGGTCAGGGTTGCGCCAGCCTGCGCGCCCAGGGTCGAGCCGATCAGCAGGGTGAGGGCCACCGGCAGGTTGACGTCGCCCATCAGGGCATAAGCCGCCGTCCCGGTCAGGGCGGTCGCCAGAAGGACCAGAATCCCCGTCCCCGCCGCGACCCGGATCGGCATGCCCAGGCCGTAGATCAGGACCGGCATCAGCGCGACGCCGCCGCCGATGCCCAGCAGCCCCGACAGGAAGCCCATGCCCAGCCCCAGGTAGGCGATCAGCGGGACCGAGACGCGCCTGCCCGTGCGCGGCAGCAAAGTCATCGGCGGCCAGCGCACCCGGCTTAAAGGGGCGGCAGGGGAAGCGGCGCGGGATGGGCGGCGCGAGTCGCGCAGCATCCAGGCCGCGACGCCGCCGAGGAGCAGGACATAGCCGGCCGACAGGGCCAGCTTCGCGGCCGGGAGGCCGTGCCCGGCCGCCGTCACCCGCCCCATGCCGGCGAGGCTTCGGACAGCCCCCGTGCCGAGGCCGACGCCCAGCAGGCTGCCGGCCATCATCTGCCAGTCGATCTTGATCTCCCCCTGCCGGAGCCGCAGGTGGCGCAGCAGGGAAGCGGTCGCGACCCCGCCCATCTGGCATAGGCCGGTTCCCACCGCCACGGGCAGCGGAAGGCGAAACAGCACGGCGAGGAGCGGCGTCAGCAGGAAACCGCCGCCCACCCCGAACATGCCCGCGACCACGCCCACGCACGTCCCCAGCCCGGCTAGCCCGAGCCACCAGAAGAGAGGATGGGCCATGTCAGATGTGGTACATGTCGGGCCGGTCCGCGTCGTCCGGCGGGGGGCGGCGGCTCTGCCACCAATCGAACAGCCGTACCGAGAGGACGCCCCAGGCCGGGGGCACCACCAGGCACAGCAGAAGATACCAGCCGTGTCTCATGCACATCACCCCCGGCGGAAAGGGAACGCCCAGGGGACGTCAGGCGTAGCCTTTCGCCTTCAGGTTGGCGTAGGAGAGCGTCACCGCCTCGATGGCCGGACCCTTGCACACGTCCTGCTCGACGATCAGATACTCCACGCCGGCATCGGGCGCGGCGGCGACCAGGGCGTCCAGCGGCAGCGACCCCGTCCCGACCGGGGCGAACGAGCCGTCGGCGGGGTCCATGTCCTTGAGGTGGAGCAGCGGGACGCGCCCGGTGTGCTTCTGGAGGAACGCCACCGGGTCCAGCCCGGCTTTGAGCACCCAGTAGGAGTCCACCTCGGCTTTGACCAGCAATGCGTCGGTGCCATCCAGCAGGATGTCCTCGCCCATCTGGCCGGTGTCGAGAGGGCGGAACTCGAAGTCGTGGTTGTGGTAGCACAGCGTCAGGCCGCTCCGCTGCAAGGTCTCGCCCAGCCCGTTCAGCGTCTCGGCCACCTTCCGGTAGCCGTCGGCGCTCCCCCGCCGGTCGTCACCCAGGTAGGGGACGACGACGTGGCGGTTGCCCAGGGCCAGCGCCTCGTCGATCACGCGGGGCAGGTCGGATTCGAGCACGTCCAGCGCGACGTGGCTGCCGGCGACCTGGAGGTGGTTGTCGGCCAGCAGCGACGACAGTTCCCGCACGGACAGGCCGCCGTGCCCGGCCAGCTCCACGGCGGCGTAGCCGATCCCGGCCACCTTCTGGAGGGTGCCGGCGAAGTCCTTCTCGGCGTCGTCGCGCAGCGTGTACATCTGCAAGGCAATCGGTATCTTCGGCATGTCTGAGTTTCCTTCTGTTGTCTCCCCGTCGGGGCACCGCAATGGTGCCCTGTTCGCCGCCGCCCCGGCCGATTCCTCTCACCCCCTGGCCCATCCGTCTACGGCAGGTCCGGCCCGTCTTCCAGGCGCAGGCTGCTGCTGCCGGTGGGCAGGATGTCCCGCCACTGGCCGATCATCTTGCGGTACTCCCAGCCGACGCGGCGAACGCTGCGGTCCAGGCCGCACAGGCCGGACAGGCTGACGTGGCCGTTGTCCTCGCGCAGGGCCGTATCCCAGTCCACCTGGTCGGTCAGGCTGTACCAGGTGAAGCCCAGCATGGGGATGCCGTCCTGGCGCAGGCGGAACAGGTTCAGCCACTGCTTCCAGAGCCAATCCCAGGACTGGTCCGGGTCGGACAAATTGGTCTCGGTGTGCATGACCGGCAGGCGGTAGCGCTCGTAATACTGCCGGGTGATGACGTAATAGCCGAAGATCTCCCCCGACGGCGTCACGCTCCCGTCCCCGTGGACCAGGTGCTCGTTGGTGACGTAGTAGTCGGTGCCCATGACGCAGCTCGCCTTGACCTGGTTCTCTTGGAACCAGTGGTACTCGGCACGGGTCATGCCGTGGTCCAGCAGGTACTCGTACATGACCGCGTTGACGGGCCGGCCATAGGTCAAGTCCAGCGACAAAAAGCGCTTCTCGTTCAGCACGTTGGCCTGGGCCAAAACGCCCGGATCGGCGGCGTGAAAGTATTCCGACGACTCGCTCTGGATGAAGACCGCGTCGGGGCGCACCTCTAGGATCGCCCGCATCGCCATGAGATTCGCCCGGCACAGGTTGCCCAGAGCCGTCACGAAGCCCCGGTCGCTCGCCTGCCGCTCGTTCCACCAGCCGAGCTGGCCCGAGAACGTGGCGGCGACGAAGATCTCGTTGACCGGCGTGTAATAGCGCACCCAGGGGAACCGCACGGCGAAGGCGCGGGCGTACTCGGCGAACAGCGCGGGCCAGTCCGGGTTGTCGAAGCCGCCCGCCCAGTCGGGGACGCCGAAGTGGCACAGGTCGACGATGGGCACGATGCCCGTCTGCCGCAGTGCCGCGAACGTCTCGTCGGCGAAGCCCCAGTCGTAGCGCCCCGGCCCGGCGTGGGCCGAAAAGAGCGGCGGCCCGTAGCGCAGGTGCCCGATGCCCAGTTCCCGCACCAGCGCGAAGTCCTCGCGCCAGCGCGCGTAGTGGCCGCACTTCTCCATCTCGTCCACGCGCTTTGTCCTGCCGTCCGGCAGGCGGATCGTCGGGTAGCTGTTCTCGATTCCGGTGGCGAACATGAACTGACTCACGGAAACCCTCTCGGCGCAGCCCCGTTCAGCCCAGGCCGCGTTTCCATCCTGACATTGTCACCGTCGCCGCGTGGATCATCACGGCAGCGGTCCCAAACTGACCCGTACCGTCTCGCGGACGCCTCGGCACAGCCGCATCGCCTCGCGCGCCTCTGCCTTGTCTGCCGTCTCGCCTGGGTATTGGAAGTCAACGGCGTAATCTTTCAGCAGCAGCAGAGCGGGACGTAGCGCCGCCCAAAGCGGATAACTCGGCAGGAGCAAATCCAAGAGCACATTCAGGTCGTGCGTCTTTGGGAACACGACACCGTCTTCCTGAAGCCGCGCTTTCAAGTACTTCTCCGCGCACTGCTGGGTATGAAAACACACCCCATTATAGCGGGGCGTTTTGCGTGAACGCAGCGCAAGGCCAGCAATATCCCAATCTTCCTCGGCTCTGTCAACCCATTCCAGCGTGATTGCCTGCATAAAGCTCCTGGCCCTTCTGCGTCACCTCGCGCAGAAAAAAATCGCCCATCTGGACTCTCTGCTCTAAACGACCCGGAGTAATGGCAATCAAGTCCACAGGAAACCGGATGCGGACCGCAGTCTGGATTTCCGCAGATTTTTTCGCTGCTCTTCCCTCGAACGGCATGACGACCAATAGGTCCACATCGGAGTCCTCGGTGGGCGTCCCATAGGCGTAGGAGCCGAACAGGATGATGCGCTCGGGCCGGAACCGGCGGGCGATCTCATCGCTCACCTGGCGAATTTGGGAGGGGGTGATCATCCGCTGATTTCTGCCATTTCTGTGCCTGCCTCTAACGTCGCCTGCGCTTGTGGGAACGCAACGCGCAGGATGGCTTGCAGACGCGCGTTTGTCGTGTTGCCGAACGTCAGCCACAGAACCTGCGGCGGCTGCCCCAGGCGCTGCCCCAGTTCCATAAAGTCCTTGCCTTTCGTCATCACCACGGCCCGTGCCAGCCGCGCCGCGTCAAAAATCTCCTGATCCTCGGCATCACGGAGGCCCAGGTCGCGCACCGCAAAGGCGTCCACTGAGAACGTCTCTTCCAGCCAGCGCGCCAGTTGTGGGGGGAGTTGTGCGTCAACCCAAACAATCATGCGGCAGCCAGGGCGGGAGGCTCGAGACGAACCGCCGCATAATACAAGCAGGCACGAATGTCTTCTGCTTCCAAATCGGGCAGTTCTTCCCGAATCTCCCGTGTCGAAAGTCCAGCCGCGAACAGTTCTAAGACATCCGTGACGCGAATCCGCATCCCGCGTATGCAGGGCCGACCGCCACACTGGTTCGGGTTGATTGTGATGCGCGAAAGCGAGTCCATTGCGTTACCTCTGGTTGTCATGAGACCTGCGGGTGCCGGCCAGCACTTCTACGTCCGAATCTTCGTTGGGCGTGCCGTAGGCGTAGGAGCCGAACAGGATGATGCGCCGGGCCGGAACCGGCAAGCAATCTCGTCGCTCACCTGGCGGATTCGAGAGGGTGTAATCATAGAGACTGCGCCTCCTGCCACTGTCCAAGCCGATATGCCTGGTACTTAGCTCTCTCCAAGATGGCAGGCAACGACGGGCTGAAAGGCTTGCGAGCCTCCACCGTGAGCCAGAGGTCTCCGGGTTCGTAGTCGTCAGCCCACGCCGTCACCTTCAGATCCAGCCCCGACCAGAGTGTGTAGCGCTTCTCACTTCGGGAGTCGCTCTGCGCGTCAAGGAAAATCTGCTCCACAACGTCAGGAGCAAACTCCACGTCGAGAACGCATTCCAAGGCATACGGTGCGAGACGCAGACAAGTGTTGATGGAGACAAGTGTTGATGGAGACAAGCTGTGGTTCCGTCGCCTGCATAAGTGAATTATACCTGCCAAAACAGAAACGGGGACGGCCTTATGGCTGCCCCCGTAACGTATGCTATGCCGCCACCCCGTCCCGCTCCACGGCCTGCACCGCCCTCGGCACCTTCAACCGCGTCACGATCTTCTCGCCGTCGCTGTCCACGAGGACGGTGTCGCCGTCGCCGAACTCGCGGCGCAGGATGCCCGACGAGATCGGGTTCTCGACCAAGCGCTGGATGGTCCGGCGCAAAGGCCGCGCGCCGTAGAGCGGGTCGAATCCTGACTCGGTGATCAACGTTTTGGCCGCGTGGGTGACTTCCAGAGACAGCTTGCGGTCGGCCAGTTGGCGCTCCGTCCCCTTGAGCAGCAGGTCCACGATCTCGGTGATCTGCGCCTGGTTCAGGGCGTGGAAGACGATGATCTCGTCTATGCGGTTCAGAAGCTCGGGGCGGAAGTGCAGCCGAAGCTCCTCCGTCACGCGGGCGTGCATCTTCTCGTACAGCGCGTCCTGCTCGTGTAAGCTCGCCCCGACCGGCATGGGCTGGATGTACTGGGAGCCGATGTTCGAGGTCATAATGACCACGGTGTTCTTGAAGTCTACGGTGCGGCCAGTGCTGTCGGTCAAGCGCCCGGCGTCCAGCAGTTGTAGGAGGATGTTGAAGACGTCCGGGTGCGCCTTCTCGATCTCGTCCAGCAGGACCACGCGGTAGGGGCGGCGGCGGACGGCCTCGGTCAACTGCCCGCCCTCGTCGTAGCCGACGTAGCCGGGCGGGGCACCGATCAGCCGGGCGACCGCGTGCTTCTCCATGTACTCGGACATGTCGAGGCGTACCATCGCGTCCGGGTCGTCGAACATGAACTGCGCCAGCGCACGGGCAAGCTCGGTCTTGCCGACGCCCGTAGGGCCTAAGAACAGGAAGGAGCCGATGGGCCGTTGCGGGTCTTTGAGGCCCGCCCGCCCGCGCCGGACGGCCTCGGAGACGGCGGCGATGGCGGCCTCCTGGCCGATGACCCGCTCGTGCAGCGTGGCCTCCATGTTCAGCAGCTTCTCGGCCTCCTCCTCGAACATGCGCGAGACGGGGATGCCGGTCATCTTGGCGATCAGCTCGGCGATGTCGTGCTCGTCCACCACGCTGTCGACGCCCGATTCGCGCGCCCAGGCGTCGCGCCGCTCGGTGAACGTGCGCCGCAGGGCGACCTCTTCGTCGCGGAAGCGCGCCGCCTTCTCGTAGTCGCGGGCATCCGCCGCCGCCCTGCCCTCGGCGACTAGTTGGTCAAGCCGATCCTCCAGGTCCTTGATGTCCTGAGGCATGGACGACTTCTCGATGCGTATCTTGGAGGCGGCCTCGTCAATCAGATCAATGGCCTTGTCGGGTAAAAATCGGTCGGTGACGTAGCGGGCGGAAAGCTCGGCGGCGGCGACCAGGGCCGAGTCGTCAATCGTGACCGTGTGGTGCGCCTCGTACCTGTCGCGCAGGCCCTTGAGTATCTCGACCGTGTCCGCGACCGACGGCTCGCCGACGACGATGGGCTGGAACCGGCGCTCCAAGGCCGCGTCCTTCTCGATGTTCCTGCGGTACTCATCCGACGTGGTCGCGCCGATGCACTGGAGTTCTCCGCGCGCCAGCGCGGGCTTGAGCATGTTCGACGCATCCATCGCCCCCTCGGCGGCCCCCGCGCCGACGACCGTGTGCAGCTCGTCTAGGAACAAAATCACCTGCCCGGCGGCTTTACGCACTTCGTCCATGACGCCCTTCAGCCGCTCCTCGAACTCGCCCCGGAACTTGGACCCGGCGACCAGCGCGCCCATGTCCAGGGCCAGCAGCCGCCGCCCGCGCAGGTTCTCGGGCACATCGCCCTTGGCGATCTTCAGGGCCAGGCCCTCGGCGATGGCGGTCTTGCCCACGCCGGGGTCGCCGATCAGGACGGGGTTGTTCTTGGTCCGGCGCGACAGAATCTGGATCGTGCGCTTGATCTCCTCGTCGCGCCCGATCACGGGGTCGATCTTGTCCTCGCGCGCCAGCAGCGTCAGGTCGCGCGAGAACCGCTCCAGCATCCGGTACTTCTCTTCGGGGTTCTCGTCGGTCACGCGGGCGCTGCCCCGGACGGCCTGCAAGGCGCGGTACAGCTTCTCCTCGTCCACGCCCTGCGCCTTGAGGATGCGCGCCGCGCCGCCCTCGCCCTCCTTGACCAGGCCCAGCAATAAATGCTCGACGCCGATGTAGCTGTCCTGGAGCCGCTGCGCCTCCTCTTTGGCGAGGTCGAAGACGCGCTTGATGCGGGGCGTGATATAGACCTGCGAACCCTGGTCGGCGTACTGCACCTTGGGGGCGCGCGCCAGGGCCTCCTCGGTCGCCTGGCTGAGGGCGCGCGTGTCGGCGTTGACTCGCTGCAAGACCTGCCCGGCCAGGCCGTCGTTCTGTTCCAGCATGGCGAGCAGCAGGTGCTCGGTGTCGAGCTGGGTGTGCTGGTAGCGGGTTAAAATGTCCTGGGCGGACTGCACCAGGGCGCGGGCGCGCTCGGTGAACTTCTCGAACATTGTTGTCACTCCGTCGTGGTTGTGTCGTGTCGTGTTGCGGGAGGGAAATGACCGGGGGGTTAACAACCCTCTTGGCCGCGTCCCGCCACCCGTGTTTCACCCATCTCCGTCCGGCACCAGGGCCGTCTCGCGGACGCGCGCCTCGGCCCGGCGCAGCATCGCCTCCAGGCGCTCGCCCGTCGCCTCGGCCTGCTGCATCTGCTCCATCAGGGCGAAGATGTAGGCGACGCCCGCGAGGTTGATGCCGATCTCCTGCGTGAAGTGCTGGATCTGCTGCAAGCGCTCGATGTCGCGGTCCGAGTAGAATCGGTTCTTGCCGACCTTGCGCGGCTTGACCAGGCCCAGCCGGTCGTACATCCGCAGGGTCTGGGCGTGGATGGGCTTGGCTGCCTTGGCGTCCCCGACCGGCGGGCGGGCGGCGGGCCGGACCAACTTGGCGGCGATGCTGATGGTGTAGATCGGCTCGTCGCGGTCTTTCACGTATGCCATTGTCGTCTCCAGGAACCCCGTCCTACGCCCCGTGCGTCCTACGCCCCGTCCGGGCGCAGCTTGGACAGCTCGGCCAGCAGCTCCCGCTCGCGGGGCGACAGGTCCTTGGGGACCGTCATCTTCACCTTCGCATAAAGATCGCCGCTGCCGCCGCCCTTGAGGCGCGGCATGCCCTGGCCGCCCAGGCGGAACGACTGGCCGCCCTGCGTCCCGCCGGGGATGTTCAGCGTCTTGCGACCCGCCAGCGTCTCGACCGACGCCTGTCCGCCCAGGGCGGCGACGGTATAGGGCACGGCGAAGTCGGTCCGCAGGTCGTCGCCCGTCCGCTCGAAGCGCGCGTGGGGGCGGACCTTGACCTTCAGGAACAGGTCGCCGCCCTCCGCGCCCTGCCCGGCCAGGCGGATGCGCTGGCCGTCGGCGACGCCGGCGGGGATTTTGATGTCGGACAGCTTGCGCGGGCGGGTCACGACGCCCTCGCCCCGGCACTGGCCGCAGACCTCGGTGGCCTGGCCCGTGCCGCCGCACTGGGGGCAGGCCGAATTGCCGAACAGCCCGCGCCCGCCCTTGACCTTGCCGCTGCCGGCGCACATCGGGCAGGGCCGGCCCCGGCCCGTCGAGACCGCTCCCGCGCCGCCGCAGCGGTCGCACGTCTCGGGCAGCGAGACCGTCACGGTCTTTGTCGTGCCCTTGAAGGCGTCTTCGAGGCTGATCTCGACGGGAAAGTCTACGTCCTGCGGGGCCGAGCGCGCGGGCCGCCCCGCCGTCCGGGCGTTGAAGCCGCCGAAGCCGCCGCCGGCCTGACTCCCGCCGCCGCCGAACAAGGACGACAAAAAGTCGTCCATGTTCTGCCCGCCGCCGCCCAGGTCGAAGTCCACCGCCCCGCCCCGCCCTCCGGCCCCGGACCCGCCGGTCCCGCCGCCGCCCTGGCTGCTGGCCTTCCACTGGTCGCCGAACTGGTCGTACTTGCCCCGCTTGTCCTCGTCGGACAGCACCTCGTAGGCTTCGCCGATGTCCTTGAACTTGTCCTCGGCGCTCTTGTCGCCGGGGTTGACGTCCGGGTGGTACTGGCGGGCCAGCTTCCGGTAGGAGGCCTTGATCTCCTTCTCGGTCGCTGTCTTCGGCAGGCCCAAGATCTTGTAATAGTCTTTGTAATCGACGGCCATCGGTGCTTTTCCCCCGCAAGTGACTTCGCAGCGCTTTGAGCAGGGCGCATGAGCGTCCTGCTATCAATCTACCTAACGAAAAGTTGACGCCTATGGTTCCCACGGTGCGCGCGCAGGCAAACGGTTTAGGCAAGTGGGCAGGCGGGTAGATACCCGGCATCAGCCCCGCTCTAGGAGAGAACATTCATGGCAGACAAGAAAAACACAGACGTGGGCGGCGCGGTGCCCCTCGCCGATCAGGTCAAGGATCAGGTTAAGCAGCAGACTCAGCAGGCCGTCCAGCAGGGCCAGCAGTACGCCGGGCAGGCCGTGGGCTTGGTCAGCACCCGGCTTAAAAACGCGCTTACTCAGCAGAAAGACGCCCTGGCGACCGAAATCTCCGGGGTCGCCGAGATCCTCCAGAAGAACGGCGATGAATTCCGCAACCAGGGGGTCGGAGCCTTCGCCGGTCCGTACATCGATCAAGCGGCACAGAAGATGACCGAAGTCGGCACGACGATTCAGGGCAAGGACATCGACGAGGTCATCCGCGACGCCGAGGACTTCGCGCGCGTCCAGCCTGCCCTGTTCCTGGGTGCGGCCGCCCTGATCGGCTTCGCAGCGGCCCGGTTCCTCAAGAGCACCGGGGCATCGGCCGCGGCCTAGCCGCCCAACGGGAGAACACACATGAGCAAGAACAACAGGCCTGAGTGGCATGAACCTGCGGAAGCGGTCGTCGTGGTGGTCGAAGACCCCATCGAGGACACGATCGAGGTCGGCGTCGTGATGCTGGCGGACGGGCCTCTCGACCCCGTGCCGCTAGGCGAGGGGCCGCGCGAGATGGACGACTACGACGCGCCGCGCCATTCAGCGGGGCCGATGCCGAATCTGACAATGGATGGGATTCAGGACGAGGGAAAAGACGTGACTCAACAAGCTCAGGACGCCGCACAGGGCGTCGCGGCCAAGGCCCAGGACGCCGCCGCCAAAGTGCAGGATAAGGCGCAGGACATCGCGCAAGGGGTGGCCGGCAAGGTCCAGGACCTGACGCAAAAGGTCGCGGCGGGCACGTCCGATGCCGCGTCCACTGCCAAAGCCAAGGCCAGCGACGCCGCAGCCACTGCCAAAGCCAAGGCCGGCGACGCCGCAGCCACGACTCAGGGCGCATTGAGCGCCTTCGGGAATGCCCTGTGGACCATCGCCCAGCGCAGCCCGCTCCAGACCCTCTCCCTGCTCGGCAGTCTGGTCTGGCTGCTGACCAACAACAGCGCCGCCGCCAAGCTGCCGCCCGTGTCGATCAACGACGCCGCCGACGACGCCGCCGAAAAGGTGGGCACCGTGGCCGGACACGTCCAGGTGGCTGCGAACAACCTGGGCGCACAGGTGCAGGGCGGGGCGCAGCGCGGCGCGGGCTGGTTCACGACGACCCTCCAGCAGAACCCGCTGGTCATCGGTGCGATAGCCATCGTGGTCGGTGCGGGGCTGGGCCTGGCCGTCCCCGAGACCGAGTATGAGAACCACCTGCTGGGTGAGACGCGCGACAAGCTGGCCGACCAGGCCCAGGCGGCCGCGTCGGACCTGACGCACAAAGTTCAGGCCGTTGCCCAGACCGCAGCCCAAACAGCGGTCGAGTCAGTGAAAGACGAGGCCAAGAACCAGGGTCTGACCGGCGACGCGGGCGCGGCCCCGGCCCCGCAGGATTCTCAGGCCCAGTCGCAGTCGTAGCCTGCGGACGGAGACAGAAGCAAGAAAAGGCCCCGGTCCATACGGACCGGGGCCTTTTCGTTTACCGGGGCAGTGGAAAGCCCCCGCCTCGCCTACCCCCGGCCTGTTGGCATCCCCACTTTGATCAGCACCGCGCCGTGGGACGGCACCGAGACGACATAGCCTCGGGGGAACCGGCCCAGGTCCTTGCGCTGCCACAGGTCGCGAACGGGCTGCGTACCCGTCAGGCCGAGCTGCGCCCACGAAACGGAAACGTCGGCTTTTTCGGAGCCGGTGTTGACCAGGCCGACGGCGTGTGTGCCGTCGAACAGCGGCCTGGCCCAGACCTGCGTGTCGTCGTCCATCGCGATCCGCCCCGCAGGCCTGCCGAGCGGGTCCTGATTGACGTCCAGCACGTCGTCGTTGGTCAGCAGGGCTTTGGTGAACGGGTCCAGCCGCGTCAGGTCGCAGCCGATCAGCAGTGGGGACGACAGCAGGCTCCACATCGAGATGTGCAAAATCTGCTCGTTCGGCTTCAGGTGCGTCGGGTGCGTGTTGCCGAAGCCGACGATGCCGACCATCAGCATGTCGGGGTCATTCCAATGCCCCGGCCCGGCGTTCTTCTCGTGTCCATCCTGCTTGGTGAAGATGCTCCGCAGGCTGCCCCAGTTGTCCTGGATGTCGTCGGTCGTGCGCCAGCAGTTGCCGTCCACGGTCGCGCCCCACTTCCAGACGTCCCCCATGCCGTACTGGCACAGGCTGTAGACGATGTCCCGGTTTGTCTTTCTGAGGTCCGCCCCCATCGCGCGGTAGGGCTTGATCTGCCGCTCCAGGCCCTCCCCGGTCGCGACATCGCCGTAGGAGCACCAGTCGTACTTGAGGTAGTCCACGCCCCAGCCGGCGTAGGTGCCGGCGTCCTGCTGCTCGTGCTGCCAGCTCCCGGTGAAGCCGCCGCAGGTCTTGGGGCCGGGCGACGAGTAGATGCCCATCCGCAGGCCCTTGCCGTGGATGTAGGCGGCCAGCGCCTTCATGTCGGGGAACTTGGCGTTGGTCTGGATGTTGCCCTGGGCGTCGCGCCCGGCCTCCCAGGTGTCGTCGATGTTGACGTACTGATACCCGTGTGCGGCCAGCCCCGCCGAAACGAGCTGGTCGGCGGCGTCGCGGACCTTCCCGGCGTCCACGGCCCCGGCCCAGACGTTCCAGGAGTTCCAGCCCATCGGCGGGGTCAGGGCCAGCGGGTGGTCACCGCCGACGACCGTGAGCGTCCGTGCCCCCGTCCCGCGCGGGCCGCGCACGGCCAGGCGCACTCGGGTCGTCCCCGGCCCGCGCAGCGCCCCCGCGATGATGCCCGTGCTCGGGTTCAGTGTCAGCCCGGCGGGCAGCCCTTTCGCCCCGTAGGTCAGCGGGCCTGCCCCGGTCGCGGAGATTCGAAATAGGAACGGGTGGCCGGGCGTCGCGCCGGTGATGCGCGGGCCGTGAATGGCCGGGACCGGCGAGTCGGGACCCATGAAGATGGGCAGGGTAGGGTCGCCGCCGCTCGTGTCTGCAAGGGTGACGGGTTGGGCGGCCGCGCCGGCAATCAGCGTCAGCCGCGCCCCGGCCCAGTCGGCGTGGTCGCTGTCGATCCCGTCGTCGCCGTCCGAGACGATCAGCGTCATCTTCCTGGCCCCGGTCAGATCGACGGACAGCGGGACCGGCGCGTCGCCCCCGCGCAGAACTTTGGTCTCGGCCTTCTTTTTGCCGTCCGCGTAGATGGAGAACCGGACCGAGGCCCGGCTGCCTTTCTTCTCGTCGTCCACCCCTACCAGGGCGTCGAAGCGCGTGGCCACGCCTTTGAGGTCTACTAAAAGGCGGCTGTTCGCGTGGGTGCCCAGCCCGTGCGGGTAGACGACGCCGCCCAGCGTCAGCGGGTTGCCGTCCACGGAGCGGCCCGCGCCGGGCGAGCCGTAGTCCTGGGTGACGTTCGCCAGGTTGAGTTTATCCAGCCAGAGGGCGTTCGCCGGGGCGTTCTGGGCGGTCTGCCCGGCGGGGACGGGGAGCGCCCGTTGGGCGCGGGCGGCGAGGGGGGCGCAGAACGCCAGCGCGGCGAGGGCGGCCCCCACGAAGTGTGTCTGTGTTCGCATAGCGATACAGATACGCGGCGCGCGGTAGGGATTCCTGCCTATTTGTCTCCGACGTGCAGGCCGCACTCGCGGCCCAGGCCGAAAAAGCGCGTGTCTTCCTCGGTCATGTCCGCGCTCAGGGGGCGCGACGTCTCGACGTCGCCGATGGAGACGTAGCCCTCAAACCAGAGCGGGTGGTACGGCAGGTCGTGGCGGGTCAGATACTGGTGGACGTCTTTGTTGGACCAGTCGAAGATCGGCTGGACCTTGACGCGCCCGTCCTGCACGGCCAGCGGCTCCAGCGCGGCCCGCGTGGAGGACTGGGAGCGGCGGACGCCGGTGATCCAGGCCCGCGCGCCCAGATCGTCCAGCGCGCGCCGCATCGGCTCGACCTTGTTGCGGGCGTTGAAGGCGTGGATGCCGTCCGCCCCCTGCTCCCACTCGTTCCCGTAGCGCGCCTCCTGCCAGGCGCGGCTTTCGCGCGCCCCATATACCTTGAGGTTCAGCCCCAGCCGGGCCGTCAGCGCGTCGGCGAAGCGGTAGGTTTCGGGGAACAAGTGCTGCGTGTCTAAAAGCACGACTGGAATGTCCGGCCACTGCCGCGTGACCATGTGGAGCAGCACGGCGGACTGCGTGCCAAAGGACGACGACAGGACGATCTTAGGCGCATAGCGTTCCAGGGCGTAGGCGACGCGCGCGGGGGCGTCTTGGGCGGCCAGCCGCGCGTTGGCGTCGGTCAGGTCTTCGATACCCATCCCCATCGGTATTTCTTTATCGGCGGTCATTAAAAGCGCGGCTCCTTTGCCCTCAGCAAGTAGATACGAGATCAGTGCCCACAAAAACTTTTGTGCACACCCCGTCAACGCGCGGCGGGCGGGGCCGGGTTCCCGAACCAGGCGCGGCAGTCGGCGTCGGAGACGGACTTGACCCGGACGAACTGCGGCACGGGGACGGGGTCGCCTGCGGGCGTCCACTCGATCCCGCGCGGGCCGCTGACGTCGCGCACGGTCAGGGCGATCCGCCCACCCGCGTCGCCAGGCGTCCAGGGGGCGCATCCCAGCACCTCCTGGCCGTCGCGCAGGCCGGCCCAGAAGGCGCGGCTTTTGGGTTTGACCCCACTGACGACCCGCGCATCCAGCGTCGCCCGCGCGTCGAAGCCGGCCTCGAATGGGGCGACCCCCACCGTCCGCAGCGCCCACCCCGGCCCCAGCGCGCCCGGCTCGGGGGACAGCGTCCCGCCCCCATCGACGACCCGCCGCACGTCGCCCGATGGGTTCGCCTGGGGGGCGTACTTGCTGACGGCCCCGGCGACGTCCGGGGCCGTGACCGGCGCGTCACCCGCCCGCGCCAGGCGGCGCAGGTCCCGCATCGCGTCGTCCAGCGAAAAGCGCCCCCCCGTGGCGGCGCGTATCTGCACGTTCCAGCGCGCGGCCAAAAGCATCCCCTGCTGGTAGGGCAGCCGGGACAGGTCCGAGCCGGCATAAAACCCGCGCGCGGCCTCGTCGCCGGGCCGGTTGCGGGCGGGCGACTGGGCGTACTCGCGCACGACGCGGTTGACGTCGCGCGCGTACTCGTCGGTCGAGATCAGGCCCGCCCGCAGGAGCAGCAGGCGCGCATAATAGTCCGTGAACCCCTCGCTGAACCAGTAGAGCCTGTCGCTGCGGATTTCGCCCGCGTTCCACGTATGAAACAGCTCGTGCGCCAGCACGTATTTCAGCCCGAAGTCCAGCGCCCGGCCCTTGCCCTCGAACAGCAGGACCGAGTGCGTCAGCTCCACGCCCCCGTCGCTGTCCGCCGCGCCGCCCCCATCCCCCGCAGTCTCGGTCGGGATCCGGGCGACGAGAAAGTAGGGGAAGTCGCGGTCTTCCCAGAACTCGCGCTGGGCGGCGACGATGTGGGCCGTCAGGGCCGCCAGCGCCTCGTCTGAGCTTTTCCATTTTCCGCGCAGCGCGAGCGTGACCGGCTGACCCGCCGCCCGCACCGTGCAGAGGCGGTAGTCGCCTGCCAGATACGCTGACGCGAGGAACTGCTCCAGCGTCCCCGTGAACGCCTGGTCGGTCTGACCCGCCCCGAAGCTGTCGCAGAACGTCCAACCCGCGGGCAACGTCCAGTGCAGGGACACGGACACCGTTTTGCCGAACTGGGACGGGTATGCCCAGAGCGCCGTCCCGATCCCGTGGAACTCCTGCGCGGAGAGCGTGGGCCGAAAGTACGCGCCGGGCTGCCCCGACGCGGCCTGGGGGTCCGGCGCGATCTCATAGGACACCCGCACGTCCCGGCCTGCGGGGAACGTGACCGCCTTGACATCGGGCTGGTCCGTATCGGCGAGGGCCGCGCCGGGCGACACGGCCCGCAGGTTGTGGACGTTCTCGTACAGCGCCCGCTGCCCCGAGAAGTGGCTGGGCAGGTACAGCCGCGTACGGCCCGCGTCGCCGCCGGGGAACGACAGCTCCACGGCCAGCCGCATCCCGCCCCCGACGCGGACGAGCGAGGCCGCGTAGGCCAGCCGGCCCGGCGCGTCCCCGCCCGCCGCCCGGCTCGGGGCGGGGCCGAGGATACTGAAAAGGAGCAGCGCAACAACGAGGGACGTTCTCATAGCAACCTCTGCTGGATAGCGGCCATGGTGCTGCCTCTATTGTAACACAGGTCCGGCGACAAGAAAAGCCGCCCGACAACTTCTCGTCGGGCGGCTTGACTTACTGAGGGATTATGGGGAAACAGCGGCGGAGTTACTTTTGCAGTTGCCGCCGGGGAGCAGGCGCACCACGAAGCAAGCCCGCCGTACTCAAATCCTCGTCCACGTCCGGCCAGTGCAATCCGTACCCGCCTCCAGCGACCTGCCAGTTCTGACGCTACGCCTCGGTCGCATCTTGCAGGTGCGGATACCAATACAGCGGCACGGTGATGGTCCTCCCATCCATGAGCGTGACGCTCATCGCGTCTTCTGTGAACTCCGCACTCGCCACCCGCTCATCGGCTTTGAGCGATGGACTTGGATTATCGAGTGTCATGCTATTCGATGCCGAAGTAGTCATTCCAAGCCTCCACAAACCGCTGCTGATTTTGTTCTACGATTTCCTGCACTTGTCGCAATTCTTTTGGCCGAAAGCCCAGGTTCTGCGCGAGGCCGACGGGTTCCAGCCAGAACTTCGCTAAGAGATTGTCCCGATCCACATGCACGTGAGGCGGCTCGTTGGGTTCGTGGCTGTAGAAGTAGAAGCGGTAAGGGCCGCTCCGCAAGACGTTCGGCCTCGTGGAATGAGGCTACCCATTTGCTGCTGTGGTTGTGATGCAGGCGAGGCTATGGGCGCGGCCTCACGCCCGCGCCCATGCGTGACCGCAACCTTTCGCCACCAGCCGCTCCGCCCGGCCCCGGCGGGCCGCACACCCTTCCTGCGACCGGGCCGCCCCGCCTGCCGTCTCCCTCGGACACTGCCGGGTGTCGCTGCCGAAAGGAGGAGGGGCTTGACTTCTTCGTGAATATCGCCTACAATGTCCGTGGAGGCTTCGGGGCGCGTCAGCGCAACATTGCCTTTTTTGTTTGGTCCCCGCCAAGCCCTTCTCCGTCGTTTTAGGCGGACATCTTCAGGCCGGGAAGTACCGCTCCTCCAGGTAGGTGAGGTAGTTCCCGTCAACGCCGGGAGCGAGCTTAAGCTGTGCGAAGAGGTCTTGATAGGTCATGGAACGGAAGTCGATTTCTCCGTTCAGGCGCATCTTGAACGTGTCAACCTCGGCGCGATGTTGTGCCGTCCCGTGTAACACCGCGTTCTGCGGGGTGGTGGGCGTGGCGTACCAGAGCTACAGTAGCGTAAAGTCTTTGCCGTAGGCGGTCGCCGCACCCAGGATGTGCTTCAACAACTGAGGCGCGTTCAGCCAATGGAACTGCTCCTGGTCCGCGCTGATCCTTCTTGCCAACTCCTCGCACCGGGGCATCCCAAGCTTCCCCCAGAGTTCCCCACTGTCCGGGAAGTAGGACTTTTTAAAGGCGTCTTCCGCTGAGTGTGTGTGATGCTCGGTGAACTTCGACTCGACCAGGAACGGCTTCGCCCCGTCTGCCTGGAGAACGACATCTAAAGTGGGCGGAACGCCGCCGAGGCCGGTCCGGTAAGTTTTCTCAAATCCTATCTGCCCCACGGGAGCCGGTGCGTCGAGGGCGGCGGCGAGCGCGTCCGCCGATTGGCCGAGTAGCAGCCGCCCCCGCCAGTAGTCGAAGACATTACAGACGAGCGCGGACAAAGAGTGGAGTGCCTGCATTTTGCCAGGCTCCGCCGCACCGCCCATCTCGTTTCCACGCCCTGCGGTGTAGTCGGCCCGCGCCGCCGCTGTCAGCGGCTGAAACAGGTTGTCCTCGATGGTTCGTGTGTAGTTGCTGTTCAGCCTGTTGATGCCGTGTGAGGCAGCCCATTCTCTTTGTCGGGCGAGAATCGCCGGCCATGTGATACCCATGTCTGCTCCTTTTACGCTTTCGCGTCCTTTCATGATCAGTTGCTTTTATTCCTGCGTTTTCTATCTACTCTTAGGGGGACGGCAAAAGCGGAAACGGGGTTGTTAATCTTTTTCCGGCTGCGTGAACAATGCCCGTAAAGGTTTTATTAGGAAACCTGACAATGTCATGCTCAAGTGATGTAATAAGCCGCAGCAATATTAACTACACCGGAACTTAAGGATCGCATTCAGGGGGCGCGGACCACGCCCAGCGTCGTCGGCTTCACCAAGACCGGCGAGCGGATGGTCGGCAGCGCGGCCAAGCGGCAGGCGGTCGTCAACCCCGACCGCACTGTCATTATCCCGCCCCCGGCGCGGACGAGCGAGGCCGCGTAGGGCAGCCGGCCCGGCGCGTCGTCCGCCGCCGTGGAGGGCTGGCAGCCGGTGCCGAGAAGAAGCAGCGCACAAGCGAACACGGCTTTCATAGGCGCTTCTCGCTTTTTCTGCCCGCTAACTGTCTCGCGGGCTACCCATCCAGCGTCCCGGAAGGGCAAGCCGGCGGGCATGACCGGCCTGTGCGTCTGACCCGTCCGTGACGAGTCCGAAAAACCTTGAACGGCGTAAGCCGTGTCGGCCTGCGCCTGGGATTTCCCCAGTTTTGGATGACACTGGGGGAGCGGCTTGAGCTACAGGAGCAGTTCTCCCAGCGGGATTCCTACATCCTAATTCGCCGCGCCCCGCCGGATTCCTGCGTCAGCGGGAGGGGGGCAGCGTCAGGTCGGCGATCACGGGGCAGTGGTCCGAGCCGACGCGGTTGCCGACCCAGCAGCCCCCGAAACCCCATTCGCGGCTCGCCAGGATGTGGTCGATGCGGACGTAGGGCTGGCCGACGCGCGTGTAGGCCCCGTAGGTGTAGCCGTAGCCGAAGCCGCCCTCGGCGAAGGCGTCCCGCAGGCCCGATGCAAGCAGGCGGCGGCAGACCAGAGACTGCATCGGCGCGTTCAGGTCGCCCGTCACCAGGGTCGGCCCCGGCTCTGAGGCCGCGTATCCCTCCAGCCGCTCCGCCTCGAACAGCCGCTGGTTTGCGTTGCCTGCCATCCCTTCCACCAGCCCCCCGCGTACTGCGACCAGCCCCCCGCGCGGCGAGAGCAGGTGGACGTCGTAGACGGTCACGGCCCGCCCCCCGACTTGGAGCGTGTAGCGGACGCAGTGGTGGTTCGCACCCGCGTAGGAGATGTCGAGCGATTGGAGCGGGGGCAGGGGAAAGTGGGTGGCGACGAGGTACTGGCCGCTGGTCCGCACGTTCCAGCCCGCCAGCGCCTTGCCGACCATGCCCAGCATGACGCCCCCCGAATCCTGCATCTGGATCAGGTCGGGGCGGAAGGCCGCGATGTCGCGGACCGCCCCCGCCCCGCCGTCGCGGCTCGTCCACTTGATGTTGTACGTCATCACCCGTAGGTGCGCCCCCCCGCCCGTGCCAGCGGGCCGGGCGTCCGGCGGCGCGGGCAGGCCCCAGCGTCCACACAGGCCCATGACCGGCCCCAGCACCCACGCCAGCGCGAGCAGCGGCACCCAGGCCCACCGCCGGGCGAGCCACACCGTCAGCGGCAGGATCACCGCCCCCGGCAGCGCCCAGACCCACTGCGGCAGGTAGAGGTTCAGGCTGCCCAGCCACCACCGCTCCGGCCCCAATGCGTTGGAAATTGCTAAGACCAGCAGCGTCAGAAGATAGGCGAGATGAAGCAGCGCGAGCGCCGGCGGAGGCTTGCGGACGGCCCGCCACCGCGCCCCGAGCGCGGCCAGTCCAGGCTGCAAAGCGGCATCGGAGAGGCGCGGCCCGGAACGTCGGGTCGTGGGAGGCGGCACGGGCGTTCGCGGCTTGGGGGCCGCGGCAGGCCTGTCCTCAGACGTGACGCCGAGCAGGAGGGTCAGGCAACGGCTGCACCGGTACTCGCCGTTCGGGCGCAACGTGTCGGGCAGGCGATTCTTGCGCCGGCAGCGGGGGCAGGGGATGATCATGGATTGGGATGCGTATCCGAAGCGGCCTTCACGCGAACATCAGCCGCCGGCCCTTCGGCTCCGATACCGCAGATCGCTTGCCCTGCTGCGCACATAATGTGTGTCCCTTCCGCGCTCCGGCGTTCTTGTTCCTGCTCCGGCGTTCTTATTCCTGCTCTACTCCCCAGGAAGCCTGCGAAGGCGGAAACGAGATTCTCTGTTATATCTTTACCCGTTTCGGGAACAATGCCCGTAGATGTTTTGTTAGGAACCTTGACAACGTTACGCTCAAGGGATATAATGGGCGGCGTCGGATTTCGCCAGCAATCAACACAGAACACAGACCGATAAAGGGA